>OGCH01000529.1_pt1 | contig 18990 bp, 16 predicted proteins | sample 1570111 | NCBI WGS metagenome assembly OGCH01 (sample SAMN03436243, study PRJEB24508) | hot springs metagenome | biome: Desert Springs; feature: Hot Springs; material: Water | place: USA: Great Boiling Spring, Nevada | collected 2008-12-01 | depth 0 m m | reverse complement strand
GAACTAAATAAGGTGAGAGGATATTCAGAAGAGACATCCCCAAAAATCTCAGAAAGTCCCTGGCAGGGACTTATATAAGTTACTTCTTCTTTAGTCTCTCCTATATATGAGACCCCAAAGACATCGGCAAGCATAAAGTCTTTTCTTTTATTACCATCTTTATCTAAGAGTGAGGTATAATGACTTGCATATAATCTACCACCAGAAGTGACATAATCTCTAAAGGCGCTTACCTCTTCTTCATCCATCATTAAGACCTCAGGAAGAATAATAACCTTATATCTTGATAGTTCACCAAGATTTTTCCTGGTTATTATACCAAAAGGAATATGACTACTTATTAAACTTTTAGCGGTATTTAGAGCTGAATCTAAATGAGGCTGTTTACGAGAACTTTCTAAGACATTCTTCCCCTTGTCCTTTGGATCAAACTTCGATTCAAAACTAAAATAAACTCCAACATCCTGGCATAGTTTTCCACCAATGTATTTTTCATAATCCTTCACCCTACTGTATATCTCTCCCATTGTCTCATAGATCTTCTTATTTAAGGTTCCTACCGGATCAATAGCATCTATAAATAGGAATGCTCCCCCATTAGATAAAGCTGAATACACTTGAGCCTCTAAAAGTTCTTTGGACTTCGTAGTTGTATGGTCTCTTAAGTTTATACATCTACTAGTCATAAACTCAAACGGCTGATTATTAGTAAGATTATAGTATAATTTACAGATGAATGACTCCTGTAAAGAGCCCCCATAAAAATCTCCTCCACAATAGTCACTAGCCTTAGATATCTCTGAAGTTACTCCGAAACTCCAATCAGCCACACAGGTGGAAAATTGATGTTCTACTGAAATGTTTGGATTTATACTCTTTACCTTATTAGTGGTAAGATGAGCAAATTCTGAAAGCCACTCTTCTCTCTTCCTCTGGAATTTTACCCAATCCGGATTTTCCCAGTCAATAATCTTTGGAAGCTCTTTCCCTGTTTCTTTAAAGAACCTTTCTTGACAGGATTTACAGTAGCACACCGTAGGCCAGAATGTCATATCAAAGAAGATACCCTCAAAATTGTAATTATTACAAAGCTCCTCTATCTGACTCAAGGCAAATTCTCTATATCCAGAATTAGGACAACAAACCCCGTAACGACCAGAGTGAGCAGGTCTTTCTCTGGAAGGTTTACCATCTAAAGCTATTATCCTCCAAGAAGGTTCTTTCTCATAAGCCCAGTTATTGAATATAAGACTATAATAAATAACAACATTAATCCCTTCTCTATGGCATAGTTCAATCATTTCTCCAAGGATATCCCTCCCCTTTATACCTCTATGCATATGACCTGTTTTTGTAGGCCAGTAGCAATAACCTACGTGAGAATTGGCATATATCATCGCGGTAGTAACTTTAGCTGTCTTTAACAACTCTACATATCTCTTGGGATCAAACTGAGATAGAAATCTTTCGTCCCAATCCTCAATATGCATATCCACCAGATTACGACGGTAATCTCTAGAAAACCACCTTTCGTTAGAAGTCATCCCTCTATACCTCCTCCTACAAACTTGATCCTATATATGTTCTTTAATCACCTTTGATACCAGCTCAGCTTTATATCCCGAAGGTAGACCAGCTAGACGAATCAATATGACCCCCTGCATGATAAGACTCTGACGAAACACTAATTCTCCAAAATCTTTATCCGCTGTCAGCAGTAAAGCCTCTTCTTTATTGGACAGTTCAATTACCTTATTATCAGGAAGACCGGGTCCAATCTCTGCAACATAAAAGACAATATGTCCATCTGCTCTAAGGCGTGCTACAATAGGTTTATCTATATTTTCGTCTGCTAAGAATTTCATTTTACAGACTCAGAAATAGGGTAAACTACATCAGCCTTTAATACCTCTGCTGCAAAGGCTAAAGCTGCTTGAATAGCTTCTCTGGTAAGTTGTGGATGTTCTTCAAGTATCTGTTCTATGGTTTCTCCTGCCGCTAACTTCTCTAAAATAAGCTCAACAGTAATCCTTGTCCCTCTAATAACGGGCTTTCCCATCATTATTGAAGGATCTGATTGGATCAATTCTTTATACATAATCATCCCCTTATCGGCTCCACCATATAAACTATAATCTCAATTATAGTATATCATTCTTTCTTTAACCTTTCAGGAAACTCATCCTATATCCTTTATACTTTCATCGTTAGTTTTCAATTCTAATCCTCCATCCTTTCTCGAAAAATTTTAATACATTATACTATACCTGCGGAATGTATAATCTGCTATCTTACAAAAAATAATAGGGGCAGAAATCCTGCCCCTATCTGAGTTTTAAAAGACTACTCTAGAATCTCCCAGAGTGGAGTAAGTCTTTCTTTACCCCTTGGACCTAGAACTATAGGCTTTATACCGAGTATCTCACAATAGTAAACCAGAGTATCTACATAATCTCCCGGTATAGCCTGGATATGATTTGCAGGGAATACATTTAAGAATTCTTCAAATGAGCAATCTAATCTAGCATGAACATGGGGCCAGGTTGGATTAGAGAGATTATTTATCGCCTTTCTCTCCTCTTCTGGAAGCTCCAGACTTTCTCCGGGAACAATAACCATATATACTTTGTCGTTGTAAAGACCAAGTCTGGCAAATGTCATCTTGGTTGGTGCAGCATCAAATGAAACCGAAGCTCCTCCTGCCTTAAAGTAGTATTCAAGTGCTGGATGAAGTGTTATCTTCTTAAAGTTCTCTTTTGGATCAAGGCTTAAGGATGCATAGTAACTTGCATGATTTCCGGAGTTACAAAAATCCCATATATCCTTCTCCGGATAGTAAATCCTGACATCCATAAATAGTACTGGGAGCCCTCCAGAGATATACTTGAGTATCTCCATAGTAATGGCAGCAAACGAATCCGCCTCTGTTGCACATACGGTTGGTTCTTTGAATCCGTACCAATCGTATGGGTCATTCATAACCATCTCAGGAATATCTCCAAGACAGACATACTCTGTTAATTCACGCTGTCCCTTAAGTCCGCAGAAGTCAAATCCGTTCTCCTCATTTACCTTCTTCATAGCCAGGTATAACCTGATCTGTGTCTTTAAGGTCTGAGGAGTTAGCATCTTTCCATCGTAGAGGATCCTGTCTCCCAATAGCTCAGTAAACCACTGAAATCCTTTCTCTACTTCCTTATCATCTATCTCTTCCATAACCTTTACTAGAAGGAGCTGGTCTATCTGGTATGCAGTGATTCCAAATGTCTTTATATTTGGTACCAGATGGAAATATCCAGTCTCCATACCCATTGAATGTCCACCATACAGTCCATAGACCTCTCCCTTCATACTGGTTACTGCCTGGGAAGCCCTCAGCCACTTAATAACCTTCTCCTGAACTTTAGGGTCATCTATATCTCCAACAATCCTGTGGGTTCTTCTCCCGGTCTGTCTTATCTCTCCATCAGTGGCAAGGAGGCCTACATTTCCAGGGTACTGCGCATTGTTATTGGAAAGGCTCAGGATAGGAACATTACTATCAAGAGAATTCAGGAATGGCCACGCAAGATATGGGAAATCCCAGACATTATAGCACATCACTATCTGCTTGCAGTTAGCTCTGGTAAGCTCTTCTGCTATCCTTTGAGCAGTCCTGACACTCTTGATAGTCTCTGAGGCTACAACTACTTCAGGGGCAGAACCGTCTATATTCTTCAGGTTCTTCTTTATAACCTCAGCCCATCTTCTCACCACTTGCATATTCTCCTCTTCATTGGCTGAGTACACATGAGGTCTTCCATCATTCAACATAACTATACCTATTGGTGTTGATCTCATCCCTTTTCACTCCTTTCTTATTCTAATACCACTATCTGGTACCCGTTAACTTCAGGTACAGTAAACTCTACATAACTATTATTATATACAAAATCCAAATCTTTCATCTCCGGTGCTAAGTAGCATCGGGAAGGAGGATTGGCAAGTCTTACCTTTAACTTTAAATTATAAAGAGGTATTACATCCTCTATTACGTCTATACTCTTACATCTCCTCTCAGGTATATAGTGGAGTATATGGACAACGTACCTCTCCTTCTTGCTAAGCCTCTGAAGATTTACAGTGATCCTTGCAGTAGAAGGGGCATTGCTAAGGACCAGCGGTCTATCTAGAAGCAGGTCTATACAATTCTTAACCAGTTTTTTATACACCAGGTTCCCGTGAAGTATATAAGCCCTGAATACAGGATATGAGATATAGATCACATTATCTCTCCTAGTTACTGCTGGATAAGGGCTCTTCTTCTCAGGTGGTGTCTGCGCATGTGAGGAGAAATGTTCCCAGGTTCTGTTAAAGTATGGCTGATAGATCTCTGCTAAAACCTGTGTACCATCTCTAGGCTGGACCTTTGTTCCCCTCTCATACATTACATACTCTGCGGGCTCTATATCTTTGTCTACAGGGGCTAATACCTTGAAATAGTCTGGAGAGTAGTCACTATCGCCCAGATAATCGACTCCAACTTCATCCAGTATGAATCTATCACCATCCAGTCCAGACTTATAGCTTAATATCAACTTTCCTCCGTTCTTCAGATACGTCCTTAGTTTTTCAGTCATAACTCCATCTATAACTACCCTATCAGGAGCTATTATAAGTTTATACTTATTCAAGTCCTCCTGGGAATCTATGAAAGAAAATTGATAATGAGATTCTGATAATATCCTCATAGCCCCTTCATCTGAATCTGTTCTCCAATCGTTATAAAATGAGCTGGAGATAAGAACACCTATATCTGAGAGCGGTTTAGCATTCCTGCACCATTCCTCTCTCTCAGCAACCTTTTTATAGACACTACCTATAAGGTTATAGACAGTCTTATCCAGCTTTCCTCTTGGGTGTAACTGATCTCCGACAGAACACTTAGCTCCAAGGGAAAGCATAGTGAAGCATTCATACTCTAGCGCAGGTCTGTTTTTGAACCCTCCAAAGTCCGCCCAGCTTTTATGGAACCTTCCTGTCATACCAAGAAGGTCTTTGCCAAGGGTCTGATAGTAACGGACAAATAACGGGAAATGATTGTATCCCCAGCCTCCAGAGGGTAGTGACTCTATCTCAAAGTGGGTAAAATAGTCGGATTCCTTTCTCATCCCAAGTTCATAATTACTCTCTAACCTGAGTCTGGAGTTATAGAATATACTTATATCTGGCTTCAGACTCTTTACTAACTTATCCATTCGGGACATAAAGTTTCTGCCAACAATCTGAGAATGTCTGTATAGATCGTTATCATTTGTTGGATCAAGGCCAAGCTGTTTCATACTCTTCATACAGTGATTACAGACACAACCAGGATATGTCTGCATTACTATGTCGAAGAATATCCCATCTACATCGTAAAGTCTGAGGATCTCTTCCGTCTGTTCTGCCACATAATCCACATAGGGAGAATTCATACATAAAAATCTCCATCCCCTATTACCAAATGGAGGTCTCCCTGCTAATGTCCCGTCCTTATTTACCTGTAACCAGTCTCCATGATTGCCTGCCGAATATTCATCCCATACAACACTGATATACGCACAGACCCTTATCCCTTCTTTGTGACAGGCTTCTACCATCTCACCAAGGAGATCCCTCTTTAAAGAGGGGTGCATCACTCCAACCTTTGTCGGATAGTAAGACATACCATGGTGACATTTGGCAAATACTGTAATAGAGTTCACATAAGCTTCTTTAAGAGTTTTGGCAAAATCTTCTGGATCAAAGTCCATTCCGACATCTGGGATTAATGGAGACGTATGAAAGTCAAGATGGACCTGTCTGAAAGGTAATTCAATCATAATATCTCGCCCCCTCATCGAGCATTATCAGATAATTCTCTACTGGTACATAGTTTGTCACCGTATTACCAGAGCCAAGGGCATACCTTGTAGGCATACATTTATCTAGAATATCCTTCACATAGGCTCTTAGCTCTTTTTCTTCAAGTCTACACAGTTTATCTACATCTACCCCACCTAGAGCTGCTATTCTATCTCCGTATAGCTTTTTAAATTCTGTCACTGGAATTATAGCATCCTGAAAAGAGTGAAGGGCATCAATCTTTACATCTTCGATCAGGTCTTCTATTATCTCCAGGATATTTCCACAACAGTGAAACCAGTACATCTTGTTATACCTGTGGGCAAGTTCAGCATATCTCTTATGCCATGGCAGGACCAGTTCCCTCAAAAATCTGGGAGATAGTATAGTACTAGTCTTAAAACCAAGGTCATCACCCTGAAATATCCCTTCCACATTGTCAAGGGTGATTAGATTTTCGTAAAATTTATATATAGTCTCTCCAACCCTGTCAAATACTGCCTTTACCAGGTCATAATCTTCGTACAATAGATAACTCATACCCTCAAAACCTAAAAGAGATTCGATACTTATCTCAAAGACTCCACTTGATGGACAGACGAGTAACTTCATACCTTCAGGTAGATTCTTGGAGACGAACTCATAGTTGGAATAATCAAAAGATTCTGGTTTAGGCCAGGGATACTCTTCAAAGTCTTTCCAGGAGGTAATTACTCCAATAGACTCCTCTATCCAGCTCCTCTGTCCCCTAGAGAGGATAGCGGTATCGGATGTTACCCTCCTCTTCTGTCCGACAAAATTCAATCCTCCAGATACCCTGATATAATCATAGCCCATCCTGTACCAGAAGTTTATCTGTTGTCTCCAGAAACCCTCAAAGTCTTCCTCTACAGATCTAACCACCCTATCTCCAAAGATATTCTCAGTGATATACGCAACAATCTCTATGTCCTGGAATAGTTCAACAAAATGAACCCTTCTGGCTGGCTTCTTTCCCAGGATCACGTCTTTAAACTCATAAAAGTCTGGTTCTGGTTTCTCAAATGGAACCCTGAATCTTTTCATAGAACCTCCTTAAGATATCCGATATACCTCTCCATCATATCTTCAGGTATATTTGGGGGGAGATGATTCCCAACTGCAAAGATGATCCCCTTATACTTTTTAGCCAGTTCGATCGTCTTATCTATACAGGACTTAACCATATCCCACTTGCCCAAAGTAAGATCTCTACAATCAACATAACTTCCAACTAAGACAACAGAACCTCCAAATCTCTCAACCATAAATCCAAAATCATTACAGGGCTCAAAGATAAGACCATCCGCTCCTGCATTCACTATATCCTCTGCAAACTCCATAAAGTTACCATCAGAACAGAAGAGGACCTTCTTACCAGCCTTGTGTAAAGGCTTCCAAAGCTCCGCATATCTGGGGATGATTATCTTTCTATATATCTCTGGCTTCATAAATGGACCGCTACTCCAGACAAAGTCATCGTGCTGGATAATCACCTCTGCAGTTGTCTTTGCCCATGCCTCCATATGAAATAGGGTAAATCTAAAGAAGCTATCCAAGACCCTTTCCATTCTGTTGATATCAGAAAGAGCCATAAGAAACATCTCCCAACCAAACGCCTGTATAGCCCCAGATACGATGGTCTTGTAGTATCCACCGGTGGTCAGCTGTTCTGGAAAGTTCTCCCTGGCTCTCCTTATAATATCCTCATAAGCCTGTACCTGTTCATTGAAATCTGGAAGGCCATACTCAGATACAGCATCGAAAGACCATACATCTTCAAGAGTCTTGAATGGGCATTCCTTTGGCAATCTTTTATCACTTCCATCAATAGCATATTCCGCATGCCCCATATCGGTAGCCCGTCCAAACTTTTCCCAATCACTATGGAGTCCATCATTTGTATTCCACAGGAAATCTATCATCCAGATATCAAAGAACTTCCTCATTGTATCAAGGCTTATCTCATCAGCACCTGTCTTTCTCAGGATATAATCGGTATGATAGTTTATACTGTATTCGGTATGTGCTATCCTGGGGGTTTCTTTTAGATATATGGTATCTAACGCTATCTCTCTACTCATAGGAGTGTATAACCTCCGTCTATAACTAATACCTGTCCGGTCATAAAACTGGAGGCATCAGAGGCAAGATAAACCACTGCCCCAGTTAACTCTTCTGGCTCACCCGGTCTTTTCATAGGTGTTGGCTCAAGCCAAAGTCTACGATACTCTTCCTTTTCAAAAAATGGAGCAGTCATAGCTGTTTTCATATAACCTGGAGCTATGGCATTTACATTGATATTATACTTGGCCCATTCAACGGCAAGTGATTTTGTAAGCATAATAACACCAGCCTTTGATGCATTATAGGCAACCTGCGGTTGTGGATAGTTTACTATGAGTCCAGACATAGAGGCGATATTTATAATCTTACCCTGTCTACGCTCTATCATATGTCTTCCGACAGCCTGAGAACATAAGAATACCCCTGTAAGATTTACAGCTATCACATCATCCCAATCCTTCTTACTCATAAGCTCCGCTGGAGCATGTCTTACAATACCTGCATTATTCACCAGGATATCTATATGGCTGAAGTCAGCTATTACCTCTTCTACCATACGCCTTACATCTTCTTCTCTGGTGACATCTGCCTGAATTGCTATAAACTTCTTACCTACTTTTTTAGAAAATTCTTCTGCAGTTTTTCTAGCCAGATCTATATTGATATCAACAATGGCAACATTAGCTCCAGCCTCTCCTAAGGCTTGAGCCATAGCCTTACCTAAACCCTGAGCAGAACCAGTAACAATAGCATTCTTACCATCTAATCTAAAGAGGTCTAATACACTCATAGGTTAATCCCTAATCGAATGGTCTGAATGAATCGAGTGCAGTTATATCTCCCTCAAATTCCAGAACTATTACAGTATCTAATGGGTCTGGTGCCTTTTCAGGTAGTCCAGAGAATATTATACGTTCACCTTTTATAGTAAAGTTTACCTCTTCTTTAGTCTCAAGGAAGTACGCCCTCTTTACATCTATCTTACATGGAGCCAGGGCAAACTCCTCATTCCAGTAAAACACGTGGATATAGAGCTTATTGTCTTTTAAAGTAGTCACCCCATGTGGAAATCCAACCTTTGTCCTGACCGTCCCGTAGATACTCTCCCCATTCTTCTCCATCCACTTTCCAACTTCCTCCAGTATCTTAACTGATTCCTCTGGAATAGTCCCATCTGGTTTTGGACCAACATTCAGAAGATAATTTCCTCCTCCAGAGGCACATCTAGCAAGATTCCAGATAACTACCTGAGGAGGCTTCCAGTTGTTATCACCTTTGCAATAACCCCAGTGGTCGTTCAGAGTCATACAGGACTCCCAATCTCTTGCAGGGGCATTGGGGGCTGGAAAATGACCAGGGATATACTGTTCTGGAGTATCAAAGTCTTCCGGTAACTGGCTCCTGTTATTTATAATTATATCTGGCTGATGTCTTCTGACCATTTCATTCAACTTCTGTGACTGCCAATCTTCAGCGGTATATGGCCAGCCTCCATCATACCAGAGTATATCGATCTTCCCGTAGTTTGTCATAAGCTCTTCCACCTGAGCGTGAACATACTCTACAAGTTTTTTCCATCCTTCCGGATCATTCTTAGGCCCTTTAAAGTAAGCATCATACCTCCAGTCAAGTAGAGAATAATAGAAGCCAATCCTCATATTATACTTTCTGCAGGCTTCTACATATTCCTTTATAAGGTCACGTCTAGCAGAACTCTTAGGTGCTGTAAAATCACTCACTTTACTGTCAAATAGAGAGAATCCGTCATGGTGTCTTGTGGTCAGGACCATATACTTCATTCCAGCTTTCTGAGCAAGTTTTACCCATTCTTCAGGATTATACTTTTCTGGATTGAATCTGTCAGCCAGCTTTCTGTACTCATCCTTCGGAATCCTCTCCTGATACATTACCCATTCCCCTCTACCAGGAATGCTATAAACTCCCCAGTGGATAAACATCCCAAACTTTGCCTGCCTCCACCAATCCATCCTATCCATAGAACTCGACCTCCTTAATCTATATTGACCTATAAATATAGGTATACTCAAAGATAGAATAAAAACTACAATAAACAGTAACCTTTTCATAATGCACCATTTAAGTTATATTAAACCAGCCTGTTGCATATGGAAACAAATAGCGTCAGTAGCTGGGTCTTTAGTCTGAATCTCATCTTTACCTATCTTCAGATCGCTTTCAGCCTTTAAGATCCAATCCTTAATCATTATACTTCGATCCCTTCTTTTAATGCGTAATAAATGATATCTCCCAGATCCTCAGATCTCTTTTCTACTTCACTTGCTGAAGCTATAATGATGTCATTAGGTATCCTTAGTTTTGCTAACTTCCTCTTGATCTCTACAGTAATATCTAATCTTTCTTCCCTACTAATCTCATCTCCTATGACTACAAAGAAATCCCAGTCACTATCAACGTTGAAATCCCCTCTCGCACGAGAACCAAAGAGAAGTATTTTCAATACAGCTATATCTTTCTCCTCTATGACTTTCTTAATTGTCTCTACAGCCTCTCTTATCAAATCCTCCATCCCTTAACCCTTTTAATATAAAAACCACATCTTTATTGATCTATCCTCTATATTATATCTCAGCTATCCACTAGTTCATTGAGAATACTCTTCTGCAAGCTCACTTGCCATCTTTGCCCATTCCCACAGTCTATGTGGCTGGTAGTTAACCGTACTTATATCTTTCATAATGATCTCTACAATGCATCCTTTAGCTTTAGCCCTCTTTAAGACATACTCAAGTTCAGCCCTAGCCTTTTCTACACTCCAGACCGCCTCTGCCAATACTGCTGGGTTTGGCTTATAGGAGAATACATAGTCTCTACCTACCGCCTCTACCGCCTCATCTATATTCACTCTATAGTTCATAGAAACCTTTCTCAGATTGGGGATGTTTCTCCTTAACATATCCATCTTCCTGTGTAATGGCTCACAGCATCCATAGTAAGATAAGCCAAATCTATCCAGCCATCTCTTTTCATACTTGACTGCAAACTCTTCGTGCATCTGGGGTGAAACTGCTACAAAAATCTGGGCGGTAGCACATCCCCAAAGGTCAATAGCCCTTACATGCTCTGGATTAAACCCCGGTTTTGGGAGCTCATCTGTATATCCATATCCACCTGAACCTACCCTTACCGGTCCATTGTTTAGTGAAAGGAGTCCCAGAGATTCGTACTGGTCAAGTCTATGCAAATGGGCATCTACAAGTCTAGCTATAGCCTTATGAACTAGCTCAGGTCTTTCAACGAGATCTATCATAAGTTCCTCTACTCCCCACCAGGTAACAAGTAGATCCCACGGAGCAAACCAGAACCCTGGTGCCCCTATCTTTTCGACAGGCAATATTCCGTCAAAGATATAACACATAAGCTGATAACGCTCTTCAGTTGCATCTGCATCATAGGTAACCACTGGATACTTTATCTTTTCAATGTCTTCCTCGCTCTGTATCTGAGGATGAAAGTGCCTTGAGACTACAGGATTATTGGAATCGATTTTTACAACATCTGAATCTTCAGATATACCAAACCCCGTATCATATATAACTTTTGGACAGTAGATTTTAGGTTCTATCACCATATCTGCTCTAAGATGTCTCCACTGGTATATCGTCTGGCGAAGGTGCTGTTCTATCATCCTACAGAACTCGCTCTCGCACTGTAGCGTAAGTTCATCATTTACATTCATCTCATGCCAGGGTATCTCATTGATCCAGACCATAGGCTTTACATCTTCTAACTTATTAAGTCTCTTCCACATCTCGGCTTTTTCTTTCTGAACAGGCAAAGATGCTATCTCTGCAAGCTCAGAAGCTAAACTTCTTAATATCTCTTTGTCATGTCTGGATATCTCCATCCTGAGCCTCCACTAACTATACCTCCAGGGGTTGAATATCTGGTACACCATCAATTTCTAAGGCGATAACGGTGGCCAGACTATCTTTCGGCTCAGATGGAAGGTTGATCCCTAATCCATACCTGTTTCTGGACGCCTCATACGTCTGAGTAAAGTTTAGTGGTGCATAAGGCCCATCAGAAAGGAAATAAGCCTTTTTGACATTATTCTTAAGACCATAAAAGGCTAATCGACCTTCTTTGGGCCAGTCAAAGATATGAAGATACAATTTCCCCGGTTTAGCAGTAACTCCACCCCAGGGCAGTACATATGGTAGAGGCGGTACGGGAATTGTACCATATATAGCTTCACCATTTACACGCATCCACCTACCTACAGTACGTAGTATGTCTACACTTGGCTGCGGTATAACACCTTCAGCATCAGGTCCAACATTCAATAGATAATTCCCACCTTTGCTGTTAATATCTACCAACAAACGAAGGACTGTCTTCGGGGACTTCCAATTATGATCGTTCTTTTTATATCCCCAGGTATCATTCAATGTTGCCGGAGTTTCCCAATCCGTAGGATAAGGCATAGCAGGAATCCCATTATCAGGCATCGATTTATAATCTCCCAAATCATAACCTACTCGACCATTTATTATACAATCTGGCTGTAGTTGTCTCACCAAATCTACAAACTCTTGAGCATGTTCTTTAGATATATTCATAGGCGTATCGAACCATATAAGACCAATCGGTCCATACTGTGTCAGTAACTCCCTTACCTGGGGTTTAGCCTTTTCCTCCATATATCTGGCAAAGTCCTTTTTGCTCTCATCATAGTCCCAGTCATTACCTACCCCATCAGGATGATGCCAATCCTGCACATGAGAATAGTAAAAGCAGAATTTGATTCCCGCTTCTTCACAGGCTTTAGCTAAATCCTTCATCGGATCTCTCTTAAATGGAGTTGCATCTACAATATCATAGTTAGAACAGGGAGAATCATACATAGCAAAACCGTCATGATGCTTGGCAGTAATAACCAGATACTTCATTCCAGCATCCTTAGCAAGCTGTACCCACTCTTCCGCATTAAACTTTGTCGGATTAAAACTTTCAGCTAATCTTTCGTATTCCTTTACCGGGATCCTTGCCCTTTTCATAATCCATTCGCCAATACCGGGGACCTCTTTACCATTCCATATCCCAGCAGGAATAGCGTACAGACCCCAATGGATAAACATCCCAAATTTCGCTTCTCTCCACCATTTCATTCTTTTATCCTTATCTGACATAAAAATCACATCCTCCTTATCTCAATTTTAATCTTGGATCCTAGAAGCAGTAAGAATTAACTATAAACTCCTATCCCTTTAAGTTCTAGTACCTCAGCTAGATGGCAACTAACATAATGATTGGAAGAAACAGACCTTAAAGAGGGTTGCTCCTCTTTACATATATCTTTTGCATATCTGCATCTAACATGAAAGACACATCCACTAGGTAGATTTGCCGGATCAGGAGGGTCTCCAGTTAATATAGCTCTTCCTTTACGTCTTCCAGTAACAGTTCTTGGAACAGCACTTAAAAGAGCCTCAGTATAAGGATGTAAAGGATGAGACAATAGTTCATCTCTAGTAGCTACCTCTACCAACCTTCCAGCATACATAACTGCTATTCTATCCGCCATATATCTTACTACGCTGATATCGTGGCTGATAAATAGATAGGTTATACCAAATTCCTCCTGAAGTTCTTTAAGAAGATTTAAGATTTGAGCCTGGATGGAGACATCTAGAGCAGACACTGGCTCGTCACAGACGATAAATTTAGGTTTTAAGATTAATGCCCTGGCAATACAGATACGTTGCCTCTGTCCTCCACTGAAACTGTGTGGGTATCTCCTTATATCTTCCTTTCTCAGACCAACCTGCTGGAGAACTTCTATTACTCTCTCTATCAATTCATGTCTACTGCTGACCAAACCGTTGATTAATAATGGATCTCCAACATTTTCTAAGACAGTCATACGTTCATTAAGAGAGGAGAAAGGGTCTTGAAAGATGATCTGCATATTCCTTCTGAATTTTCTTAACTCTTCTCCCTGTAGTTCTGTAAGATTTACTATTCTATCACCATCTTTAAATAGGATCTGCCCATCGGTAGGGTCATAAAGCCGTATCATAGTCCTACCTAAAGTGCTCTTACCAGATCCACTCTCGCCTACTAAACCTAAAGTTTCACGTTCTTCTATCTCCAGGTTAACATCATCAACAGCACGTACATAACCAACTAATTTGCGTAAAAATCCTCGCTGTATAGGAAAGTACTTCTTCAAATTCCTTACAGTTATCAAAGGTGTAGAAAGATTTCTGTTCCCTGTCTCCATCTTTATACCTCCACCTTTTGATATATAAGACAACGTACTTTATGACCACTTCCGACATCTATGAGCTCTGGAGAAGTAACATCACAGACTCCTCTCATTGCATTCTCACATCTAGGATGGAAAGAACAACCTTCGGGAATTTGATATGAACTGGGCACATTCCCATGGATAGGAACAAGTCTCTCTAATCTTCCCTCAACTTTAGGAATAGATCTAAACAGGGCAACTGTATAAGGGTGAAGCGGATGATTAAAAATCTCCTCTTTATTTCCAAACTCTACAATCTTACCGAGGTACATAACTGCTATATCGTCTGCTATCTCTGAGACGACAGCTAAATTATGAGTTATAAATATGATTGCAAGCTTCATCTCCTCTTGGAGTTCCTGTAATAAATCTAGAATCTGAGCCTGAACAGTAACATCCACAGCGGTTGTAGGTTCATCAGCTATGAGTAATCTGGGATAACAGGAGAGAGCCATAGCTATCATAGCACGCTGTCTCATTCCCCCGCTAAGCTGGAATGGATATGTATCAATAGTACGTTCTGGTCTTGGTATCCCTACTCTTCTCAAAAACTCTATAGCCCTTTCTCTTGCTTCCTGTTTAGTTATATTCTCATGGGTAAGTATAGCCTCAATTATCTGATCCCCTATAGTATACATAGGAGAAAAAGCCGTCATAGGTTCCTGAAAGACCATACCAATCTCTTTTCCACGAATATCACGCATCTCTTTGCCCTTTGGATCCAATTTTGTTATCTCTACAATGTCCAAATTATTTTCTCTAAAACGATAAAGTTTAATGCTACCATCCACTATCCTCCCTGGAGGAGACTGTATTAAGCGCATTATTGTATGAACAGTTACAGACTTACCACATCCACTTTCTCCTATGATACCTAAAGTCTTTCCACGATCTACTATAAAATCTACCCCATCAACAGCCTTAACCACTCCTATATCAAGATAAAAATAGGTCTTTAGATTACTCACTTCCAAAACTCTTTCGGTCAATTCTAAATTCATACTTTCTTTCTCCTTTTATAGACTAGAATGAGATGGAATAGGGGTCTACCGCATCACGAAGTCCATCCCCTATAAAATTGAACATAAGAACAGCTATTACTACGAATAGACTCGGGAATAACTGCCATGGTCGCTGAGCCAGTATAGTAAGATCCGGAACATCGTGTAGTAAAACTCCCCAGCTTATTGCCGGTGGTTGAAGCCCCAAACCCAAGAAACTCAACGCTGTCTCTCCCAGAATCATCCCAGGGATTGCCAGTGTAATATTAACTATAAGGTAACTAAAGAAGTTGGGGAACATATACTTGATAATAATGCGACTCTCTTTGGCTCCGGCAGCCTTGGCTGCTAAAACAAACTCCTCCTCCCTAAGAGACAAAAATCTCCCTCTAACAACTCTAGCCAAACCGGTCCATCCAACAGTTGCAAGAACTAATGTGATCGCAAAATAAACCTTAGTGATAGGCCAATTTCTTGGGATAGCAGCAGCAAGAGTCATCCAAAGAGGAATGGTAGGGATAGAACTCAACACCTCAATTATTCTTTGTATTACTTCATCTACAGTCCCACCAAAGTATCCAGAAACACCACCAAGTAAACATCCAAGAATGAAACTTATAGCTATACCACCGAAACCTATAAATAAAGAGATCCTTCCTCCATATATAGTCCTAGAGAATAGATCACGGCCCAATCTATCAGTACCAAAGAGCAATATGGGAGCTCCATCGACTCCAAAGAGTCTTATATTCATCGGTATAAAGCCTAATAATCTATATGGTTCACTTTTAACAAAGAGCTTGAGATAAAACTCCTGACTGGTATCCTCAACAAATATCACCCTATAAGTATAGGGATCAACCTTTCTTGTCAACCTGTATACAAAGGGTCTATGGAATCCTTTTTCTTTAGAATAAAAATGTATTCTGGTTGGAGGTGCATCTTCGTAACCCACCAGACGAAGTGTAGGGTCATAAGGGATAATAAACTCTGCAAATATGGCTAGAAAGTAAAGCAGACCCAGAATAATCATACCTAAAACTGCCAGTCTATGTTTTTTAAATCTCCACCAGATCAATTTCCATTGAGAAGCGTATAATAACTCTTCAGCTCTATTAGCTTTACTCATAGATTATCCTCCTTCTTGCCTTTCTCCATAACGTACTCTTGGATCCAACCAGGCCAACAACAAATCCGAAATGAACATACCGATAACAGTCAGAGTACCAAGTATAAGTACTATAGACCCGGCAAGGTACATATCCTGTGCCAAACTGGCAGTAAGTAATAAGGGGCCTATTGTCTGCAGATTAAGGACAATGCCCACTACACTTTCTCCGGAAACCAGAGCAGGCAGTAACCATCCTATAGTACTTATTGTAGGACTTACCGCTACTCTCAATGGATATTTAATAAGTACCTTATACTCTGGAAGTCCTTTAGCTCTGGCGGTAGTTACATAAAGTTTTCTGATCTCATCCAGCATCATAGCCCTTATAACACGTACCAAACCTGCAGTACCTGCCATACCAACCACCACAACAGGTAGCCAGATATTCTTTAACATATCTACAAATTTGGCAAAGGACCATGGTTGGTTCTGAAATTCTAAAGAAAATATACCTATAACCGCATGTCCGGTGAATTTATACAGGAACCAGACAGCAGTCAAGGCTAAAAGAAATCCAGGCATAGAGACACCTACAAAGCTAAGAAAAGTAAAAATATGATCGAAAGGAGAATACTGATGTGTTGCTGAATAAATCCCAACAGGGAACGCCACTATCCAGGTTAGGACCAAACTAAACAATGAAATAGCTAAGGTTGCAGATATCCTTTCTTTTATAAGATCAGCAACCGGCCTATTCCAGGAAAATGAAGTTCCAAAATTACCATAAAGAATAATATTCTTTATCCACATAAAATACTGAACGTAAACAGGTCGATCTAGTCCATACTGTTTGGTAAGAGTATCGATTATGGTCTGATTTATCTCTACTCCAGACGCCTGTAAACGCATAATATAGGTGGTCAAAAAATCTCCAGGTGGAAGCTGTATAACTATAAAGGCTATGACTGAGATCAAAAACAACTCTGGAATAATAATCATCAGACGACGGATAATATAACCTAGCATTTTCTATACGATCCTCCTCTAGTATTAAGTATTATCCCCCCTTCTTTATGAAGGGGGGATAATTATCTTTACTTGAAGAATACCTGTTCTGCTGCAAATTGAGCAGCCGATGCCTTACCAGACTTTGGCCAGTTACCAAGATTAGCCGGAACAATCATTGGATTGACAGCCTGGCCTATGAGTGGGAACATCGGAACAAGTTCTCTTATACGCTTGGCAAATTTCTTCTCCCACAATTCAGCCCTTTGAGTCACGGGATTAATTGTAGCTGCTTCATTAGATAATTTGTAAAGCTCTTCTATCCACTCTGGTGGTTTTTCACCTTCCTTTCCACCAGTTGCATACCAGAGGTTCCAGAGAGGACTACCCCATCCATAACGGAACAGCGGTTTGTAATCCCATATAAGGAGAGGCCAGTTCACGTCATCTAACCAGTCTATAGTTGCCTTGATCTGATTAGCATTATGCATTTCACCAAGTAGAGTAGTTGTTACCTGCTTCATAGTTGCCTTAATACCTACTTTCTGTATATACTCAACTAGAAGCTGGACACACCTCTCCCAGTATCCACCCTGTACTGCATAGACTATAGGAAATTCAAAGGTCTTCCCATCTGGGCCTATACGCCAACCATCCGCATCACGTTTATTCATACCCATTTCATCCAGAAGCTTATTAGCCTTCTGGGGGTTGAATTCTGGATCAAACCAACGGGAAGGCTTAGCCATTCCTAGATAAAGGATATCTGCTAACTGTTTACGATCGATCGCATAGCTAATAGCCCTTCTAAATCTAACATCGTTGGTAACTTTTCGCCAGACCGGATCTGCATTACCATAGTTAATAAAGAGAGCTATTGGTGAGTTATGTGTCCATAGATTTAGATCTATTTTCGCCCCAATCTTCTGCTCATTCTCACGATAGAGTGCTACCTTATCCCAGTCGATCATATCCCTGTTGAAGTTGACCTTACCACTAAGGATAGTCATAGGCAGGTTCGCCGGATCAGTGACTATAATAGATTCATACCTATCTACATAGGGTAACTGGTTTCCTGCAGTATCTACCTTGTAGTAGTATGGGTTACGTTCAAATGCCATTATGTTACTTGGAGAATCGACTCTCATCCAGGGTCCAAGTGTTGGGAAACCTATAGCTCTTCTCTCACAGACAGCCCACCAGGGTACATCTTTCAGCTGGAAGAGTCTCCACCACTCCTGATCTGAATATCCATACTCTTTTAATAGAGGTCTTATCTTTTCTATGGATGTGTACTTTATATGGAACTGCTTAAGATAATGGCTGGGCTTAAGCAACATATGGTATCCGCCCCAAGTAGTACCTAATCCAATTATCCTCAGGAAACGTCCATAGGGTTTATCAAATTCTATTCTAAAGGTATACTTATCGATGATCTTAAGCTTCATCGGGGTACCACCAGGATCGCCTTGACTCCTAAGTCCTGCGGGGAATATTGGAGTTATTTCTTTATTTAGTAACACATCTTCATAGGCGAATCTTACATCTTCAGTCGTCACAGGTGTCCCATCTGACCACTTCAGACCCTTACGAATTCTTGGCGTAAGGATTTTATTGTCAGGACTTACTCT
>OGCH01000527.1_pt1 | contig 19106 bp, 27 predicted proteins | sample 1570111 | NCBI WGS metagenome assembly OGCH01 (sample SAMN03436243, study PRJEB24508) | hot springs metagenome | biome: Desert Springs; feature: Hot Springs; material: Water | place: USA: Great Boiling Spring, Nevada | collected 2008-12-01 | depth 0 m m | reverse complement strand
AGAAATAAAAAAAAATAGAAAGAAAAAATAGAATAAAAGGTTTTAAACAAATTTTTTTGTTTAAAGATTAGTAATTTTAACTTTTTTTACAGGTTGACTTTTAATTAAAGTTGTTTATAAAGATATAAAAGTTTATAAGAATAAAACCAAAAAGGAGGTTGGCTATGCCAAGTTATGTGAACCCTGAAAAGTGTGACGGTTGCAAGGGTGGTGACAGGACAGTTTGTATGTACATTTGTCCTAATGACCTTATGATTCTTGACCCTGAGGCTATGAAAGCTTATAACCAGGAGCCTGACCAGTGCTGGGAGTGCTACAGCTGTGTAAAAAGCTGTCCTCAGGGTGCTATAGCCATTAGGCACTATGCTGATTTTGCTCCTTTAAACGGAACTTGTCAGCCTATGCGTGGTACTACTGACATCATGTGGACCATTAAGTTTAGAAACGGTGTGGTTGTCAGGTTTAAGTTTCCTATTAGGACTACACCTGAAGGTTCTGCTGACCCAACCGTTGGCAAACCTGCTCCTGATTTATCTAAAATCAATACCAACCAGCTCTTTACTCAGGTAGCCGATGGTGTAGAACCTAAAAAGCCTGAAGCCGTTCTTAATAAGAAGTTTGAAGTTGGTGCTCTTGGTAAGGTTGCAAAATACTAAAAAATTTTAAAAATAAAAGGAGGTGGCAACTATGCCTAAGATTTGGTCTTATAATGCTGGTTTGGCTTGTGCAGAACCTGAAATAGTAGAAAAAGAGACAGATATTTTATTTGTTGGCGGCGGAATGGCTGCTTGTGGTGCCGCTGTTGAGGCTGTCCAGTGGGCTAAGCCTGCTGGTTTAAGGATTATTCTTTGTGATAAGGCTGCTATGGAAAGGTCTGGTGCTGTGGCTATGGGTCTTTCTGCTATTAATACTTACATAGGAGAAAACAAACCTGATGACTATGTTAGAATGGTCCGCTGCGACTTGATGGGTATTGTTCGTGAAGACTTAGTTTTTGATGTTGGTCGTCATGTAGATGATACTGTTATTTGTTTTGAGGAGTGGGGTCTTCCTATTTGGAAAAAAGATCCTAACACCGGTAAGACCTTGGATGGAGCTGAAGCCAAGGCTAAGGGATTAACCTTAAAGAATGGAGCTCAACCTGTTCGTTCTGGTCGTTGGCAGATAATGATTAACGGAGAATCTTATAAGGTTATCGTGGCTGAGGCTGCCAAAAATGCTCTTGCCAGCTATGATAAGGCTGAGATTATAGAAAGATGCTTTATCGTAAGACCTTTATTAGATGCTAACGACAAGGGTCGTTGTGCTGGTGCTGTTGGATTTTCTGTTAGGGAAAACAAGATTTATATCATCAAGGCTAAGGCCACTCTTCTTTCCACAGGTGGTGCCGTTAATGTTTTCCGTCCTAGGTCTATAGATGAAGGTAAAGGACGTGCTTGGTATCCTGTATGGAACCCTGGAACTGGTTATGCTATGTGTGCTATGACTGGTGCTAAGCTTGTTCTTATGGAAAACAGATTTATCCCTGCTCGTTTCAAGGATGGTTATGGTCCTGTAGGTGCCTGGTTCTTGCTCTTCAAGGCTAGGGCTACTAACGCTTTTGGTGAAGACTATGTAGCTAAACATAAAGACGAACTTAAGAAATTTGCTCCTTATGGAGAGGCATCTCATATCGGTACCTGTTTAAGAAACCATGCTATGCTTATTGAAATGGAACAGGGTCGTGGTCCTATCTATATGCACACTGAATGGGCTCTTCAGGAAGCTGCCGAAAAGATGGATAAAAAAGAGTTCAAACACCTTATCGCTGAGGCTTGGGAAGACTTCTTAGACATGTGCGTAACCCAGGCTGGATTGTGGGCTTGTTTAAATATTGAACCTGAAAAATTACCTTCTGAGATCATGCCTACCGAGCCTTATCTCCTTGGTAGCCATGCTGGTTGTGCAGGTGCTTGGGTATGTGGTCCTAACGAAGATTGGGTACCTGAAGAATATAAAGCTCCTTGGAAAGAAATCGGGCTTTATAACAGAATGACCACCATAAAGGGTCTTTTCTGCGCTGGTGACACTGTTGGAGCTTCCGGACATAAGTTCTCCTCTGGTTCTCATGTAGAAGGACGTATTGCTGCTAAGGCTATGGTTCAGTACTGCCTTGATAACAAAGACTATACTCCAACCATCAAAGAAACTCCTGAAGAATTGAAGAAAGAGATCTATGCTCCTTGGTACAGGTTTGAAGAGTTTAAGAATGCTTCTACCCATTATGAAATCAACCCCAATTATCTTATTCCTCGTCATATTCAGGCAAGGCTTATGAAGATTATGGACGAATATGTGGCTGGTACTTCCACTTTCTATAAGACCAATAAAGTCATGCTTGAAAGAGGTCTTGACCTTCTCAGGATGCTTAAGGAAGACATGGAATATGCTGCTGCCAGAGACTTACATGAACTTATGAGGGCTTGGGAAAATAGACATCGTGTATGGACTGCTGAAGCTCACCTCTTACACATTCTCTTCCGTGAAGAAACTCGTTATCCTGGCTACTTCTATAGAACTGACTTCCTCGCCCTTGACGATGCTAATTGGAGATGTTTCACACTTTCTAGCTGGAATCCTGAAACCAAGGAATGGACTTTAGAAACTTATCCTTATGTTCAGATAATTCCTGACCCACTTGGACCGTAAAGAGTTAAATAGAAGTAAGAGGGGGGGCTTAGTCCCCCCTCTTTTTTATTTTTTTTTTCAGAATAAAACCCTTTTAGTAAAAGGGTTTTATTCTGAAAAAGTGTTTAGGAGGTTATAATATGGCTAAACCTATATTAGTGGTAGGTGGTGGTATAAGTGGAGTGACTGCTGCGGTAGAAGCAGCAGAAGTTGGTGCTGACGTTATTTTGGTAGAAAAGCAACCTACTTTAGGTGGAAGGGTAGCTCAACTTAGGTATTATTTTCCAAAGTTGTGTCCACCTACTTGTGGGTTAGAGATTAACTACAGAAGGATTAAGAGTAACCCAAAGATTAAAGTATATACTATGGCAGAGGTTTTAGAGGTAGGTGGAGTCCCCGGAGATTATAAGGTTAAGGTAAGAATATCTCCTCGATATGTTAATGACAACTGTACTGCTTGTGGGGAATGTGAAAAGGTTTGTGAAGGAGAGAGGGTAAATGATTTTGATTTTGGACTTTCTAAAACCAAAGCCATTTATCTTCCTTATCCTGTTGCTTTTCCTATGAAATATGTTTTAGATAAAGATGCCTTAGCCCCTGGAGATTTAGAAAGGATTATGGCAGCTTGTAAATATAACGCTATAGATCCTGAAATGAAGGAAGAGGTTTTAGAGTTAGAGGTAGGTTCTATCATCTGGGCTACCGGGTGGAAACCATATGATGCTACTAATCTTGATAATTTAGGTTATGGAAAGTATGCTAATGTAATAACCAATATGCAGATGGAAAGGATGGCTTCTCCGTGGGGACCTACTCAAGGAAAGATTGTTAGACCTTCAGACAACGAACCTCCTAAGAAGGTAGCCTTTGTTCAGTGTGCTGGTTCTCGAGATGAAAACCATCTGCCTTTCTGTTCTTATATCTGCTGTTTAGCCTCGTTAAAACATAGTCTTTATTTGTCTGAGCAATATCCTGATACAGAATCTTATATTTTTTACATAGACCTTAGAACTCCTGGTAGATATGAAAAGTTTTTGAAAAGGGCAGAATCTGAGGCTAAAATAAATTTTATTAAGGGTAAAGTAGCCAAGATAGAGGAAGATCCTGAAACTAAAGATTTGATTGTTACTGCAGAAGATACCATTTCAGGAAAACGGATAACCCAAAGGGTTAATTTAGTGGTATTAGCTCTTGGTATGCAACCAAGTTTAGCTTCTGCAGAAATTAAAGGTGTAAAGGTTGATCCAAATGGGTTTGTCCTTGAAGATGAGGGGATGTTCAGTTGCGGTTGTGCTAAGATGCCTTTAGATGTTATGACTTCAAATGAAACGGCTACTGGCGCAGCTTTAAAAGCTATTCAAATTATAAAAAGGGGGTAAAAGATGGAAAAAATAGGAGTTTTTATATGCTCTTCTTGTAATATAGGTAATCGTTTAGAGTTAGCTGAGTTAGAAAATGCTGCTAAAGAGCAAGGTGCAGCAGCTGTATATACTAAAGAGTTTTTGTGTTCTAAGGAAGGAAGAGCTTTTATAGAAGAAAAAATAGCTCAAGATGGATTAGACTCTGTTTCTATATGTGCTTGTTCTCAAAGGGTAAACTATGATGTTTTTTCCTTTGACCATGTAGCTGTTGACAGGGTGAGTTTGAGGGAAGGAGTAGTTTGGAGTAGGTTTTTGGTGGGAGAGAACGGAGAAATTTTAGAAGATACTGCAGAATATGTTAGTGGTGTTTCGTTTAAAGATGAATTGATGGCTTTAGCCAAGGATTATGTAAGAATGAGTGTGGCTAAACTGCAGACCTATAAAAAACCAGAGCCTTTTAAGCCTGAAGAAGAGATTTCTAAAACTATTTTGGTTATCGGAGGAGGTGTAGCTGGTTTAACCGCTGCTTTAGAAGCAGCTAAGGCTGGTTATGAAGTGGTTTTGGTAGAAAAAGAAAAAGAGCTTGGTGGTTTTGTGGCGAAGATGAAGGCTCATTGTGAGGTATCTCCTCCGTTTCAAAATCTTGTTCCTCCTGTAGTAAATGATTTGATTTCTCAAGTAGAGGCAAACGATAAGATAAAAGTTTATAAAGGAGCGGTGGTAACTAACATAGCCGGTGCACCTGGTTTGTTTCAAGTAAAGATAAAACAGGGGGGAAAGGAAGAAGAGGTAAAGATAGGTTCTATAGTCTTAGCAGCTGGTTTTAAACCTTATGATGCAAGTAAGCTTACAGATTTAGGCTATGGAGTTATTTCTAATGTGGTGACAAATGTTAAGTTTGAAGAGATGGCTAAAAATGGGGCTTTGGTAAGACCTTCTGATGGATCCCCTGTCAAAAGTGTGCTTTTTATTCAGTGTGCTGGACAAAGGGATGAAAACCATCTGTCTTACTGTTCTGGATTTTGTTGTTTAGCCTCCCTCAAACAGGCTAAATATATAAGAGAGGCAGATCCTGAGGCCAAAGCTTTTATCGTTTATGACCATATGAGAACCATGGGTATTTTTGAAAACTTTTACAAGACCCTTCAAGATGACCCAGGAGTTTTTTTAACCAAAGGTAAGGTGGTTTCTGTAACCGAGGGAGAAAATGGAAAGGTAAAAGTTTTAGTAGATGAGACTTTGTTGGGAGAGAAGATAGAGGTAGAAGTTGATTTAGTAGTATTGGCTATAGGTATGGTTCCGGTTACTGCTGAAGAACCGGTGCTTAATTTAGAATACAGGCAAGGTCCAGGCTTACCTGAGCTTGAGCTTTTTTACGGATATGCCGATTCTAATTTCATCTGTTTCCCTTATGAAACCAGAAGAACTGGAATTTATGCAGCAGGTGCGGTTCATCAACCTATGACCATCCAGCAGGCGATAGAAGATGCTAAAGGTGCTGCTTTAAAGGCTATTCAGTGTTTGACTGCTATAGAAGAAGGACATGCTGTACATCCAAGGACTTGGGATTATGCCTATCCAGAATGGGATTTAAAGATGTGTACTCAATGTAAAAGGTGTACTGAAGAATGTCCTTTTGGAGCTTTAAACGAGGATGAAAAGGGTAATCCTATGCCCAACATTACTAGATGTCGCCGTTGCGGAACTTGTTTTGGTGCTTGTCCTCAAAGAATTATTAACTTTAAAGACTATTCTGTGGACATGATTTCTACCATGATCAAAGCTACAGAAATGCCAGAACAAGGTTATGAACAGTATAGGCTTATGGCTTTTGTTTGTGAAAACGACGCCTTACCAGCGTTAGACATGGCTGCCTACCAGAAAAAATCACTTCCAGTAGCTTTTAGGATTATTCCTGTTAGATGTTTAGGAGCGGTTAACGTAGCATTTATTAAAGACTCGATGAGTAAGGGATATGATGGTATTCTTCTTTTAGGTTGTAAATATGGTGAAAATTATCAGTGTCATTTTATAAAAGGTAGTGAGCTTGCAAATAGGCGTATGGAAAACGTAGCGGAAACTTTACAGCAACTTGCATTAGAGTCAGAAAGAGTTACTATACATACAGTGGCTATAGATGAAGTAGATATAGCAGTAAACAAGATGCAAAACTTTGCTGAAGAAATTAAAGGATTTGGTGAAAATCCATTTAAAGGCTGGTAAGGAGGATAAACTATGAGTAACGGCGTTTTAAAGGTAGATCCAGATTTAAAGGCTATTAAAGAAATACAAGAGATAGGTGGTGATACCGTTAAAAAATGTTATCAGTGTGCTACTTGTGCTACAGTATGTCCTCTTTCTCCGGAAGAGGCTCCTTTTCCAAGAAAACAGATGATTCTTGCTCAATGGGGATTTAAGGACAAACTCTTAAACGACCCTGCAGTTTGGTTGTGTCATCAATGTGGAGACTGTAGTAAGTACTGTCCAAGGGGGGCTCAACCTGGGGATGTTTTAGGGGCTTTGAGATTGTTGGTAATAAAAGAAGCAGTGCCTTTAAAGTTTTTACATACCTTTTTTAACAACAGTTGGGGTATTTTGGTTTTACCTGCGATTGCTTTATTTTTTATACTTTTAGCTACCTTAGCTACTTTTCAGGGAGTTCCCAACTTTTTCGATGCAAGCTCTTTCCCTTACGGTGGTCCCAACTATGATCTTTGGATTTTCCATTTACCAGCAAGGGTGTTGATGATAGACGTGGTGTTTTTACCACTTGCGGCATTTGTTATTATTATGCTTGCTTCAGCGATAAACAAAATGTGGAACTCCTATTTAGATACTTATAAAGTTCCACAGGCTTACAGATATAGTATGTGGACTATTTTAAAGAGTTACTTTATCCCCGCTTTAGTAGAGATTTTATCACATGCAAGATTTAAAAAATGTAATTCTAATCACTGGAGAGCTAACCCTCATATGTTGCTGATATACGCTTTTATTATTTTAGCCATCACTACAGCGATCGTTTTCTTTATGGCAGATGTTTTGGGTTTTCATACCCCTTGGAACCCTATAACCCACCCTGTTAAATGGTTAGGTAATTTTGGAGGAATTTTACTTCTTTATGCTATTATAGCTATAATGATAGGTAGAGGAAAAGCTGAAGCAGAAAAAAGTGTAAAAACCAGTTATGCTGACAGCTTTTTGATCAACCTTATTTTAATCATAGGTTTGACAGGGTTTGGTATAGAAATAGTACGTAGTATTCCTTCTATAGAATCTATAGTTTCTTTAGTTTATTTAGCTCATTTAGTTGCGGTCTTTATTTTATTTTTAGGGGTGGCTTATTCTAAGTTTGCCCATTTAGCTTTTAGGACAACTGCAGTGATGTTTGATTTATATTATAAAGATATAACTCAAAAGATGGCTCAATAAACGCTTGGTTCTCTTGACAAAATTTAATTTTAAGTTAATTTTATAGAAAAACAAGGAGGGGTACCCGAGCGGCCAAAGGGGCCGGGCTGTAAACCCGGTGGCTTTCGCCTTCGGAGGTTCAAATCCTCCCCCCTCCACTTTTATTATTTGAAATATAAGCGGGCGTAGCTCAAGTGGTAGAGCATCAGCCTTCCAAGCTGAGGGTTGCGGGTTCGAGTCCCGTCGCCCGCTCTGAGGAAAATTAAATGGGGTGCCCACGTAGCTCAGGAGGTAGAGCACTTCCTTGGTAAGGAAGAGGTCACCGGTTCGAGTCCGGTCGTGGGCTCCAGTTTTTATTTAAATAACCTATTTTAGGATAGGAGGAAGGTGAGATGGCTAAGCAGAAGTTTGAGAGGAAGAAGCCTCATTTAAACGTGGGTACGATTGGGCATATAGACCATGGGAAGACTACGTTGACCAGTGCTATAACCAAGGTTTTGTCTACGAAGGGTTATGCGCAGTGGATACCGTTTGATAGTATAGACAAGGCTCCTGAGGAGAAGGCGAGAGGTATTACGATTCAGCTTGCGCATGTTGAGTATGAGAGTGACAAGAGGCATTATGCGCATATAGATTGTCCTGGGCATGCTGACTATATTAAGAACATGATAACTGGGGCAGCGCAGATGGATGGATCTATTTTGGTGGTTGCGGCAACGGATGGACCTATGCCTCAGACGAGGGAGCATGTGTTGCTTGCGAGGCAGGTTAACGTTCCTGCGATAGTGGTGTTTATGAACAAGGTTGACATGGTAGATGATGCGGAGTTATTGGATTTGGTGGAGTTAGAGGTTAGGGAGTTACTTAGCAAGTATGGATTTCCTGGGGATGAGGTACCTGTGGTGAGGGGGAGTGCGTTGAAGGCGCTTGAGTGTGGATGTGGTAAGGAGGAGTGTGAGTGGTGTGGTAGGATATGGGAGTTGATAAAGGCGATGGATGATTATATACCTGAGCCTGTGAGGGATGTGGAGAAGCCGTTTTTGATGCCTGTAGAGGATGTGTTTAGTATATCTGGTAGGGGTACGGTTGTTACAGGCAAGGTAGAGAGGGGGGTGCTTAAGCCTGGGGAGGAGATAGAGATAGTGGGGCTTAGGCCTACGGTGAAGACGGTGGCGACTAGTATTGAGATGTTTAGGAAGATATTGGATGAGGCGTTACCTGGGGACAATGTAGGTGTATTGTTGAGGGGGATAGGCAAGGATGAGGTAGAGAGGGGTCAGGTATTGGCGAAGCCTGGGAGTATAAAGCCTCATACGAAGTTTAAGGCAGAGGTATATGTTTTGAAGAAGGAGGAGGGTGGTAGGCATACGCCGTTTTTTAACGGGTATAGGCCTCAGTTTTATTTTAGGACGACTGATGTGACTGGGGTGGTGAAGTTACCTGAGGGTGTGGAGATGGTGATACCTGGAGACAATGTGGAGTTAGAGGTTGAGTTGATCAAGCCTGTGGCGTTGGAAGAGGGGTTGAGGTTTGCGATTAGAGAAGGTGGAAGGACTGTTGGTGCTGGTGTAGTAACTAAAATAATAGAATAAGGGAGTGTGAGGTTTAGAAGATGATACCCACACAGAAGATAAGAATAAAATTAAAAAGTTTTGATTACAGAGTTTTAGACAGGTCTGTGGCTAACATAGTTTCTACAGCTAAAGAAACTGGGGCTAAGGTGGTAGGTCCTATACCTTTGCCTACTAAGATAAGCAGATGGACTGTGTTAAGGTCTCCACACATCGATAAAAATTCAAGAGAACAGTTTGAGATGAGGGTTCATAAAAGGCTGATAGAGATTTTGGAACCTACACAGCAAACCATCGATGCTCTTATGCAGTTAGAGTTGCCTGCTGGTGTGGAAGTTGAAATAAAGGTGTAAGAGGAGTGTTAGCCATGAAGGTTGAGGGTTTGATAGGTAAAAAATTAGGAATGACTAGAATTTTTGATGCCGATGGTAATGTAGTACCTGTAACGGTATTACAGGTGGGGCCTTGTGCGGTAGTTCAGGTTAAAACAGTAGATAAAGACGGTTATAATGCCGTTCAATTAGGTTTTGACCCTAAAAAATTAAACAAATGTACTTTTCCGATGATAGGGCATTTTTTAAAAGCAGGGTTAGATACAGGCTTTTATTTTTTAAAAGAATTTAAGGTTGAAAACCCTCAAGATTTTGCTCCTGGACAGGTATTAACCTTGGCTGATTTAGGTTTAGAAAAGGGTATAAAGGTAGATGTAGTTGGTATTACTAAGGGAAGAGGTTTTACCGGAACGATTAAGAGGTGGAATTTTCAGCGTCAACCTATGAGTCATGGTGCTAAGAAAGTCCACCGTAAGAGAGGTTCAAGTGGTGCTAATACGTTTCCAGGAAGGATAATTAAAGGTCTAAAAATGGCAGGTCATTATGGAACTGAGAGAGTCACGATAAAAAACCTTACAGTAGTGGATATGGACCCAGTAAAAAACCTTCTTTTGGTAAAAGGAGCTGTCCCTGGATGGAATAATGGATATGTAATGGTTTATTTTAAATAAAGGGGAGTTAGAAGATGGAGGCTATAAAAGCTAAAGTAATCGATGCTAATGCCAAGGTAGTAGGAGAGTTGGAGCTGCCTCTTGATATTTATGGTGTTTATCCTAAAGAAGGTCTTTTACATGAGATAGTGAGATGGCAAATGGCCAGATGGAGAGCCGGAACAGCCTGCACTAAAACAAGGGCTGAGGTTAGAGGTGGAGGAAGAAAGCCTTGGCCTCAAAAGCATACAGGAAGAGCTCGTCAAGGTTCTATCAGGGCTCCGCAATGGGTTGGTGGAGGTATAGTTCACGGTCCTAAGCCAAGAAGTTATGAGTTTAAGCTAAACAAAAAGGTTAGAAGATTAGGTTTAAAGATGGCCCTTTCTTCTAGGGCTTTAGCTAATAAACTGTTTGTGGCAGAATCTTTTCCATTAAGCGAGCATCCTAAAACCAAGATGCTTAAGTCATATTTAGAAGGGCTTGGGGTAAATGAGGCGCTTATCGTAGTTCCTGAGAGAAACTTAATTTTAGAAAAAAGTGCTTCTAATCTTCCTAAGGTTAAGGTGTTGGCAGTTGAAGGATTAAACGTTTATGATATTTTAAATCACGAAAATTTAATAGTATCTAAGGAAGCCTTAAATAAAATAGAGGAACGTTTAAGGAGATAAAAAATGAAGGACCCAAGAAAAATCATTTTAGCTCCTATAATTACTGAAAAATCTATGCTTTTAAAAGAGAGGAATAATCAGGTTTCGTTTTGGGTTGATCCGGCAGCCAACAAAATAGAAATAAAGCAGGCAGTAGAAAAGTTGTTTGATGTAAAGGTGTTAGACGTACAAACGATAAGGGTAAAGGGAAAGCCCAAGGGAGGATATAGAAATCCTGGAAAAACTTCCTTAAGAAAGAAGGCTATAGTAAGGCTTCAGCCTGGGCAGACGATAGAATTTTTTGAAACCATATAAGGGGTGAAAAAAGATGCCTATAAAGAAGTGTAAACCTACCTCACCAGGAAGAAGATTTCAGACCTATTTGATTAACCCTGAACTTTCTAAAAAAGAACCTGAAAAGTCTTTGGTCGAACCTTTAAAGAAATCTGGTGGTAGAAATAATTATGGAAGGGTTACTGTAAGGTTTAGAGGGGGAGGGCATAAAAGACTTTATCGTATAATAGATTTTAAGAGAGATAAGGATAATGTCCCTGCTAAAGTGGTAGCTTTAGAGTATGACCCTAACAGATCAGCTAATATTGCTTTATTACAGTATGCAGACGGAGAAAAAAGATACATCATTGCTCCTGTAGGGCTTAAAGTAGGTGATGTGGTGATGTCTGGGGAGAGTGTGGAAATAAGGGTTGGAAATGCTTTACCTTTGAAAAACATCCCTGTAGGTACGATGGTACATAATATAGAGCTTAGGCCTAAAAAGGGTGGGCAATTAGCTAGAAGTGCTGGGGCTTTTGCTCAAGTACTTGGTAAAGAAGGAGATTATGTTATTTTAAGGTTACCCTCTGGTGAGATAAGAAAAGTGCATGGTAATTGTAAGGCTACCATCGGTCAGGTTGGTAATTTGGAATGGGAAAATGTAATGTTAGGTAAGGCTGGAAGGTCTAGATGGCTTGGAAGAAGGCCTCATGTACGTGGTATTGCTATGAACCCAGTAGACCATCCCCTTGGGGGTGGAGAAGGAAGGTCTCATGGTGGGAGACATCCTTGTTCTCCGTGGGGTTGGTTGTGTAAAGGTCGTAAGACCCGTAAGAAAAAAGCTTCTGACAAACTTATACTTAGAAGAAGAAAGGGCTAATTAGTTAGGAGGTGTACTAGATGCCAAGGTCTAAGAAAAAAGGTCCTTTTGTGGATGACCATTTGTTAAAGAAGGTTTTGGTAGCAAGGGAAACAGGCGATAAAAAACCGATAAAGACTTGGAGCAGAAGGTCGACCATCGTTCCTGAAATGGTAGGTTTAACCTTTGCCGTCCATAATGGGCATAAGTTTATTCCGGTTTATGTTACAGAAAATATGGTAGGGCACAAGCTGGGAGAGTTTGCGCCTACTAGGACATATAAAGGACATCCTGCAGATAAAGGTAAAGTAAAAGGAGTAAAGAAGAAATAAAAAGGAGATAGGATATGAAGGCTCGGGCTACAGCGAAATATGTATTGATTTCTCCCTACAAAGCAAGATTAGTAGTAGATTTAATTAGAGGTAAAAAAATAGATGAAGCTTTAAATATTTTAAATTTTACTCCTAAAAAAGCCGCGAGGATAGTAAAAAAGGTTTTAGAAAGTGCTATAGCTAATGCAGAAAACAACTACGGTATGGATGTGGATAATCTTTATGTAGTAGAGGCTTACGTAAATGAAGGTCCTAGGCTTAAAAGAATTTGGCCAAGGGCATGGGGAAGGGCAAGTAGGATTTTAAAAAGGATGAGCCACATCACCGTGGTAGTAGAAGAAAAGGAAGAAAAAAGTAAAAAGAGGAGGTAAGCCTTGGGGCAGAAAGTTAATCCTATTGGATTGAGAATTGGTATTACTAGGACATGGGATTCTCGTTGGGTAGCAAAACCTTCAGAGTTTCCTAAGTATCTATATGAAGACTATTTGATAAGAAAATTTTTAAAAGAAAAATATTTTCATGCAGGTATAGCTAAGATAGAGATAGAAAGGGCGGCTAATAAAGCAAGGGTAATCATTTATTCTGCGCGTCCTGGGATTGTGATAGGAAAGAAAGGTGCTGAGATAGAAAAGATAAAAAGTGAATTAGGAAAGCTGATTAAGGATAGGGAGTTTGAGGTTTTAGTTAATGAAGTTAGAAGGCCTGAGCTTGAAGCACAGTTGGTGGCAGAAAACATTGCTAATCAAATAGAGAGAAGGGTTTCTTTCAGAAGGGCGATGAAAAGAGCTGTTTCTTTGGTTATGCGTTTTGGTGCGCAAGGAATTAAGGTTCAATGCTCTGGAAGGCTTGGTGGTGCTGAAATAGCTAGAAGTGAATGGTATAGGGTTGGAAGGGTTCCTCTTTCTACTTTAAGGGCTGATATAGACTATGGTTTTGCTACAGCAGTAACCAAATATGGGAGTATAGGAGTAAAGGTTTGGATTTTTAAGGGAGAGGTTTTACCTGAAAGAGAAGGACAAGAAAGGTTAGTTATTTAAAAAAAAATATAGGGGTGAGAAGAGATGCTGCTTCAACCTAAAAAAACGAAATATAGAAAGCAACAAAAAGGGAGAGTTAGAGGAAAGGCTACTAGTGGTCATACGGTAGAGTTTGGCGAATATGGGTTGAAAGTGCTTGAAGGTGGTTGGTTAACTGCCCGGCAAATAGAAGCAGGACGTGTAGCTATCGTTAGGGTAGCTAAAAAGGGATCCAAGGTTTGGATAAGGGTTTTTCCAGATAAACCGATTACTAAAAAACCTGCAGAGACCCGTATGGGTAAAGGTAAAGGGGCGGTTGAAGAGTGGGTCGCTGTGGTTAAGCCAGGGAAGGTTATTTATGAGATTGCAGGTGTTCCTGAGGAGGTAGCTAAAGAAGCGTTAAAAATGGCTGCTAGTAAGATGCCTTTTAAATGTAAAATAGTTAGTAGGGAGGAGTTTTAATGAAGGCTCATGAGTTGAGGGAGCTGTCTATCCCTGAGTTAAAAGAAAAGTTGGCTAACTTAAGAGAAGAGCTTTTTAACCTTAGATTTCAGAAAACCATTCATAGATTAGAAAACCCTATGAGGATTAGGCAGGTTAAAAGGGATATTGCTAAAGTTTTGACGGTTATTAGAGAAAAAGAACTTAACATACGATAAGGTGGGGATGGTTATGAGTGGAAAAAAGAAATTTATAGGAACGGTGGTTAGTGATAAGATGGATAAGACCGTGGTAGTTATGGTAGAGACTTTGGTAAAACATCCTCTTTATGGCAAGTATATTAAAAGAAGAAAAAAATATATGGCTCATGATGAGAATAACGAGTGTAAGATAGGTGATAAGGTTTTGATCGAGGAGACAAGGCCCCTTTCTCGTAGGAAAAGATGGAGAGTAAGAGAAATTATAGAGAAGGCTAAAGTTTTAGAGGTTAAAGAGGATTTGGAAGGGGGTGAGTAAGGATGATTCAGCAACAGACCTATTTAAACGTGGCTGATAATTCTGGTGCTAAGAAGATAATGTGTATAAGGGTTTTAGGTGGGTCTCATAGGAAATATGGAAGTGTGGGAGACATAATAGTGGCTTCAGTCAAGGAGGCTATACCTAATTCTAAAGTAAAAGAAGGTGATGTGGTTAAAGCTGTGATTGTTAGGACGAAAAAAGAAGTTTCAAGGCCAGATGGGACTCATATAAGGTTTGATGAAAACGCAGCGGTTTTGATCAATCAATATAAAGAACCAGTTGGAACTCGTATTTTTGGACCTGTAGCAAGAGAGCTTAGGGCTAGAGGTTTTATGAAAATCATCTCTTTAGCCCCTGAAGTTATATAAAAAGGAGTTTAACCATGATAAAGCGCGGGGTTAATAAGAAAGCACTAAAACCTCATGAAGTGAAGCTTCATGTAAGAAAAAATGATATGGTAGTAGTCATTGCAGGTAAAGATAAGGGTAAGATAGGTAAGGTTTTAAAAGTTTTTCCTCGTAAGGGAAGGGCTGTAGTTGAAGGAGTTAACATAGTTAAAAGACATATGAAGCCTACCCCTTACAGCAGCGGAGGTATAGTAGAAAAACCAGCACCTATACATATTTCTAACCTGATGGTTTATTGTCCTAAATGCAAAAAAGGGGTAAAGATAGGTAGGAAGTTTTTAGAAGACGGAACCAAGGTTAGGTTTTGCAAAAAATGCGGAGAAATTATCGAGGTGAAGGAGTAGGACATGAGCTGGTTAAAAGATTATTACAAAAATGAAGTGGTACCCAAGTTAAAAGAAAGGTTTGGGTATAAAAACATAAACCAAATACCCAAATTAGAAAAGATAAGTGTTAATATGGGTTTAAACGAGGCAGTAGCCAATCCTAAGATTATAGACCAGGCTTTGGTTGAGTTAGCTCAACTTACTGGTCAAAAACCTAAGGTTTGTAAGGCTAGAAAGTCTATCGCAGGTTTCAAGTTGAGAAAAGGAATGCCTATTGGGGTCATGGTAACCTTGAGAGGACAGAGAATGTATGATTTTCTTACTAGGGTTATAAATATTGCCCTGCCTAGAACGAAGGATTTTAAGGGTCTTTCTAAGTCGGGTTTTGACGGGAGAGGAAACTATACTTTTGGGATCACCGACCATACTATCTTTCCCGAGATAGACAGTAGCAAGGTAGATAAAATAAAGGGTTTAAGCATAACCATCGTTACCACTGCTAAAAACGATGAAGAGGCTTATGCGTTATTAAAAGAATTAGGAATGCCATTTAGGGGGTAGTTTTATATGCCAAGAAAAGCTCAAAGAGAAAAGGCAAAAAGAAAGCCTAAGTTTCAGGTACGCCACAGGAATAGATGTTCTGTTTGTGGTCGTGCTCGGGCTTACATAAGAAGGTTTGGACTCTGTAGGATGTGTTTTAGAAAATTAGCTTCAGAGGCTAAAATCCCTGGGGTTAGGAAAGCTAGTTGGTAAGGAGGAAATAGTTATGATGACAGACCCTATAGCAGACATGCTAACCAGAATAAAGAATGCTCTACAGAACAGGCATAAAAGGGTGGTAGTCCCCTCTTCTAAGATAAAGCTTGCCATTTTAAAGATCCTTAAGGAAGAGGGTTATATAGAGGATTTTATCTATCATGATGAAAAACCTCAGGGTAAGATAGAAATAGTTTTGAAATATGATGAATTCAAAAGGCCGGTTATTTCTGGAATAAAAAGGGTAAGTAAACCAGGAAGAAGGATATATAGAAGGTATAAGGATTTAAGCAAAGTATTAGATGGGCTTGGGATTGCTATAGTTTCAACTTCTCAAGGTATTATGACTGACCATGAGGCAAAACGCCGTAAAGTAGGTGGTGAAGTTATTTGTGAAATTTGGTAAAGGGGTGATTGGTTATGGGAGAAGTTTCTCGTGTAGGAAGAAAACCAATAAAAGTGCCTAACGGTGTCAAAATTTCTTTGAAAGAAGATGGTATTATGATAGTTGAAGGTCCTAAGGGAAAGCTTGAAAAGAAATTACCTCCTCTGGTTAAAGTGCTGATGGAAGGTGATACTATAGTGGTTCAGCAAGATGAAGTAAGGAAAAAGCTTAAAAATAAAGCTAAGGCTTTTCAAGGTTTAGCTAGAGCTTTGATAAACAATATGGTTATAGGGGTTACTCAAGGCTTTCAAAAGGTCTTAGATATCGTGGGGTTAGGTTATAAGGCTGAAGTGAAGGGAGAAGAGATAATTTTTAGTTTGGGGTATTCTCATCCGATAAATTTTAAGCTTCCAAAAGGGATTACTGCTAAAGCAGAAAGAGGAACTGGAGAGGTACAGGTTCGTTTAACTTTAGAAGGTATAGACAAAGAGTTGTTGGGACAGGTGGCTGCTAATATTAGAAGGTTGAGACCGCCAGAGCCATATAAAGGAAAAGGTATTAGGTATGCTGATGAAGTTATTTACAGAAAGGCTGGTAAATCTGGTAAAGGTAGTAAAAAGTAAAACCCTTAGAGAGAGGTAATCCATGGCAGAGTTGAGAAAGAGAGAAAAAAAAGTTGAAGCAAGGTTAAAAAGAAAGAAGAGGGTAAGAAAAAAAGTTTTTGGTACTCCTGAAAGACCAAGGCTTAGTGTATATAAAAGTTTGAAACATATTTATGCCCAGATTATAGATGATGTAACAGGGCATACCTTGGTGGCTGCTTCTTCTCTTTCTCCTGAAATAAGAGAGAAGCTTGCTGAGCTAAAATCTCAAGGGGGAAAAACAGAAGTAGCTAAGGCAGTAGGAGAGCTTATAGCTAAGAAGGCCTTAGAGAAGGGAATCACTAAGGTGGTTTTTGATAGAGGTGGATTTAAATATCATGGTAGAATTAAAGCCCTTGCTGATGCAGCCAGAGCTGCAGGCTTACAATTTTAAAAGGAGGGGAGGCTTTGGTTAGAGGCACTGAAGAATTTGTAGAAAAGATTATACAGATAAGCCGTGTTACTAAGGTAACTAAAGGTGGAAAAAAACTTAGATTTTCTGCCTTGGTTATAGTTGGAGACGGAAAGGGTAGGGTTGGTTATGGTTTAGGAAAGGCTCCTGAAGTACCTGATGCTATCAGGAAGGCTATAGAAAAGGCTAAAAAAAGTTTAATAAATGTTCCTATAATAGGAGGAACGATACCCCATTCTATCGTAACCAAATTTGGGGCAAGTACCATTCTTTTAAAACCTGCTAAGCCTGGTACAGGAGTTATTGCAGGTGGTACAGTGCGTGCTATTATGGATGCAGTAGGTATTACCGATGTGGTTACCAAATGTATTGGAAGTAGTAATCCTCATAACTTAGTCAAGGCTACCTTTAGAGCCCTTTCACAGCTTCAAAGCCTTGATTATGTGGCAAAAAAAAGAGGAAAAACCTTTGAAGACCTAAAGAGGGAGATGAGGGTATGAAAAAGCTTAAGATTACATTAGTTAGAAGTAAGTACGGAAGAACGCCTAATCAAAGAGAAAATTTAAAAGGGTTGGGTTTAAAAAAGATCGGTCAGATAGTAATAAGAGAAGACAACCCTATGATAAGGGGTATGATAAATAAGGTAAGTCATTTAGTAAAGGTGGAGGAAGTCAATGAGTAAGTTTATAACTTTAGACGAGTTAAAACCTTTTGCTGGTTCAAAGCATAAAGATAAAAGAGTTGGTAGAGGTCATGGTTCTGGTCATGGAAAAACCTCTTGTAAAGGGCATAAGGGACAAAAAGCCCGTAGAGGCTTAGATATCGCTCCTTGGTTTGAGGGTGGTCAGACCACCATCATCAGGAGGGTACCTAAGAGAGGTTTTACCAATATCTTTAAAAAAGAATACGAATTGGTGAACATTAAGGATTTGGCAGAAAGATTTGAGTCTAACGATTTAGTAGACTTAGAAAGCTTACAGTTAAAAGGCTTGGTTAAGGGAAAAAACAAGTTGGTTAAACTTTTGGGGGATGGGGAAATAGATAAGCCTTTAGTGGTTAAAGTGCATGCGGTCTCTAAAGCTGCTAAAGAAAAGATTGAAAAAGCAGGCGGTAAGGTAGAGATAGTTAAGGTTTAAGGTCTGGAGTTAATCAATAGTGAACGGAAGAGAAAATCTTTTAAGTTTGGCTAATATTCCAGAATTAAAAAGGCGCCTTTTTTATCTTTTTTTAGGGCTTGCCTTTTACAGATTTTCTATCCATATACCTACTCCTGGGATTAATGGAGAGGCTTTTCTAAGTCTCTTTCAACAAGCAAGTGGGACGATTTTTGGGTTTATGGATATTTTTTCTGGTGGAGCTTTACGAAGGTTTTCTATCTGTGCCCTTGGGGTTATGCCTTATATTAGTGCTTCTATCATCTTGCAGCTTATGACAGTTGTTTATCCTACTATAAAGGAGCTTTATAAAGAAGGGCCTGAAGGTAAGAGAAAAATAGCCTACTATACTCGTTATTTGACAGTGCTTATCTGTTTAATACAGGGGTTTGGGATAGCCATCGGTCTTGAAAGGATGACAGCTCCTAATGGAGAGCCTATAGTTTCTGATCCAGGTTGGACTTTTAGGATAGTGACTACTATTAGTTTGACTGCAGGAACGATGTTTTTAGTTTGGTTAGGCGAACAGATGACTGAGCATGGAATCGGAAACGGGATTTCTATGATCATTTTTTCTGGTATTGTAGCCGGTATTTTTCCTGCCATTTCGAGGACGATAAAATTTGTTCAGACAGGTGAGTTTTCTATTTTTTATTTATTTTTAATTTCAGTCATTTACATCACTCCTAACATTCGTTGGAAAAGGTTCCCTATTGAAGGTTTTTTCCTCTTGTATGCGATTATTGTAATAGGGGTTGGAATGATAAACGCAGTGGAAAAAGTTAAATGGGGTTGGTGGTCAACCTATAATATTAAATTAAGTATTCCTGCATTTTATTGTAGTGTTTTTTTGACTATATTTGTATTTGTTTTACTATCAAGAAAGATAATGAAAAAGAAAAGCAACTTAAATACTGGTAGAATTAAAAAAATTTTTATTGATATA
>OGCH01000523.1_pt1 | contig 19256 bp, 14 predicted proteins | sample 1570111 | NCBI WGS metagenome assembly OGCH01 (sample SAMN03436243, study PRJEB24508) | hot springs metagenome | biome: Desert Springs; feature: Hot Springs; material: Water | place: USA: Great Boiling Spring, Nevada | collected 2008-12-01 | depth 0 m m | reverse complement strand
TCTCTTCTCCCTAAACAGGCCGATTAGAGAGGAAGAGAAAGAGCCCTCTATTGTTATAGAGGAGAAAGAGACAGGCAGTATAAAGGTTGCGGTCCATATAGGTGGTGCGGTGAGAAACCCTGGGTTATACTATTTATCAGCCGATTCGAGGGTTGCCGATGCAATTCAAGCTGCAGGTGGATCAACCCCTGATGCAGATCTGGATGCGATAAACCTTGCAGTTAAGGTAACCGATGGGTTAAAGATCCTGGTCCCTTCAAAGATGAAAGGTGCAGTTAACCCTTTAATTACAGAGACTGATCAAGTTGAGCCCTCTAATGGTAAAAAGATAAATATAAATACAGCAAGCGCTAAAGAGCTGGAGGAGTTACCTGGTATAGGACCGGTCCTTGCTGAAAAGATAGTCTCCTATAGAGAGGCAAACGGTCCATTCAAGAGTATAGATGAACTCAAGAAGGTTTCAGGTATAGGGGAGAAAAGATTCGAAGCGATAAAGGATTTGATTGTTGTCGAATGAGATAACAGGTAGGCCCAGTGTTATCATCTTTATCTCTATAGTTGTCGGGATACTTTTATTTAAGTACGTAGGTTTGATTTTTATTCCCCTTCTCTGTCTGGCTATAGTATTCCTGTTTATAAAAGAGAAACTAAGCCTGTTTATAATGATAATACTTCTAAGTGCCTGGTGGACAGCAAGAAATTACGAGATTTATATGGACTCCGTTGAGCGTATAAGAGAGATATCTAATTCTGTAGTTAATATAAATTGTAGAGTAAAGGGTATATCAAAATATGGGCTGATAGTGAATCATCTGGAGATAAACAACAGGAGGTATTACGGGACACTTGAGGTACGGATAAAAGAGAACAAATATCAATACGGCGACAATTTATATATTACCGGTAAAATCTATGAAAATAAGGCACTCGATATAGATAAAAGACAGTTTCAAGAAAGACTCATAGGTATCCTTTATCCTACAGAAATAAAGACGATATCAAAGCCTAAATTTTCTCTTAGGAGAACCCTTTACTCTGTAAGGTCTCGGATAAGGGATAGAATACCCCATAATCTCAGCGGAGAGGAACGTGAACTTACAATGGCGATGGTACTGGGGATAAGCGAAAATCTTCCATACGAGACCTATAAGAGTTTCAAAGTTACCGGGCTTATTCATACACTGGTAGTATCAGGAGCTCAGGTATCAATAATCACATCAGCAATAATACCATTTTTGTCAGGTCTATGGTTATCCATAATATTTCCGATTGTTATCCTATACGCCCTTGTTACCGGGTTAGAGATAAGTGTAATACGGGCAAGTATTATGATGGGCATAAACATACTTGCTCGTATTATATACGAAGACTATGATCCCCCATCGAGTCTAGCATTCTCAGGGATGGTGATTCTCCTTTTTGACCCACTAGCCTTTTTTGGTTCAAGCTTTCAACTGAGTTTTCTGGCAACATTCAGCCTTATATGTATTTCTCCATACTTAAAGATAAAGAGGCTGGAGTTTATAATGCCAACTATAACAGTTCAGGGGATACTAGCTCCTCTCCTCTTATACAAGAATGGTTCACTTCCACTCATAAGTTTTCCGATAAATGTGATAGTCTCACCACTGATCTCTCTTTTAACTATAGGTGGTTTTATCCTCTCGATATCGACGTTCACCTTTCCCTTTATTACTCACCTTATAAGTATTATAATAAAACCGATTGCGTATCTCCTACTGCGTATAGTGGTTTTTGGTAACAGTATAACATACGATATTAGATATACTCCTAGTATAATTGAATTGGTATCGATGTATATCATTATTGGAGGGTTGATTTATATTGGATATACCAGATTACATAAAAACGATAAATGAGTTACAAGAAGGAGAGATCTCTCATATATATGTCTTGAGTGGAGATTGGGATTTTCTAAAGGAAGATATAATCTCTAGAATCTATAATCTCCTGAGGACTAAAGGAGAAACTATAATAGTACGGGTAGGGTCGGTAGATGAGTTAGATAGGGAGATAAAAAATGCAAGAAACGTATTAATACCTACTGTAAAGCTGATTATAGCAAGGTTGGATAATCCTCCAAAACTCAAAGTCATTCCAGACGATGTATATCTGATTATAGATACAAACTCAGCTATAAGGATACCAAAAAGCAAGCAGATAAACTTATCTCCCCCTAATCCTAGAGATACAGAGACTTACCTGAAAGAAATCATAAGGGGACTAGCCAGATACTACAAAAAGTCGATAGAGGAGAGCTCCATAATTATGCTTGTCTCTGCCCTTTCACAAGCCCCATATCTTCTCCTCTCAGTGTGGAACACACTACTACTCTTAGTAGGAGACGAAGGAAAGATCGAGGAGAGTTATGTAAGAGAAGTGGTGAGAAACATTCCTACACTTGCCGGGTTTCAGATTATAGACCTCTTAGAGAGGGGGAGGGCTCTAGAGGCTTTATTTTTGCTAAGAAAAGAGTATTATCCCGATAGTGAGATAATGCAGTTACTCTCTGCTCTAAGAAGAAGGTATAAGCTTATCTTATATGCAAAGACTATAAACCCTTACGACTCAGAGCTGGCTAAGGTCTTCAATATCTCCACCGCATATGCAAGGTTTATCCTGAATATAAGCAGGGACTATCCTCTGGATAGTTTGATTAAAAAAATAAAACTCCTTCTCTCAACTGAGAGAAGGATAAAAACAGGAGAGATAAGACCAAAAGATGGCTTAGAAGACTTTATACTTTCTCTAAGCCTGAGCAGTTAGCATCTGAGACTCCAGCAGGCTGAGTCTCTTCATTAGCCTAGACTTCTTTCTGCTTGCAGTATTATCGTGTATGATATTCTTCTTAGCTGCCTTGTCAAGAAGACTACAAACAAGACTTATCTGCGACTTTGCTGAATTTAGATCCTTTGCCTCTATATATTCCAAAAATTTCTTAACCTCGGTCTTAATTCTAGATTTAACCGCCTTATTCCTTTCAGCCTTTCTTAAAGAAGCCCTAAGTTGTTTCTTAGCAGATCTTGTATTTGGCACCTATTCAACCTCCATCCTTTCATTCAATTTTTCTTTAGAGAGTATACCATAACTTCACCAAAACTTTCAAGAGCCATCCATTTGACAAACCTCAAGATTTATCTGTAGAATAAAACAATGAATCTTCAGAAAGGATCACAGGTGTATCTTTATGATCGGTTTTTTACCTATCACCTTGGAAGAGGCTAGAAAAAGAGGCTGGGAAGAGCTAGATGTAATAATCGTCACAGGGGATGCCTACGTTGATCATCCATCATTTGGCTCTGCCGTAATTGGAAGAATCCTTGAATACTATGGTTTTAAAGTGGGGATCCTTCCCCAGCCCGATTGGAAAGACAAAGAGTCATTTAAGGTCCTGGGGAGACCCAGACTCTTCTTTGGTATTACCGCAGGAAGTGTTGACTCGATGGTAGCTAACTATACTCCAAATATGAGAAAGCGGTTAAGAGATGCATATACCCCAGGAGGGAATCCCGGGAAAAGACCTGATAGGGCTACGATAGTTTATTCAAATGTAGTCCATGAACTATACCCTGATATACCTATCATACTTGGTGGGCTCGAGGCAAGCTTAAGAAGATTCTCTCACTATGACTTTTGGGATGATAAGGTAAGGCATTCTGTACTTTTAGATTCCAGGGCAAAGATGATTGTCTATGGAATGGGAGAAAAACAGGTGGTAGAGATTGCCAGAAATCTCGCATTGGGAAGGTTATGGTATGAGTTGTACCAGATTCCAGGTATTGTCTTTGCACTGAAAGAGAAAGAATTTGATGATCTTTTCAGAGATAAAGATTACATAATGCTTCCATCTTTTGAAGAGGTATCAGAGGATAAAGATAGATACTTCGACTTTCAGGCGTTACTTATTGAGGGTATGAAAAAGAAAAAGGTCTTGGTACAGAAAGACGGAAGACGATACATTATTCAGAATCCTCCTCCGATATATACGACTGAGGACCTTGACCTTATCTACTCCTTACCATTCCAGAGGCTTCCCCATCCATCTTATGAGGAGGAGATCCCGGCTCTAGAGACGGTAAAGACATCTATAACTTCCCATCGGGGATGTTTTGGCAGTTGCACCTTCTGTTCTCTCAATCTACATCAGGGATGGCAGGTAGTTTCTAGAAGTGAAGAGTCCATTTTAAGAGAAGTAACCAGCCTAACCGGTCATAAAGAGTTTAGGGGAACCATTGATGATATAGGTGGACCTACAGCTAATATGTATAAACTTCGATGCAAGATCTATGAAGTCCCTGGTTCATGTCTAAACAGAGATTGTCTGTTCCCAGATATCTGTAAACATCTGGAGATAGACTTCTCACCACAGCTTAGACTTCTGAAAAAGGTCAGAGAGATCCCTGGTGTAAAGAATATATTTATTGCATCTGGAATAAGATATGACCTTGCCCTGAAGGGTGAAGATTACATACGTGAGATAATCAAAGAAGGTTATATTGGAGGTCATCTCTCTGTCGCACCAGAACACATCAAAGATAGCGTACTTGAGATTATGAAAAAGCCAAAATTTGAGGTCTATGAGAGATTTGTATCCAGGTTTGAAAAGACCGTAAAAAGATTTGGAAAGGAGCTCTATATTATTCCATACTTTATATCTGCCCATCCAGGAGCTACCTTGAAAGATGCTTGGGACCTTGCTATGTATGTAAAGGGACTTGGCCACTACTTAGAGCAGATTCAGGATTATACTCCACTTCCACTTACCCCAGCATCCTGCGCCTTCTATACAGAATATCATACATTGAGGAGAGAAAAGATATTCGTAGCAAAGACTTATACAGAGAGAAGATTGCAGAGGGCTTTGGTGCAGTATAAAGACAGGAGAAACAGGGAATTCTTGCTCAGAAATAGAGATAAAATCCCATTCCCCCTGGAAAAATTACTGAGATAATCAGAGATTAAAAAAGTTTTTATAAAAGCCAGAGGAAATAAAACTATAACTTGATACTTTTAATTGCAGGTAGCAATTCAGGCTTGACAGATCCGTCTATCTAATGGTATATTAAAGTCATAAGTAAGGTAACAAGGAGGTGATGCTGAAGAGAGAATTCAACTTATCTATAAAAAAAGACTTTTATCTTAACTTATACGTCTAGTAACCCTTATAGGGAAGGCCATTTCAGGACGTTTAAGAGATGAAAATTTTATAAAAGAGGAGGGAAAAGGTTTTATGAGAAAGTTATTGATATGGCTAATTGCTATAAGTTTGGTGTTCAGCGTGTTTGTAGGTTTTGGATCTGTATCTTTTGCCCAGAAAGCATCTGTACCCGGTCAATATAACTCCTTTGCTGAATATGAGAAAGCGACGGGTAAGAAGATTACCAAGTTTAGCGAAGCCCCTATGCTTGCTGATTTAGTAAAGGCAAAGAAGTTACCTCCCGTAGAAGAAAGACTTCCGAAAAATCCTGTCATTATAGAACCCACCGAAGAGATTGGTAAATACGGTGGTACCCTGCGTATGATTCATATGGCTCCAGAGAGCTTCGTCAGTAACTACGACTGGTGGGTAGAAAGAGCCTTAAGAATAAGTGCTAGAGACAGAAGGACTATAGAACCAAACGTTATAGAAAGCTGGAAGATGAGTAGAGATGGAACTGAATTTACTCTTAAGATAAGAGAGGGGCTTAAGTGGTCCGACGGAGCACCAGTCACTACCGAAGATGTAAGATTCTGGTATGAAGATATGCTTAATAACAAGGATATCTCTCCAGTCTTCCCAAGAAGACCATGGAGTCATGGTGGAAAGCCTGTAAAGTGTGAGATTGTTGACAAGTATACGTTTAAGTTCAAATTTGCTAAACCATTTGGCACGTTCCCTCTATGGCTTTCCAGGATAGATGTTGGTAATAGTATCATAGTACCAAGTCATGCACTCAAGAAGTACCACATTAAATATGCAAAGAAGGAAGACCTGGAAAGACTTATGAAAGAATATAAGTATGAGCAGTGGTTCCAGTTATTTGCCAGATTTAGTAACGATGCTGGCCCATGGGATGCAACCAAAGAGGTAAACTGGCCAACGCTACAACCCTGGGTAGTAACATCATATCCTTCACCCGGAACAGTTGTACTCGAGAGGAATCCATTCTACTGGAAGATAGACACTGCAGGGAATCAGCTTCCCTATATAGATAAGATAAGGGTAGAGCTTGCAAACCAGGTCGAAACAGTAAATATGAAGATAATAGCTGGAGAGCTTGACTGGGTAGGACAGCATGATGTCTCTATTGCTTACTATCCAATATACAAGAAGCACGAGAAAGATGGAAACTATAGGGTTCTACTATGGGAAGGAACTATGACAGACAAGTATGTATTGGAGATCAATCTTACCCATGCAGATCCAGTAATGCGTAAGATCATTCAGAATCCGCTCTTTAGAAGGGCACTATCTCTGGCAATAAATAGAGAAGAGATTAATAATGTACTCTACTTTGGCTTAGCTAAGCCTTCTGCTGCTACAGTAGTACCCTGGTCTGCTTACTATGAAGAGAAATTTGCTAAGGCTTATGCTCAATATGATCCTAAAGAAGCCAATAAGTTGTTAGATGCTATGGGCTTATCCAAGAGAGATAAAGAAGGGTTTAGGCTAAGACCAGATGGAAAGAGAGTTTCTATTGTCATTACTCACGCAGGTACAAGGGTTGGAGCTGCTACGGCAAAGTTTGCAGATATGATAGTTGACTATTGGAAGGCAGTTGGTATAGATGCTAGACAAAATCAGGTAGATGAACAGCTCTGGTGGGCAAAACTTCAGGCAAACGAGTTAGACTGCTGGATCTGGCATATGGACAGAACAACAGATATGCTCTTCCCAATAGATCCTATATGGTTTGTCCCAATTCAGCAGTGGCATGGTCATGCTCCTTTATGGGAGAGATGGTACGAAACACAGGGTGCCCAGGGTGAAAAACCCCCAGAGAATATCCTTAAACTATATGAAATCTATGAAAAGATGCAGGAGACTCTGAGTGAAAAAGACAGAATACGTCTCGGCAAGATGTTATTAGACTACAATGCAAGAGATCCGCAGGTTATAGGTGTGGCTACCGATGTCCCTGTTCCATTAGTAGTATCTAACAGATTAAGAAATGTCCCTGAAAAAGGTGTTATTGGTTGGGATACTTGGGGTGTAAGCCTCTATCACCCTGAACACTTCTTCATAAAAGAGTAAGAGATTTTTCCAGGGAGGCGGAGTAATTTATTCCCGTCTCCCTGGAATTCTTATTCAAAATGGAGGAGAAAGAATGGTAGGATATCTAATAAGACGTTTAATCTTTCTTATTCCGGTGCTCTTAATCGTTTCTATGGTTGCATATCTGGTTATAGAGCTTCCACCTGGAGATTACCTCACTACTCATATAATGCGTCTAAGAGCAGCTGGTACACATGTTGCTGAGGATGAAATTGCAAGACTCACAAGGATGTTCGGATTGGATAAACCTCCGTATATGAGATACTTCTTATGGTTATGGAAAATTATAAGGTATGGAGATTTCGGACTGTCATTCCAGTGGAATAAACCCGTTACTGAAGTTATCGGTGAAAGGCTTGCGTTAACTATGACTATCTCGATACTTACACTTATTTTCTCATGGGTTCTAGGTATTATAATCGGCATATACTCTGCTACTCATCAGTATTCAATATTTGATTATACATTTACTTTCTTTGGGTTTATAGGGGTATCGATTCCCAGTTATCTACTGGCATTGGTGATAATGTATTTTGTATATACAAGATTCGGTCTTGCCATAACTGGTTTATTTTCTCCTGCTTATGCCGACGCCCCGTGGAGTATGGCTAAAGTCTTAGACCTTCTGTCCCATATATGGTTACCAATCTTGATAATAGGAACAGGTGGAACTGCCTGGATAGCAAGGATTATGAGAGGTACATTACTGGATGAGCTTAGAAAACAGTATGTTATAACTGCCAGAGCTAAGGGACTTCCGGAAAGAAAACTAGTCTTCAAATATCCTGTTAGAATTGCTATAAATCCACTGATAAGCTCTATAAGCTGGCTACTACCATCTATTATTTCTGGGGAAACGATAACCTCTATAGTCTTAAATCTCCCCACATGTGGACCTGTCCTATTCAGAGCACTAATGACTCAAGACGAATATCTCGCTGGTAGTTTCATACTTATTCTAAGTGGGTTAGCAATTATAGGAGCATTACTGGCAGACCTAATATTAGCCTGGGTTGATCCAAGAATTAGATATGAAGGGGTTGAGAGATGATGAATCTATTCAATAGAAAGGCTTATGCTAAACAGAACGATGAAGAGACTTACAAGGAAGAAAAAATCTATCTAGCATCCCAATGGCAATTAATGTGGTGGAAATTTAAAAGACATAAACTGGCAATGGTAGCTCTTGTAGTCCTGGCAGTATTTTATTCTATAGCAATATGTTGTGAATTTGTAAGCCCAACTGATCCGTATTTGAGAAGTCAATTTATATATGCTCCCCCTCAGAAGATACACTTTTGGGATCCAGAAACAGGTTTTAGTCTTAGACCCTTCGTTTATGGATATACGATAGAGAGGGATCTGGTAACATTAGAAAACATATATAAAGAAGATAAAACAAAAAAATTTAAGATATATTTCTTTGTAAGGGGTTTCGAATATAAATTGTTTGGCTTATTCCCAACCAATATCCATCTTTTTGGGGTAAAGGATGGATATATTTTCCTCTTTGGTACAGATCAGCTTGGAAGAGATATGTTCTCTAGAATAATGTATGGAACAAGGATCTCTTTGAGTGTAGGTTTAGTAGGGGTAGGACTGAGTTTTATCTTAGGACTTATCTTAGGAGGAATCTCAGGATATTTTGGCGGAGAGATCGATAATATTATCCAGAGGATCATCGACGTACTTATCTCATTGCCAACTATTCCCCTTTGGCTAGCATTTGCAGCCGCTGTTCCCCAAGACTGGTCATCACTTAAGGTCTATTTTATAACAACTATTATACTTTCAATATTCGGCTGGACTACTCTAGCTAGAACAGTTAGAGGGAAGCTCCTCTCTATGAGGGAAGAAGATTTTGTGATGGCTGCAAGGTTGTGCGGAGCTTCTACCTCCAGGATAATACTAAGACATATGCTTCCCGGTTTTGCTAGCTATATAATAGTTTCTTTAACACTATCCATCCCCAATATGATTTTAGGTGAAACCGCTCTTAGTTATCTTGGAGTTGGATTACGTCCACCAGTTATAAGTTGGGGAGTTCTCTTGCAGGATGCCCAAGATGTAAGGACTATAGGTCTTCATCCCTGGATGCTTATACCTTGCATATTTGTAGTTTTGGCAGTCTTGATGTTTAACTTCTTAGGCGATGGCTTGCGTGATGCAGCAGATCCATATGCTAGATAAAAACAGGAAATTATAGATTACGCAATATAAATCTTAGACTCCTTCCTAAGAGAATTTTGAATACCTTCATAAAGGGGAGGTGGGTAAAATTCTAAATATAGGTCTTTAAGTAGACAATCAAGGAGGAGGGAAAAAATGTTAAGAAAGGATTTTAATAGGGATTGGCTTTTCTCAAAAGGAAGTAAGATTTTAAGATTTATGCCAAAGGAAAAAGAGGAACCAGTAAAAGTAGATCTACCGCACGATGCGATGATATTGGAATCAAGGGATAAAAGCTCGAGAAATGAGCATCATACAGGATACTTCCCAGGAGGGGTCTATACCTATACAAAGAAGTTTTTTGTTCCAGAAGATTATAAGAATAAAACAATGATCGTGGAATTTGAAGGCGTATATATGAATGCTCTAGTCTATGTGAATAGAGCACTTGCAGGGAAATGTCCATATGGGTACAGTAACTTCTACATTAAGCTAGATAGATTCTTAAAGTATAACAGTGAAAACGAGATAATGGTAGTCGTTAAAAACAGCGCAGAACCAAATTCGAGATGGTATTCCGGTAGTGGTATTTACAGGTATGTAAAATTGATGGTTGGGAATTTGCTACATATTGGAGTAGATGGCGTGAAGATAACTACACTCGATGCAGATAAAGATGAAGCTATTATTGAAGTAATGACTATAGTAGAAAATGAAGGGACCGGAACAAAACAGGTTATCGTTCAAACAGAGATAAAAGATGAGGAGGGCAATTTTGTCACCTCAGATTCAGCTAGGGTAACTGTATATAGGGATGAGACGGCAGTTGTAAGACAGAGGTTATATATAAGAGACCCTAAATTATGGTCATTAGATAAGCCTAATTTGTACTACTGCTACTCAAAGTTAATCCTAGACGGACAAGTAATAGACGAAGATATGAACCATTTTGGTATAAGAAAATTGCAGCTTAATAGAAGAGATGGTTTAATGCTCAACGGAGAGGCGATCAAACTGAGAGGTGCCTGTATCCATCATGATAATGGAGTACTTGGGGCATGTTCCTTCGCCAGGGCTGAAGAGCGCAGGGTAAAGATACTAAAAGAGGCTGGGTTTAATGCCATCAGAATGGCTCACAATCCTGCATCAAAGAGATTATTGAATGCCTGTGATAGACTTGGAATGTTAGTAATGGACGAAGCATTTGATGCCTGGAACGTTTCAAAGACGGACTATGATTATGGCAACCATTTCAGTGAATGGTGGCAAGAAGATATAAAAAAGATGATAGATAAGGATTATAATCATCCCAGTGTAATTATATACTCAATTGGAAACGAGATACCTGATATTGGGAATACCCACGGGGTAATATGGGCAAGAAAAATCACAGAGTATATACGTTCATTGGACAAAACCAGATATATCACCATCGCAGTTAATGGAATGATATCAGCAGTTTTACATATAGAAGAATTTCTGAAGTCTGTTAAACCACAAGATGGTGGCAATAATCAATCTTCTAACCCTATACAAAAGCTAGAAGAACTAATGACACATCCAATGATAGGAGAAATGACAGAAGAAGTCTTTGGAGTAGTTGATATTGCCGGATATAACTATATGGAAAGTAGATATGAGATGGACGGAGAAAAATATCCAAATAGAATTATCTGCGGGACAGAGACCGATCCACCAAGTATCGATAGAAACTGGAGACTGGTCAAGAGAAATAGCTATCTGATAGGAGACTTTACATGGACAGGATGGGACTACCTTGGGGAAGCTGGGGTAGGTGGAATAGAGTATGATGATAGTGTAGAATCAATTATGAGTATATTTAGAACTTATCCCTGGTTTTTAGCCAACTGTGGAGATATAGATATATGTGGTTTCAGAAGGCCTCAATCTTATTATCGAGAGATTGTATGGGGCTTAAGGAAAGAACCTTATATTGGGGTTGAAAATCCAGCCTATTATGGCAAGAAACGTGTAGGAACGCGTTGGAGCTGGCCGGATGTGATTGACAGCTGGACATGGCGAGAAGAATTTATTGGTAAACCAGTAAGAGTTGAGGTTTATTCATCCTCTGAGATGGTAGAGTTGTATATAAACGGTAAGTTAATCGGTAGTAAACCTGCTGGAGAAGAGAATAGATTCAAGGCGATCTTTGATACCGTCTATGAACCTGGAGAAATTCTTGCTATCTCATATACGGGAGGAAAAGAGGATGGAAGATACATTATCAGGACAGCTGGACCTCCGGAGATTATATATGCCGAGCCTGATAAGAAGGAGATAAACGCAGATGGAGATGATCTGGTATTTATTGAGTTGATGCTCCAGGATAAAGATGGAAATAGAAATCATCTTTATGATAAAGAGGTCTACATCGATATCAAAGGACCAGCTATTTTACAGGGCTTTGGAAACGCCGATCCAAAAGGCAGTGGAAAATTCTATGGGAATAAGAGCACAGTGACATATAGAGGAAGGGCTCTTGCAGTTATTCGTTCCACTCTAGAAAAAGGAGAGATAGAAATAACCTTTAAAGCTGAAGGATGCAAAGAATCTAAAATTACTATCACTGCAAGATAAAGAGCTTATAAATTTTATAAACTTTTACAGGGGGCTATGCTTAAGTATAGCCCCCATTTTTATATGTACTCGTGAAATACCCTCTTCAGTGCTTCTACCTTCGTCTTGTCCTCAAATACTGCCTGAGTATGAAATACTATAACCCCATCTAGTCTTTCATCAAGTGCGGTCTTAAGGATATCCTCGAGATTATCTATCTTTGAGGGTTCATCTACCGCCTGGACTATTGGTACCACAGCCCTTTTAGTCTTATCTTTTAAGTAGAGCGAGTACTCCCTTATCCAGATGAGAGGAAATCCACACATAAGATGGTAGACCATCGGTGAGAATAAGTCTATATATTGGGCTAGAGCCTCGAAATCTTGAGCTATAATCTTAAGAATACCTCCATCAAACTGATCTTCTCTCCAGGGGACAGAGAATATACCCAGCCTAACCTCTGGCTTCAATGATACTGATATCTCTTTTACCTCTTTACAGAATGACGTGATCTGAAAGCACTTCCATTTCGTCCAATCTTCCAGCCTGTTATCAAGGATCCATCTGGCTTTATCTCTGGAGGTAACTCCTGGAACTTCTCTCCCTATATAGGCTTCAAATTTCCTCAGTGAAGTTTCGTCAAAAGAAGACTGTTCAAGTTTTGGATCAGGAACTTCCCAGTGGCAGGGGTATCTTATAAAGTCAAGCCAGAGACCATCTATATCGTATCTTCCTAAAATATACTCTATCCCACTCAACAACTCCTTTCTGTACCAGTCTATAGCAGGATTTATACCCATATACCAATCAATAGGACTCAGAGGTTTTCCATCAATACCTATCGGTGCAAGATCAGGGTGTCTCTCCACAGTATCTTTCCCAACGAATATCCCTATCTCTGCAAATACCTTTGCATCCTCACTATGGACTTTTTCTATCACACTATCACTGAGAGACCTGTGACTTATAAATACAGAGTTTATGTTATAATCCTTCAAACTCTCATCTCTATCCCATATAACTTCCGGTGTTCCAAAGATCCCCAGTATCCTCATCTCTTCTCCAGCGCCTTTACAATCTCTCCCACAAACATCCTGTGATAATCTTTCATCGGATAGTTATTATGTATACTCTCATCTAAAAAGTTATCCGGATTTATATCCTGATAGTATATCTTCTTACAGATAAATACCAATCTTGCCTGATCATAATATACAGTCTTGTACTCATCATCCTCTACCGGGGTTAGTCCACTGAGCTTAACCTTATCAACATCCCTGCCAGAATATCTCCCACATATATTGAGCGCCTCTTTGTATTCTTTAGAGAAGAAAGAGACGGTAAACAGATCGTTCTCATTAACAAACTTGTATGTATATCTGGTAGGCCTTATAAAGCAGAAGATGACCTTTTTGCCCCAGAGTATTCCCAAACTACCCCAGCCTGCGGTCATCATATTAAAAGAATCTTTACTACCGCTTGAGATAAGCATCCAATCCTTCCCTATAAGATTAAAGGGATTAAATAGAAGATTCTCTACAGATATAATTCTATGTGCCAATCCAATCACCTCCTGAAATCTAAAGCTTGTTTTATGATTTCATTATAACATCCATTATAATAGAGAGAACCCTTCGACTCAATAAAATATATTCATTATTACTTGAAAAAGTTTTATCTTTTTTGTAAAATAGGCATAAGAGAATTTTTAGGTGGAAGGAGAGGATCAGTTGCCTAGTGATAGTTATAAAAGATTTCATCAGCTCATAGAAGATCTGCAGGGTTTTTTCTACGAGATAGATATCAAAGCTTCTAAGATTTTATTTTTGCGTGGTAAAGTAGAGGAGATAACTGGTTATTCAAAGGAAGACTTTTGCAATGGAAAGGTCAGTTGGAGAGAACTACTATATCCTGAAGATCTGAGTAAGGTGGAAGAAGAGAGAAATAAAATGCTAGGTATACCCAACTATACAGCCAAAAACGAGTACAGGATTATAAAGAGAAGTGGAGACATCGGTTGGATCTATGATATTGCAACTATAGTAAATGATAGAGATAGACTCATCCTTCAAGGGTTTATCCAGGATGTAACGGAGAAAAAGAGGATTGAACTGACTTTAAAGAGAGACGAAGAGTTCTTATCATCCATATTTAATGCCATTCAGGATGGGTTGAGCATAGTAGATAGAGAGTTAAATATAATAAGGGTAAATGACAAGATGAATCAGCTCTATCCACATATGGCTCCTTTAGAGAGGAAGAAGTGTTACTTTGCATACCATCAGAGAGATACTGTCTGTAGTTTCTGTCCCACACTGCCTGCTATGGAGAAAGACACACTAAATAGTGCAATAGTCCCATATGTTGGGCCCAATGGGAATAGTGGTTGGTTAGAGTTGTACGTTTATCCACTTCATAATCATAATGGGAGTGTAATCGGAGCTGTAGAGCATGTAAGGGATATAACAGAGAGAAAGGAGTTAGAAGAGAGGTTAAGATACTTAAGTTTTCACGATATACTTACTGGCTTATACAACAGGACATTCTTTCAGGAGGAGCTCAGGAGACTGGATACCCCAAGGTCATTGCCTCTTGGTATACTGATGGGAGATGTAAACGGACTCAAGCTTGTAAATGATGTATTTGGACACAAAGAGGGGGATAGACTTCTGGTAGAGGCGGGAAAGTTATTGAAGATCTCCTGCAGAAAAGAAGATATAATAGCCAGATGGGGAGGGGACGAATTTGTTATACTCTTCCCAAATGTAACTGAAGAGGCTATCAAAAATATAGTAGAAAGGATATATAATAACTTCAAACTCTCCAACTTTTCTCTTCTACCTCTTTCCATCTCTATTGGGTACGCAATAAAGGGTTGCCCTGAGAAGGATATAGAGGATGTAATTAAAGAGGCAGAAGACAATATGTACAGGAGAAAACTCTTAGAAAGTAAAGAGATAAAACAATCCATAGTACAATTTCTTATAAATACACTAAAAGAAATAACTTACGAATCAGAGGAACATATAAAAGAGATGCAGGATATAGCTTATAAGTTTGGAAAGGTCCTTGGTCTATCTGGAAAAGACCTGGAAACCCTCGAACTTGTTGCCAGACTCCATGACATAGGAATGATAACGGTACCGAAAGAGATATTCAATAAAAGAGACCTTTCTAGTGAAGAATGGGAGGCTATAAAGAAGCATCCTACCGCTGGATACAGGATAGTTCAGTCGGTGCCAGAACTGGCAGGCATAGCAGAATACATACTATGTCATCACGAACGTTGGGATGGTTCTGGTTATCCTCAGGGGCTGAAGGGCAAAGATATTCCATTTCTCTCCAGGATTATAGCTATTGTTGATGCCTTTGTCTCTATGAGAAGTGATAGGCCATATAGAGAGGCTAAATCTCTGGAGGATGCCATCGAAGAGTTAAAAAGGTGCAGTGGGAGTCAGTTTGAACCGAGGCTGGTAGAAATCTTCATAGAAAAAGTTGCAAGAGATGGATAAAATCCTTCCCATCATCATAGGTTATTTGCTGGGTTCTGTACTCCCCGGATATTTTATCCCCAAATGGACGAAGGGCATAGATATAAGGACCCTGGGAGATGGAAATCCTGGTACTACAAATGTCAAAAGGACACTGGGCTTTAACATTGCTATCCTGACAGGCCTTTACGATACTGCAAAGGGTCTTCTGGCGATGTTCATAGCCGATAGATTCTTCCACTCCTCGGAATTCATCGTCTATCTCTCCGGTATATCAGCTATATTTGGTCATATAGCTCCATTTTATCTGGGTTTTAGAGGGGGAAGAGGAGTGGCAACTGCTACTGGAATGCTTATATTTACTCTTCTAAAGGTAGCTATAAGAGATATAGAATACTCGGACCTTATGGGCTCTCTGATCTACCTCGCTTTCTTTACCATCTGTATCTACTGTTCAACATGGGACGAAAACTTTCTGGCGGTAACCATTCTTCCAATAATTACACTGATCTTGATCTTTCTGGCGAGACTTTCCAGCGAATTAATATTTCTTCTTGGGCTCATACTATTCATCTTTTTAGTGAGCGTTATGAATATGAGGAGGCTGAAGATATTTACCATCAGGAGTGAGAATCTCCCATTATGGAGGGTCTTTATACGCCCTGCAGGTATGTCTTTTCTCTTTCTGGGGATGGCTATAGGGAGAAAGGCACTGATAACTTTAATAGGGGCAGTTCTCTCTGCCTCATTTATCACAGATGTCTTAAGACTTCTACATAGAAAGACTGGAGATCTGTTAAATAGGGAGATAACTAAAGGCTTCAGAGTATATAAAGAGAAAGAGAGGAAAAGAATCTCCTCTATAACTACTTTCTTATTGGGGGTCCTCCTCACATTTATACTATTCAAAGAGAGTATAGCGATAGCAAGTCTTAGCTTCTTAGTATTTGGTGATATGATGGCAAAAATAGTGGGAATAAACTATGGTAAGACGGTCATATTCAATACAGAGGCAGGAAAAACTCTGGAAGGCTTTGTAGGTTTCCTATCCATATCTGTTGGTTCTGCTTACTTTTTATGGCTATTGAATATGCTTCCATTATGGGTAGGAATAACAGGGGCTATCATAGCATCTGTTGTTGAGGTCTTCCCATTTCCGGTAGACGATAATGTAAGTGTACCGGTCATTTCAGGGGCAATAATGTCCTTTCTGCTATAAAAGCTAAAGCAAAAAACATCTGATTAAGAGCAATCGAATCATTCGTAAAAATTTTGTATATTCTTTCTTGAGTCCACTCACTTCTAGGGATAAGGATAAGTTATAATGAATCTATATGGAAAATCTTAGTTTACTTGAAAAAACTGTGAGATCGATATTAAAGCTTAGCGGTATGGGGGTTTGTATCTACGATATGAGCTATTTTACTTATCAGATAGAAGATTTATCTCTTCACTGGTATTACAAATCTCACAATTCAGCCCTATGTATTCTTACTAAACTGGGCGATGAAAGGCACAAGAGCTGTATTAAGATAGAACATAACCGTTTATATAGAGCTATGAATCAGGAGGAAGGGTTTTGTATAGAGAAGTGTCATAGTGGGCTTGTAGATATAGCAATTCCTATCAGGCTTGGTAATAAACTCATAGGGGGAATCTTTATTGGACAGGTCTTTCTAGAGGAAGTTCCTCAATTTTCTCTATACGAAGCTCTATTTGGTAAGGATGAAAATATAGATTTAAATGATATCAAAAGAGAAATAAGAGAAATTCCTGTAAAGTCTTACAAAGAACTTCTGTATTGGGCAGAGATAGGAAAAGTACTGGCAACATTTATATCCAGAGAAGTAGAATTCTTTGAGTTAAAAAATAAGGATAATAAGATTCATTATGTCTCCAGGTTGGACCACCTGGCAGGACTCTCTGAACCCATTCAGAGGGCGGTAAGTATAATAAAACAGAGAGGTATTAAAGGAATCAGTCTTGAGGAAGTAGCTTCAGCAGTTGGCTATAGCCCAACATATTTCAGTAAGGTATTTAAGAAAGAACTAGGTATATCTTTTATGGAGGCTGTTAGATTAGTAAGGATAGAGTTAGCTCAATACCTAATCAAAAATTCTGATAAAAGTATGTGTGAGATAGCTTATGAAGTAGGTTATGCGGACTTTCCTTCCTTTGTCCGTGCGTTTAAGAAAGTTACTGGTATGACCCCTAGAGAATACTTGCTCCATCACGTCCCTATCATATAATGCTAAAATCATCTCAAGAGGTGCTATTGAAGTTTTCCTCCTTCTATTTATTATAAAAATTAAAAGAGACCAAGATAAAAATTAAGAAGGAGGTGTTTTGTGCCTATTTCCCAGAGCTTATTTCATATAAGTGGAGTGATCCCAAATCTATCTGTAAGAGCTGGACATTTGCCTGTAAGAACTGAAAGCGGAATTGGAGCATTAATGCCATGGGCTGATAGATTATGGTTTGTTTCTTATGTCTCATCAGGTCCAGGATCCGGGGTAGGAACAGGACTTTTCAGTATCGATGAGAATTTTACTCTAGAAAAGCATCCGGAAAGTGTAGTAGGTACATATGCCAATCGTATGATTCACAGCCCATCCTGTCAGCTTATTATAGGACCTTATGTTATTGATAGTAAAGGCAAGGTGAAGACGATAAAATCTATTCAGGAACATAGACTTACAGCAACTATGGAACATCTGGAAGATCCTGAAAATAAGGTCTACTTTTTAACTATGGAAGGGTTACTCTTAGAGGTTGATCTAAACACATTTGCCTCTAAAGTCCTTTTTGACTTGAATAAAGAGCTGGACTTACCCAAAGGTAGCTACCCTCATTATAAAGGAGGTTATACAGCCCATAGTCGAGTTATTGTTGCCAATAATACCTATGAAGAGACGGAATTTCTAAGAAAGCGGGCATCAGGAAGACTGGCAGAATGGGATGGTGATGAATGGAAAATTATAGAAAAGGATCCATTTATGGAGATCGTAGGGCGTAAAAATCTGGGAGAACCTGTATTTGCTATAGGTTGGGATAAGGTATCTGCCATTTTAGAAGTTTTTATCAATAATAAGTGGATAAAGTATCGATTACCTCAAGGGTCCCATGCGTTGGATCATTCCTGGCTTACCGAATGGTGGCGTATACGTGAAGTGGAAACCGAAAGGTATCTTATGGATTGCCACGGGATATTCTACGAACTGCCTATAATAGTATATAATGAGAGATGCTGGGGTATTAGACCTATCTGCACTCATCTAAGAATCATTCCCGATTTCTGTTCCTGGCAAGGATTATTGGTACTAGCAGGAAATCAGGTTACCCCTATCCGTGATGCCACCTTATTTGCTGGTCAACCCCAGAGTGGTCTATGGTTTGGTAAGACGGATGATCTCTGGAGTTGGGGAAAGCCTAAAGGTTGGGGAGGATTATGGTGGGATGATCCAGTAACCCCTGATATTCCGTCTGTGCCATTTTTAATGACCGGTTTTGATAAAAAAGTGGTACACATATGCCATAATTCTGATAAAACAGTAGAATTTATGGCAGAGGTAGATTTCCTCGGGGATGGAACATGGAAGACTTATGAGATATTCTCTGTACCCAAAGATAAGTATTTCCATTATGAATTCCCTGAAGGATTCAGTGCTCACTGGATACGTTTTAAAGCAGATACGCAGTGCAATGCTACTGTGTATCTGCATTATACATAAAAAATAATAGTG
>OGCH01000522.1_pt1 | contig 19293 bp, 22 predicted proteins | sample 1570111 | NCBI WGS metagenome assembly OGCH01 (sample SAMN03436243, study PRJEB24508) | hot springs metagenome | biome: Desert Springs; feature: Hot Springs; material: Water | place: USA: Great Boiling Spring, Nevada | collected 2008-12-01 | depth 0 m m | reverse complement strand
AAGCCGCTTCACCGGGGAGCGGAAGAAGACCCCGTAGGTGAAACCCGCCGTGTGGCGGAGAAGGTCGTAGACCAAGACGGGCCGCCTGAGGGGCTCCAGGGCCACCTCCTCCCCCACCTCCCGCCCCACCTGGAGGCGGGCAAAGCCGGGAAGGTACTTCTCCAGGGGGTCCTGGAGGGTAAGGCCCCCCTCCTCCACGAAGGTGAGGGCCAGGGCGGAAACCCAGGGCTTGGTCATGGAGTAGAGGCGGAAGAGGGCGTCCTCCCGCATGGGGAGGCCCCTCACGGGGTCCAGGAAGCCGTAGACCCCCTGGAAGACCACCTCCCCCTCCCGGGCCACCAGGGCCACGGCCCCGGGAAGCCACCCCTCCTCCACCACCCCCTTCAGGTAGGCGTCCAGTCTAGAAAACCCCTTTAGGTCCACGGGGGCCATCCTACCACCCAGGCGTAGTAGGGGGTCTCCACGAACTCCGGGGGGCCTTCCAGGTAGACCCGAAGCCCGGGGAAGGCCAGGGTCCCCCCCTCCCAGACGAAGTCCAGGGGGTCCACGGAGAGGGGGTAGTGGAGGACCCCGTGGCGGGGAAGGCCCAGGCGCAGGGCCTCGAGGGGGGAGACTGGGCCCACCAACAGGTACCGGGCCCGCCTGGGCCCCCCTTCGGTGTACAAGGCCACCTCCTCCCCTAGGTCCAGGAGGAAGGCCCGGCCCTTGACGAAAAGCCTCGCCCTATCCGTCCAGGTAGACATGGGGCCTCCCCGCCATGCGGGCCACCCGGACCCCGGGACCGTAGAGGCCCTGGAGGAGGGGCTCGGTGAGGACCGCCTCCGGGCTCCCCTGGGCCAGGAGCCTCCCCCCCTGCATCACCGCCACCCGGTGGGCCAGGGCCGCCTGGTTGGGGTCGTGGAGGACGGAGAGCACCCCCAGGCCCATCCCCGCCAAGCGCCTCAGGAGGGCCACCACCCCCGCCTGGTGCTCCAGGTCCAAGAAGGTGGTGGGCTCGTCCAGGAGGAGGTACCTGGGCCTCGCCGCCAGGGCCCGGGCCAGAAGGACCCGCTGCCTCTCCCCGCCCGAGAGGGTGCCGAGGAGCCGGCCCCGGAAGGCGGCGGCCCCCGTGGCCTCGAGGGCCCACTCCACCGCCTCCTCGTCCTCCCTCCCCTCCCTACCCCAAAGCCCCAGGTGGGGAAGCCTCCCCAGGCGCACCACCTCCTCCACCAAAAGCCCCTCGGGGTAGGGCCCGTTCTGGGGCAGGTAGGCGAGAAGCCGCCCCCGGCCGTAGCTCCCGTAGGCCCTGAGGGGCCTCCCTTCCAGGAACACCTCCCCCGCCTTGGGCCGAAGGAGGCCCGCCATGACCCGAAGCAGGGTGGTCTTCCCCGAGCCGTTGGGGCCCAAAAGGGAAAGCCACTCCCCCGGCCTCAAGGCGAGGTCCACCCCCCTAAGGGCGAAGGGGCCCACAATCCCCCTGGCCTCAAGCCCAGCCACGCCGCCTCCACATGAGGTAGAGGAAGAAGGGCCCCCCCAAAAGCGTGGTCACCACCCCCACGGGAAGCTCCGCCGGCCGGGTGAGGGTGCGGGCCAGGAGGTCGGCGAAGGCCAGGAGAACCGCCCCCCCCAGGGCGCTGGCGGGAAGAAGGAGGCGGTAGTCCTCCCCGAGAAGCCGCCTCAAGGCGTGGGGGGCCACCAGGCCCACGAAGCCGATGATGCCCGCCTGGGCCACGGCGCTGGCGGTGAGGAGGCTGGCGGAAAGGAGGAGGAGAAGCTTCAAAGCCTCCAGGGGCAGGCCCAGGCTCCTGGCCGTCTCCTCCCCCAGCTGCAGGGCGTTCAGGACCCGGCCCAGAAGGAGGAGGGGCGGAAGGGCCAGGAGGAGGAAAAGGAGCAGGCTCTTCACCGAGGGCCAGCCCACAAAGGCCAGGTTCCCCAGGGTGTAGGCGAAGACCGCCCGCACCCGGTCGGCGTCCTGCATCATCAGGTAGGTGGTGGCCCCGGTGAGGACGCTCCCCACCACCACCCCCGCCAGGACCAGCTCCCCCGTGCGGGCCACCCCCCCGGCCAGGAGCAGGGTGAGGAGGGTGGCAAGAAGGGCCCCCAGGAAGCCAAAGAGGGTGGCGGAAAGGGGGAGGTGCTGGAAGACGGCGTGCTGGGCGAAGGCGGGGGAAAGCCCCCCCAGGAGGACGGCGAAGAGGGTGACGGCGAAGGCCGCCCCCGAGGCCGCCCCCATGAGGTAGGGGTCGGCCAGGGGGTTGCGGAAGAGCCCCTGGAAGGCGGCGCCCGCCACCCCCAAGGCCGCCCCCACCAGCATCCCCCCCAGGACCCGGGGCAGGCGGAGCTCGGTGACGATGGGGTTCTCCTCCTGGCCCAAGAGGGCCCGGACCACCTCGAGGGGGGAGAGGGCCACCGCCCCCAGAGCCACCCCCAGGACCAGGGCCAGGAGGAGGAGGAAAAGGAGCCAGGCGAAGACCAGGCTCCGCCTAAAGGCCAGGGGCAGGGCAAGGGTCATGGCCTGTGGAAGCAGTCCACGAGGAGCCTAAGCCCCTGGGCCACCCGGGGGCCGGGGCGGGAAAGGAGGCTATCCTCCCCGCCCGTAAAAACGCAGATCCGCCCCTGGCGCACGGCGGCGATCCGGTCCCAGCCCGGCCGCTTGCGGATGGTCTCCAAGGCGCCCGGGTAGGTGGCCACGATCACCTCGGGGTTCTTCTCCAAAACGAGCTCCGGGCTGATCTTGGGGAAAAGGCCCAGCTCCTTGGGGACGATGTTCACCCCCCGGGCCTTCTGGATGAGGACCCCGATGAAGCTCTCCGGCCCCACGGTGTAGGGGGTGGGGTCAATCTCGTAGTAGACCCGGGGGCGGGTCTTGGCCTTGGCGGCCCGGGCCTCCTCCTGGTAGACCTCCTTCTGGATCTGGGCCACCAGGCGCTCCGCCTCGGAGGGAAGGCCAAGGAGCCTCCCCAGGGTACGCACCGTCTTGAAGATGTCCTCGTAGGTCTCGGTCCGGACAGCGTAGACCGTGAGGCCCGCCCGCTCCAGGGTCTCGTAGAGCCTCCCGTACCTGGACACCAGGACCAGGTCCGGCTTGAGGCTCACGATCAGCTCGGGGTTGGGGTTGTAAAGCCCCCCGGCCTTGGGAAGCCCCTTGACCCTTTCGGGCCAGTCGGAGTAGTCGTCGGTGGCCACCAGGCGGTCGCAGGCCCCCAGGGCGCAGACGGTCTCCGTCACCGAGGGGAGCATGGTGACGATGCGCTTGGGCGGGGCCTTGAGGGTGACGGTGCGGCCCAGGTCGTCGGTGACCGTGAGGGGAAAGGCCAGGGCCAAAGCCAGAAGAACCGAAAGAAACGCCAGAATTCGCCTCATGCCTACCTCCCTAAGGCCGCTAGGGCCAGGCCCGGGGGAGGTAGGGAAAAACCCCTGCCGGGAGGCAGGGGTTAGGGCCAAAAGGCGTGTAACCCCCACTTCTCCCCCATCCGCGTGAGGTGCCCGCCCAGGGGAAGGGCGGGCGGCCCTGGCAGGCATTCGGGCTTCCGGTCTGCGTTGAAGGGCGCGAAGCGGGACCGGTTACCGTTGCGGGACAGCGCCGGACTTGCACCGGACTTCCCCACTTTAAGCCTGGACTACGCGCCCAGGCACCAGGGCATACGGGACCTGGCTTTGGGGCCCTAGCGGGCCTTGCCCCAAGGCTAACCCCACCCCTCACCCCTTGACAAGGGGTAAGCTTGGCCCATGCGCGCCTGGGTGCAGGAAACCTTGGGGGGGCCCATGGTCTTGAAGGAGGTGCCCGAGCCCGTTCCGGGCCCCGGGGAAGCGGTGATGGAGGTGGAGGCGGTGGGGCTCAACTTCGCCGACCACCTCATGCGGCTCGGGGGGTACCTGGTCCGGGTCCGCCCCCCCTTCACCCCGGGGATGGAGGCCGTGGGCAGGGTGGGGGGAAGGCGGTACGCGGCCCTCATGCCCCATGGGGCTTTGGCGGAGCGGGTGGCCGTGCCGGAGGAGGCCCTCCTGCCCCTCCCGGAAGGCCTTTCCCCCGAGGAGGCCGCCGCCTTTCCCGTCTCCTTCCTCACCGCTTACCTGGCCCTTAAGGAGGCCCGGGCGAGGCCCGGGGAGTGGGTCTTGGTCCAGGCGGCGGCGGGGGCTCTGGGCACGGCGGCGGTGCAGGTGGCCAAGGCGCTCGGGCTTCGGGTGCTGGGGGCGGCCTCGAGGCCGGAAAAGCTCCCCCTGGTCCAGGCCCTGGGGGCGGACCGGGTGGCCCCCTACGCGGCCCTGCCGGAAGAGGCGCGGGCGATGGGGGGCGTGGACCTCGTCCTGGAGGTGCGGGGCAAGGCGGTGGAGGAGAGCCTGGACTTCCTCAGGCCCAAGGGCCGCCTGGTCTACATCGGGGCGGCGGAAGGGGAGGTGGTCCCCATCAACCCCTTACGCCTCATGCGCAAGAACCTGGCCGTCTTAGGCTTCTGGCTCGCCCCCCTCCTCCGGGAAAAGGCCCTCCTGGAGGAGGCCCTGGCCTTCCTCCTCCCCCGGGTGGGGAAGGAGATGCGGCCCGTGGTGGGGGCGGTCTTTCCCTTCGCCCAGGCGGAGGCCGCCTTCCAGGCCCTGCTGGACCGGGGCCACACGGGGAAGATCGTGGTCCGCCTCTAGCCCAGGCCCAGATAGGCCCGCGCCGCCGCCAGGTCAAAGAGGGCGTGGCCCACGCTTTTAAAGAGCACGAACTCCCCCTCCGCCCGCCGGCCCAAAAGGGCTTCCTTGAGGGGGACCACCGGCTTATCTACCCCCTGGAGCTCCCCGGCCTCCAGGAGGGCATCCTCGGTGTCCACGTAGAGGGCGGCCTGCGCCACCAGGGCCTCGGGCACCTCCCGCATGTGGGGGCGGTAGGAGCCCACGGCCGAGAGGAAGACCCCAGGGGGCAGGCTTTCCGGGAGAACCGGGGTGGGGCTGTTGGTGGCGGTGACGAGGAAGGCCACGTCCTCGGGGACCTCCTCCCCCACCCACTCCACCGCCTCCAGACCCATTCCCCTGGCCTTTTGCAGGAGGGCCTCCACCCTTTCCCTCCCCCTCCCCCGCACGTAGAGGCGGCTCAGGGGAAAGGCCTCGAGGAAGGCCTCCAGGTGGGCCTCCCCCTGGACCCCAGGGCCCACGATGAGGAGGGCCCCCTCCTTCCTCGGGGCCAGGACCAGGGCCGCCAGGAGGGAGAGGGCGGCGGTGCGCCTTCTCGTGAGCTCCTCCCCGGGAAGGTGGAAGACCTCCCCCGTGGAAAGGCGCCTGGCCCAGACCTCCGCCTGCACCCTGGGGCTTCGGTGGGCCTCCACCGTGACCAGCTTGCACACCGCCACCTCCTCATCGGCCGCCGGCATGACCAGAAACTCCCCCCCAGGGATGGGAAGGACCTGCCGCCTCGGGGCCACCCCGCCCCGGAGGAGAACCCCCCGGATGGCCTCGGCCAAAACCCGGTACCCCACCATGCCTCTAGAATGCCCCACATGGAAGCCCTCCTCAACACCGTCTTCCCCGTGGCCCTGGTGGTCCTTTCCGGCTACCTCCTGGGCCGGCGGGTGGCCATGGACCTCCCCACCCTCTCCCGCCTCACCGTCTACCTCCTGCTGCCCGCCCTCATCTTTGACGCCATGTACCGGGCGAGCTTTACCCGGGAGGGGCTTTGGGGCCTCGCCCTGGGCTTTTTCCTCACCTACGGGGGCCTTTACCTCTTCGTGGCCCTCCTCGCCCGCCTCTTCCGCCTGAGCCATGAGGCGGGGAAGGGCCTTGCCGTCTCGGCCCTCTTCCCCAACTCGGGGAACATGGGGCTTTCCCTCACCTACTTCGCCCTGGGGGAGGCGGGGCTTAGGCTGGCCGTGGTCTACTTTATCCTCTCCAGCGTCCTCATGTTCGGCCTGGGGCCCGCCTTCATCCGGGGGGGAGGGGTCCTCGAGGGCCTCCGCTTCACCCTGCGCCTCCCCCTCTTCCACGCCCTCCTCCTGGGCCTCCTCTTCCGGGCCCTGGAGGTCAGCTTCCCCTTCCGCCTGGACGAGGGGGTGCGCCTCATGGGCCAGGCGGCCATCCCCGTCCTCCTCCTCACCCTGGGGATGCAGATGGCCAAGACCCCCTTCCGGCTCGGGGCCTTTGAGCTCACGGCCAGCGCCCTCAGGCTCCTCCTCGCCCCCCTTTTCGCCTACCTGGTGGGCCTCCTCCTGGGCCTGCCCCGGCTGGAGCACCAGGTCCTGGTCCTCCAGTCCGCCACCCCCATCGCCGTGAACGCCTTTTTGCTCTCCCAGGAGTTCGGCAAGGACGCCGCCCGCATGGGGAGGAGCGTGGTGGTCTCCACCTTTTTGGCCTTCCTAACGGTTCCCCTGGTCCTCTTGCTCATCGGCCTCCGGTAGGGCGGGGGTGCCCAGGTCCAGCTGGAAGAGGACCCGCTCCTCCCAAAGCCCCACCAGGCGGTGGTACCCCTCCTCGAGGGGAAAGCGGGCCTCCTGGACCCCGGGGCCCTCCAGGAAGAGGGCCTTTTCCGCCACCAGTTCCGCCTCCCGGTACCACTTGAGGTAGAGGTAGCCCGCCTGGGAAAGCCTCTCCACCCGAAGGAGCAACCGGGCCTCCCCCCCTTCCGGCAGGAGCCTCGCCACCACGAAGGGCCTACCCGGGCCCTCGGGTCTTCCCGGGTCCAGGGGCAAGAAGGTGTAGCGGCAGGCGGGCAGGAGGAGCAAGAGGAAGAGGAGAAACCCCCTCATCGCCCCTCCCCGGCGGTGGCCAGGGCCAAGAGGGCCAGGGCCGCGGTCTCCGCCCTTAAAATCCGCCGCCCCAGGCTCACCGGGGTAAAGCCCCGCCCCTGAAGAAGGGCCACCTCCTCCTCGGCGAAGCCCCCTTCCGGCCCCACGGCCAGGGCCAGGGGCCTATTCGGGTCCAGGACCTCCCGCACCAACGCCCTCGCCCCCACGTGGGCCACCAGGCCCTGCTCCACCTCCGGCACCTCCTTCAGGGGGATGGGGGGATGGACCTCGGGGATAAAAAGCCTCCCCGACTGCTTGGCCGCCTCCTTGGCGATGGCCTGAAGCCGCTTACGCTTCCCCTCCCCCATCTCCTTGGGCACGCTGTGCCGGGTGACGAGGGGCTGGATTCGGGTGGCCCCAAGCTCCGTAGCCGCCCGCACAACCTCGGCCAGCTTGTCCCCCTTGAGGAGGGCCACGTAGAGGACCACCTCCACCCCCACCTCCCGCTTTGGCCTCCTTTCCTCCAGGATGCGGTAGCGGACCGGGGGGCCCAGGTCCACCACCTCGGCCAGGGCCTCGCGGCTTTCGTCAAAGACCGTGAAGCGGTCCCCCACCCTGGCCCTAAGGACCTCCACCAGGTGGCGGCCCTCCTCCAGGGGAAGGACGCCGGTGAGGCCGGGGCTAAAGGCGCGGTGGGGGCGCACCCTCACCTCCTGTAGGCCAAAAGGACCCACTCCCCCTCGGCCGCCTCCTCCAGGGGGCTGAGGCCCGCCAGGGCCTCCCGCACCAGGGGGGCCTTCTCCTTGAGGATGCCCGTGAGGAGGAGCCTTCCCCCGGGGGCCAGGGCCTCCTTATAGAGGGGGGCGAGCTCGGCGTGGAGCTCGGCGAAGAGGTTGGCCACGATGAGGCCGAAAGGGGCGAAGGGGAGGGCGGCCTCGAGGCTCCCCAGAAGGAACCGGGGGGAAACCCCGTTCCTCCTGGCGTTGGCCTCCGCCTGGGGGAGGACGGCGGGGTCCACGTCCACCCCAAGGGCCTTCCCCCCAAGCTTTTCGGCGGCGATGGCCAGGATGCCGCTTCCCGTGCCCACGTCCAGGACCTTCTCCCCCGGGGAGAGGTGCCGGGCCAGGGCCATGAGGGCCAGGCGGGTGGTCTCGTGGTGCCCGGTGCCGAAGGCCATGCCGGGCTCAATGACCAGGGGGATCCCCTCCCCTTCCCAGGCGTGCCAGGGGGCCAGGACCACGAAGGGCGGGGCCAGGACGGGCTTCAGGTCCCGCCGCCAGGCCTCTAGCCAGTCCTCGTCGGGAAGCTCCTCCCACACCCCACCATAGGGGAGGTCCAAGGGAGCGGGGAAGTAGGCCAGGACCTCCCCCTCCCCCTCCAGGATCCCCCGGGCTCCCCGGTCAAAGAGCTCAGGGATGAGGGTGTCCAGCTCCCAGGGGGTGCCCTTCAGGCGGTAGACCCACACCCCGCTATTCTACCCGGTAGCGGCAGCAGCTTCCCCCTTCGGCGATGCGCTCCTCCCGCACCAGGGGAAGGCCTAAAAGCTCCTGGTAGGCCAGAAGCTCCCCCTGGCACAAGGCCTCGTGCTCCCGGGAGAGGGCCAGTTTGGGGCAGCGCCGCTGGCAGAGGTAGAGGTGCCCCCCCTCCTCCACCACCTCCGCCTCGTACCCCTCCTCCCGGAGGCGCTCCGCCAGGCGGGAAAGCTTTTCTTTGAGGGAGAGGCCCTCGAGGCCCAAAGAGGCCAGGCGGCGCAGGTTCCGCTCGGCCAAAAAGGCCACCGCCCCCTCCTCCCCCAAGACCCGCTCCAAGCCCTGCAGGATATCCCCGCACAAAAGGGCGTAAGGGCTCTCCCCGTCCTGGGCCCGGTAGAGGCGGTAGGGGCGGCCCCGGCTTGGGCACCGCCGCACCTCGGAGCGCACCAGGCCCCGGGCCTCCAGGTCCTGGAGGTGCCGGCCCACGGCGGCCCGGCTCAGGCCCAGGGCCTCGGCCAGCTCCTTGGCGGTGAGGGGCCGGGCCCTCAGGAGTTCCAGTACCTTTTCCTTGGTGCCTTCCAGGAGAAGGGCCATGCTAGGCCATGGGCAAGGAGATGAAGGCCTGGACGCTGAGAGCGGCGGCGAGCTCCCGGGCCGCTCCTATAAAGGCCTGGGCCTCCGGCCCCTCGGGGTCTTGGGCCACGATGGGGACCCCTTGGTCCCCGCTTTCCCGAAGGCGGAGGGTTAGGGGAATCTCACCCAGGAAGCGGGTCTTGAGCCTCTCGGCAAGCCGCCTTCCGCCCCCTTCCCCGAAGATGGGCGTGGGCTTGCCGCAGTGGGGACAGAGGAAGGCGCTCATGTTCTCCAGGACCCCCAGGATGGGGACCTGCACCTTCTTGAACATGTCCGCGGCCCGCTCGGCGTCTATGAGGGCCACCTCCTGGGGCGTGGTGACGATCACCCCGCCGGAAACCCGGGTGAGCTGGGTCAGGGAAAGCTGCACGTCCCCCGTCCCCGGGGGAAGGTCCACCACCAGGTAGTCCAGCTCCCCCCAGTTCACGTCCTCCAGGAACTGCTTGATGGTCCCGTGGAGGATGGGCCCCCGCCAGATCATGGCCTGCCCCGGGGGGACGATATTGGCCATGGAGAGGACCTTGATGCCGTGGGCCTCCAGGGGGAGGATTTTGCGGTTTCCGTCCACCTTGAGCCTCTCCCCCTCGAGGCCAAACATCTTGGCCTGGCTGGGGCCGTAGAGGTCCGCGTCCAGAAGGCCCACCTGGGCCCCCTCCCGGCTTAAGGCCAGGGCCAGGTTGGCGGCCACGGTGCTCTTCCCCACCCCCCCCTTGCCCGAGGCCACCGCCACCACGTGCTTGACCCCGGGGATGGGGTACTGCTCCGGGGGGCGCACCCCGCCCCCAAAGCGCACCCGCACCTCCTCCAGGCCGAGAGGCAGAAGGGCCCGCCGGATGTCGGCCTCAATCTGACCCTTCAGGGGACAGGCCGGGGTGGTGAGCTGGATGAGGAGGTCCACCCGCCCCCCCTCCAGGCGGACCTCCCCCACCATGCCCAAGGAGACCAGGTCTTTGCCCAGCTCGGGGTCCATGACCCTCTTGAGGGCCTCGAGGACCTGTTCTTCGGAAAGCGCCATACCGGGCCTAGGCTATACCAGGGAAAAGTTTTGGGCAAGGCGCGGCCTCACGTTTTTCGCCTATACTCGGGCGTGTACCCCGAGTGGCGGAAAAAGCGCTTTTACGAGCTCCACCTGGCCTGGCTGGTCCAGGGACCCAGGGGGTTTGACCTCCTCTTCAAGATCAACCCCTACAGCCTCTACCCCACGCGGGAGGAGGCCCTGGAGGCGGCCAAGGCCCTCCTAAAGGGCAAGCTGGACCAGGACCCCAAAGTGGGCCAGGGCAGGGCCCCCATCCTCCTTTCCGAGGAGGACCGGGCCCGCTTCCTGGTCCTCTTGGAAAGCGGAAAGGCCCTCCTGCCCCTGGACCGCTACGCCCTTTTAGGGGAGGTGGTGGAGGTGGAGGAGCGCCTCCTCCACAAGGCCCCCTTCCAGGACCCCACCAACGTCCTCCACAGCCTCCAGGGCCTCCCCGTGCGCCTCCTCCTCACCCCCCTCAACGACCCCGAAGGGGAAAGCCAGGAGGTGGCCCAAGGGGTTCTAGAGGTCCTCCCCGAAGGAATAAGGGTAGGGGAGGTTTTCCTTTCCCTCCCCCCCGAAACCCCCGTTGAGGGCCTGGCCTACGAGGAGGCCTTCTTCCACCTGGGGGACGGCCGCTACTACCTCTACGCCCTCTCCAGCTCCACATCTTCGTAGAGGGAGGCCAGGTCCAAGGGGGCATCCACGCAGGGGAGAAGCACCTGGCCCTCGGTGTGGACCTCATGGGCTACGCCTTTCCCGGACTTCCGGTAGACCTCCACCCGGGGCTCGGAGGCGCTCACCAGGAGGTAGGCCTTCAAGGAGGGCAGGCCCAGGTAGGCGAGCCGCTTTTCTCCCCGGTCCAGGCGCTCCGTCCCCGGGGAGACCACCTCCAACACCAGGCAGGGGGCCTCCTCGTAGAGGGGATGGGAGGAGAAGGAGCCGCAGACCACCATGAGGTCCGGGTAGTAGAGGGTGCTTGGGGAAACCTTCAGCTTCACCGTTTCGGTGTAGAGGCGGCAACCCTTGGCCCGGGCAGGGGCCCTCAGGAGAAAGGCCAGGTTCTGCACCAGGAGGTTATGGGCCTTGCTGGCCCCGGCTATGGCGTAAGGAACGCCCTCCACCAGCTCATGCCGCTCGGGGCTTCGGGCCTCCATCTCCAGGTAGGCCTCGAGGCTCAAGGGCCAAGCCCGAGCTACTTCCCCCATGCTAGCCCCATGCTAGCACTCCCGGGTAAAGTGATGGGTAGCATGGACCTGCCCAAGGCCTACGATCCCAAGTCCGTGGAACCCAAGTGGGCGGAGAAGTGGGCGGAACACCCCTTCGTGGCCAACCCCAAAAGCGGCAAGCCTCCCTTCGTCATCTTCATGCCGCCCCCCAACGTCACCGGCTCCCTCCACATGGGCCACGCCCTGGACAACGCCCTGCAGGACGCCCTCATCCGCTACAAGCGCATGCGGGGGTTTGAGGCGGTGTGGCTTCCCGGCACCGACCACGCCGGCATCGCCACCCAGGTGGTGGTGGAAAGGCTCCTCCTCAAGGAGGGCAAGACCCGGCACGACCTAGGGCGGGAGGAGTTCTTAAAGCGGGTCTGGCAGTGGAAGGAGGAGTCCGGGGGGACCATCCTCAAGCAACTCAAGCGCCTGGGGGCCAGCGCCGACTGGAGCCGGGAGGCCTTCACCATGGACGAGGTTCGCTCCCGGGCGGTGCGCTACGCCTTCTGCCGCTACCACCACGAGGGCCTGGCCTACCGGGCCCCCCGCCTGGTGAACTGGTGCCCCCGGTGCGAGACCACCCTCTCGGACCTGGAGGTGGAGACCGAGCCCACCCCCGGTAAGCTCTACACCCTCCGCTACGAGGTGGAAGGGGGCGGGCACATAGAGATCGCCACGGTGCGCCCCGAGACCGTCTTCGCCGACCAGGCCATCGCCGTCCACCCCGAGGACGAGCGCTACCGGGACCTCATCGGCAAGCGGGCCCGGATTCCCCTCACCGACATCTGGATCCCCATCCTGGCCGACCCCGCCGTGGAGCGGGAGTTCGGCACCGGGGCCCTGAAGGTCACCCCGGCCCACGACCCCCTGGACTACGAGATCGGGGAGCGGCACGGCCTAAAGCCCGTTTCCGTCATCAACCTCGAGGGAAAGATGGAGGGGGAAAGGGTGCCCGAGGCCTTACGGGGCCTGGACCGCTTTGAGGCCCGCAAAAAGGCGGTGGCCCTCTTCAAGGAGGCGGGCCACCTGGTGAAGGAGGAGGACTACACCATCGCCCTCGCCACCTGCTCCCGCTGCGGCACCCCCATTGAGTACGCCATCTTCCCTCAGTGGTGGCTCAGGATGAAGCCCCTGGCGGAAGAGGTTCTAAAGGGCCTGGAGCGGGGCGACATCGCCTTCGTCCCCGAAAGGTGGAAGAGGGTCAACATAGACTGGCTGAGGAACGTCCGGGACTGGAACATCTCCCGCCAGCTCTGGTGGGGGCACCAGATCCCCGCCTGGTACTGCCAGGACTGTGGTGCGGTGAACGTCCCCAAGCCAGAAAGCTACCTGGAGGACCCCAAGGCCTGCGAGGCCTGCGGAGGCCCGAACCTGAAGCGGGACGAGGACGTCTTTGACACCTGGTTCTCCTCAGCCCTCTGGCCCCTTTCCACCCTGGGCTGGCCAGAGGAGACCGAGGACCTGAAGACCTTCTACCCGGGGGACGTGCTGGTGACGGGGTACGACATCCTCTTCCTATGGGTTTCCCGCATGGAGGTCTCCGGCTACCACTTCATGGGGGAAAGGCCCTTCAAGACCGTCCTCCTCCACGGCCTGGTCCTGGACGAAAAGGGGCAGAAGATGTCCAAGTCCAAGGGGAACGTGATTGACCCCTTGGAGATGGTGGAGCGCTACGGGGCCGACGCCCTCCGCTTCGCCCTCACCTACCTGGCCACGGGGGGACAGGACATCAGGCTGGACCTCCGCTGGCTGGAGATGGCCCGGAACTTCGCCAACAAGCTCTATAACGCCGCCCGCTTCGTCCTCCTCGCTCGGGAGGGCTTTAGCCCCCAGGAGGAGATCCCCACCCTGGCGGACCGCTTCATGGCTAGCCGCCTCGCCCGGGGCGTGGAGGAGATCACCGCCCTCTACGAGGCCCTGGACCTGGCCCAGGCGGCCCGGGAGGTCTACGAGCTCATCTGGAGCGAGTTCTGCGACTGGTACCTGGAGGCCTCCAAGCCCGCCCTGAAGGCGGGGAACGCCCACACCCTAAAGACCCTGGAGGAGACCCTGGCCACCCTCCTCAAGCTCCTCCACCCCATCATGCCCTTCCTCACCAGCGAGCTCTACCAGGCCCTCACGGGCAAGGAGGAGCTGGCCCTCGAGGCCTGGCCCGTGCCCGGGGAAAAGGACCCGGAGGCCGAGGCCCGGTTTGAGGCCCTGAAGCAGGCGGTGACGGCGGTTAGGGCCCTGAAGGCGGAGGCGGGGCTTCCCCAGGGGCAGGAGGTCCGGGTCCACCTGGAGGGGGAGGCGGAGCCCGTCTGGGAGAACCTCTCCGTCTTCCAGTTCCTGGCCCGGGCGGAGCTTCTAGAAGAGCGCCCCGAGAAGGCCCTGGTGAAGGCCATGCCCAAGGTGACGGTGAGGATGCCCCTAGAGGGCCTCCTTGACGTGGAGGAGTGGAAGCGCCGGCAGGAGAAGCGCCTACGGGAGCTTCTGGAGCTGGCGGAAAGGAGCCAGAAGAAGCTCGCCTCCCCCGGCTTCCGGGAAAAGGCTCCCAAGGAGGTGGTGGAGGCCGAGGAGGCGAGGCTTCAGGAGAACCTGGCCCAGGCGGAAAGGATCCGGGAGGCCCTCAGCCAAATAGGGTGAGCCTGGGGTCGTGGGGCTCCCCGGGGGCCTCGGCGATGGCCTCCGCCAGGCGCAGGTTCACGGTGACGAAGGGGAAGCGCTCCAAGGGCTCCAGGTCCACGATGGGCTTATCCGGGGTAAGGGCGTAGAGGCTGGCCTCGAGCAGGGTCTGGAAGGGCTTGGCCTGGGAGAGGAAGTCGGAAAGCCTTGCCCCTTTGGGCACCTGGAACTCCCCGGCAAGCAGGTAGTCCCCAAAGAGGAGGGCCAGGCGCCTCCTCTCCACGAGGCTCGGGCTGGTGCGGGGCTCCGAGGGCCTCCCCCCCACCACCCACTGGATCCTCTCCTTCCTCAGAGCCAGGAACCCCGTGCTGGCCTTGAGCTCCTCCACCTTGGGGGGGTGGCGGAAGCCGGGGGTGTAGACCAGGGCCCCGGTCACGGGCAGGTAGGCCTTATCGGCGTTGAGGAGGTCCCCGGTGCCCGCTCCCGGCACCAGGTAGATGAGGCCGTAGACCCGGTAGGCCCGGGTGTAGATCCGGGCCTCATGGGCTTCCCGCGGCTGCTTGTACACGGTGTACCTCCCAGTAGGCGAGGAGGGCCTCGCTGAATAGGGGGGCGTGCCTCCGCTCGTAGGCCAGGAGGAGGCGGCGGGCCACCAGCGCCCTTAGCCGCTCCTCCGGCGTGGCCAGGGCTGGCGGCGAAGCCAGCCTCGCCCGGGCCTCCCGCCCCAGGGCCACCTCCACCCGCTCCACGGCCACCCGGCTTGGGGGCAGGCCCAGCCAGATGGGGGCCTCCTCGGGGGGCAGGAGGCGGAAGCCCGCCCGCTTGGCGTAGGCCAGGCCCTCCGGGTTCTCCTCAGGGATGTAGACCCCCTCCCCCATCCGGGCCCGGGCCAGGGCCTCCTCCAGCTTTAGGGGGAAGGCGAAGGGCTCCACCCCTCCCCATAGCTCCCCTGGCTCCCGCAGGTGGACCGCCTGGACCTCGTAGCTCAGGCTCCCGTTCCAGGCGTTTTCCGTGAGGAGGCCCGCCACCTCCACCTCCTTGGGCACCTCCCTCTGCCCCATGCGCCAGGCCACCACCCGCACCCCCTGGAGGCGGAAGGCCAGGTGCCTTCCCTCCCCCAGGGTGCGGGCCTCCTCCAAAGGCCCTTGGAGGAGAAAAAGGGGCTCGGGGTTTTCCGGCCCGAAGGGCTCCAGGGCCCGAAGCTCCCCGTGGACCTGGGGGAGGGCGGAAGGGGCGGGCAGGGGGGCGAGGAGGGGAACCTCGAGGTGGGGGTCGGGGAAGCGGGCGGCGTACTCCAGAAGCCTCCTCTTGAGCTCGGGGAAAAGGGCCTCGTCCATGGCGAAGCCCGCCGCCTCCTTATACCCCCCATAGCGCAAGAGGAGGTCCTCCACGCTCTTAAGGGCCTCCACGGCGCTGATGGGGCTTAGGCTCCGCACCGTGCCCTTTCCCTGGGCCACCAGGAAGACGGGCCTAAGGGTGGCCTCCAGAATGCGGCTCGCCACGATGCCCATGACCCCCGGGTGCCCCTCCTCGTCCAGGAGGACGATGGCCTTCTCCTCCGGGTCCACCTGGGGCAGGAGGCGCTGGAGCATCTTCTCCTCTATGGCCTGGCGGCGGGCGTTCAGGCGGTTCAGCTCCTCCACCAGACCCCGGGCCTCCTCCTCGCTATCCGTGAGGAGGAGCCTGAGGGCCTTTTCCGCCTCCCCCAGGCGGCTTGCGGCGTTGATGCGGGGGGCGATGCGGAAGGCCACCTCCTCCGCCCGGCCCGCGTAGCCCACGGCCTGGGCCAGGAGCCTGAGGCCCACCCAGGCCGAGGTGGAAATCCGGCCCAGGCCCTCCTTGGCCAGGGCCCGGTTCCAGCCCCAAAGGGGGGCCACGTCGGCGATGGTGCCGATGGCGGCCAGGTCGGCGTAGTCCAGGGGAGGGGGGAGGCCAAGCCTCTCGTGGAGGGCCCAGAGGAGGAGGAAGGCCACCCCGGCCCCCGTGGGGCGCTCCCCCAGGCCCGGGGTGTAGGCGGGGTGGAGGACCACCCCAGGAGGTGGGGAGTCCTTGGGGGTGTGGTGGTCGGTGACCAGGACCTCCACCCCGTTTTCCACAAGCTCCTTAAGTTCGGCGTGGTTGGCGATGCCGCAGTCCACGGTGAGGAAGACCTCAGCCGCCAGGAGGTGCTCCGGCACCTTATCCATGAGGACCCCGTAGCCCTCCTCGAGGCGGTGGGGGATGAAGGGGTGGACCCTGGCCCCAAGGGCGGAAAGCCCCCGCACCAGGATGGCGGTGCCCGTGAGGCCGTCGGCGTCGTAGTCCCCGTGGACGCGGATCCGCTTCCCCTCCCTAATGGCCTTAAGGAGAAGGTCCACGGCTTCTTCCAGGCCCTTCAGGGAAAGGAGGCGAAGAGGCGGGTCCAGGTCCTCCCTGCGCCGCACCCCCCGGTGCCAGAGGGCCAAAGCCGCCTCCGGCCCCACCCCGAAGGCCTCCATCACCTCCCGCCACTCGGGAAGGGGAGGCAGGGGAAGGAGGCGCCAGCGGAGGCGGCTCATGCCTCGTCCCGGTCGGGAATCTTGGGGATCTCCTCTATGCGCTCCCGCTTCAGGGCGTTCACCTCCCCTTGAAGCCACCTCACTTCCCGAAGGAGCCTTCTCCCCTCCCCCAGCCCCCTAAGCCAAAGGGCCAGGGCCCAAAGCCCCCCAATGAGGAGCCCGAGAACATAGGCCCCGGGCAGGAGGTAGTAAAGGGGAAGGGGCCCAAAGGGGGAGGGCACCTCCAGGAAGGGGTAGGCGTAATAGAGGTACGCCCCCGCCCCCACCACGCCCAGGCTGACCAAAAGGAACACCCAGCCCAAAAGCCTCATACCGCCTCCAGGGCCTCGGAAAGCCGGACCCGCCCCTCGTAAAGGGCCTTGCCCAGGATGGCCCCCTCCACGCCCAAGGCCTTCAGGCCTAGAAGGTCCGGAAGCCCGGCGATCCCGCCCCCGGCGATCAGGGTGTGGGGCCAGGCCTCCCGGACCCGGGCCACGGCCTCGAGGTCCAGGCCCAAAAGGGTCCCGTCCCGGCGCACATCGGTGTAGATCACCGTGCGCACCCCCATTTCCGCCCAGGCCCTGAGGAGCTCCAAGGCGGAAACGGAGGCCCTTTCCTGCCAGCCCGAAACCACCACCTCTAGCCCCCGGGCATCCAGGGCCACGGCCAGGCGCTCGGGGCCCGCCTGGGAGAGCATGGCCTCCAGGAGGGCCAGGTCCTTGACGGCCACCGTGCCCACCACCGCCCGGTCCGCCCCCAGGGCCAAGGCCTCCTTAAGGGCCTCGAGGCTCCGGATGCCCCCGGCCAGCTCAAAGGGAATCCGGAGGGCCTCCCGAAGCCTCCTGAGGACCTCCCGGTTGTCCCCGGTGCCCAAGGCCCGGTCCAGGTCCACCAGGTGCAGGTAGCGGGCCCCCTCCTCCTGGAAGCGCAAGGCGGCCAGGACCGGGTCCCCGTAGGGGGTTTCCCGGGAAGGGTCCCCCTCCAGAAGGCGCACCGCCCGGCCTCCTTTTAGGTCCACGGCGGGAATGAGGAGCATGCCCCTATCCTACAAGCTCCCGCACGGCCTGGGCCAAATCGGGCCGCCTCATGAGGCTCGTGCCCACCAGCACCGCATCAAAAAGGCCCTTCAGGCCCTCCAGGTCCTCCCGCCTGGCGTAGCCCGACTCCGCCACCAAAAGACCCCCATAGCCCCGCTCCCGGGCCAGGCGCCCAAGCCGAGGGGCGGTGGAGAGGTCCACCCTCAGGCTCACCAGGTCCCGGTTGTTGATGCCCAGGATCTCCGCCCCGCTTTGTAGGGCCAGCTCCAGCTCCCTTTCCGTGTGCACCTCCACCAGGGCCTCGAGGCCCAGGGCCCTGGCCCTTTCTATGTAGGCCCCGGTGAGCTCCCCCAGAAGGGCCACGATGAGGAGGGCGGCGCTGGCCCCAAAGGCCCGGGCCTCCTCCAGCATGAAGGGGTCCACCACGAAGTCCTTGCGCAGGAGGGGAAGGCCCACCGCCTGGCGCACCCGCTTCAGGTCCTCCAGGCTCCCCCCAAAGCGGTGGGGCTCGGTGAGGACGCTGATGGCCCTGGCCCCGCCCCGCTCGTAGGCCGAGGCGGCCTCCGCGGGGTCCACCTCCCGGATGAGGCCCTCGGAGGGGCTTTGCCGCTTGACCTCGGCGATGAGGGAAAGACCAGGGAGGGCCAGGGCCTGGCTAAAAGAGGGGACGGAGGGTGGCTCGGGAAGGGGGTAAGGGACCACCTCCTGGGCCCTTCTCCGGGCGATCTCCCCCAAGACCCCGGGCACACGGGAAAGGTCCGGCCGCATGGGGATATTTTAAGGGTATGCGGGGCGTGGCCTTGGCTTTGGGGGGTGGGGGCGTCAGGGGGTACGCCCACCTGGGGGGCCTCGAGGTCCTGGAAAAGGCCGGGGTCCCCATCCAAGGCCTCTCGGGAAGCTCCGCCGGGGCCCTGGCGGCCGCCAGCTTCGCCTTCGGCCACAAGAACCCCTACAAGGTGCACGAGGCCATCTTTGACCCGGAGATCGCCCGCCTGGCCCAGGGAGGGGGCATCCGGGGGCTGGCCCGCCTCTTTGGGGGCTTCCGCCGCCCCCACCTGGCCGAGACCAGGCGGCTGGAGGAGGGGCTTAAGGCCCTCTTTGGCGATGCCCTCCTGGAGGAAAGCCCCATCCCCCTGGCCCTCCAGGCCGCGGACCTCCTCACCGGGGAAGCCGTGGTCCTGAGGCGGGGCCCGGTGTGGAGGGCCGTCCTCGCCAGCATGGCCATCCCCGGCCTCTTCCCCCCCGTGGCGTGGGAGGGGCGGCTTTTGGTGGACGGGGACGTGGCGGAGAAGGTGCCCGTGCGGGCGGCTAAGGCCCTCTTTCCCAAGGTGGTGGCCGTGGACGTGTCCAACCCGCCGCCCAAAGAGGCGCCAAAGACGGCCCTCGAGGCCGCCCTCCTGGCGGGGGAGGCCAGCCGCCGCCGCCTCAAGGCCCTGGCCCTGAAGGAGGCGGACCTGGTCATCGCCCTGGACCCCCCCTTCCCCATAGACACCTTTGACCACGAAAAGCTTCCCCTGGTCTACCAGCTCGGGCAAAAGCGGGCCTGGGAGCGCCTGAAGGAGATCCAGGCCCTGGCCCGGCCCCGCCTCAAGGACCTCCCCGCCCTTCTAAAAGCCAGGCCTCCCCTCGGTGGAGGAGGGTGAGGAAAAGCCCCAGGCCCAAGGGAAGGAGAAGGAGCCCCAAGGGCCTTAGGAGAAGCCCCATAACCCCCAGAAAGAAGAAGGCCGAGGCCCCGAGGCCCACAGCCACCAGAGGGGCCATGACCCCCCTCTCCTCCCGCAAGGCCCCCCGGGCCTGGAAGAGGAGCCACCCCGCCCCCAGGAAGGCCAGGGCCCAGAGGAGGGGGTGGGAGGCCTGGGGAAGCCAAACGCCCAGGAGGGCCAGGGCCATCCCGTGAAGGGCCAAAAGCCCCAGAGCGTAGAGCCTGAAGGCGCGCCGCCTGAGGCGGGGATTCCCCTTGGGGTCCAAAAGGGCCCGGAAAAGCCCCTCCATGCCTAGTGGTGGAGGACCCTCTGCAGGAAGTTTCGGGTCCTCTCCTCCTTGGGGCGGCTGAAGATCTCCTCCGGCCTCCCCTCCTCCACGATCTGACCCCCGTCCATGAAGATCACCCGGTCCGCCACCTCCCGGG
>OGCH01000521.1_pt1 | contig 19323 bp, 14 predicted proteins | sample 1570111 | NCBI WGS metagenome assembly OGCH01 (sample SAMN03436243, study PRJEB24508) | hot springs metagenome | biome: Desert Springs; feature: Hot Springs; material: Water | place: USA: Great Boiling Spring, Nevada | collected 2008-12-01 | depth 0 m m | reverse complement strand
ATCTTTATTATGTTTTCTTTTCCATATCGGTTGCGGAGTTTATAGTTCTTTCAAACACCTTGAGGGGGGTTAAAGGGCTTTCGGAAAGAATAGAAAGGGTCCTTCAGGAGCTAAAGAGTTTAGTTCCAGATTGTTTTGGTTAGACTTTGAATAAAGTTTAAATAAAGGGGGTAAGCATGGGGCTTAATCTTACGCAGAAAATCATCTCTGAACATCTTGTTTCTGGCAAGATGACACCAGGAGAAGAGATAGGCATAAAGATTGATCAAACGCTTACTCAGGATGCCACGGGAACGATGGCTTACTTGGAGTTTGAAAGCATTGGGTTAGACCGAGTAAAGACAGAAGTTTCTGTCTCCTATGTAGACCATAACCTTTTGCAGACGGATTTCAAAAACGCAGACGACCATCTGTTTCTTCAGACTATTGCCATGCGTTATGGTATCTGGTTTTCAAAGCCAGGGAACGGTATCTGTCATCAGGTGCATCTTGAAAGGTTTGCCGTCCCTGGAAAAACCCTTCTTGGGTCAGACAGCCACACGCCAACTGCTGGCGGATGTGGTATGTTAGCCATCGGTGCAGGGGGGCTTGATGTAGCCTTAGCCATGGCTGGGCGCCCCTTTTATTTAAAGATGCCCAAAGTCGTTGGCGTCCATCTTAAAGGTAAGCTTAGACCCTGGGTCTCAGCAAGAGATGTAGCCTTATATCTCCTCTCTAAACTTACGGTTAAGGGAGGGCTTGGCAAAGTTCTGGAGTATTTTGGCGAAGGGGTAAAGAGGCTTACCGTACCTGAGCGGGCAACGATTTGCAACCTTGGTACCGAGATGGGGGCGACATCAAGCATCTTCCCCTCAGACGAGCAAACATTTGCTTGGCTTAAGGCTCAGGGAAGGGAGAAGGATTTTGTAGAGCTTAAGCCTGACCCAGATTGCACCTACGATGAAATCATTGAGGTTGACCTTGATAAACTTGAGCCCCTACTTGCTTGCCCCTCATCCCCAGATAATGTTAAGCCCGTCTATGAAGAGGCAGGAAAGCCTGTTTTTCAGGTCATCATAGGCTCCTGCGCAAACTCCTCTTTAAAGGACCTCCTCGTTGTAGCCAAAGTCCTTGAGAAGCATCGCGTGCATCCTATGGTTTCTTTTGAGATAAATCCAGGGTCTCTTCAGGTTTTAGAAAACCTTGTCCATCTCTCTGGGATGAAATCCCTTCTTCATGGAGGGGTAAGAATTCATCAGCCAGGTTGTTTAGGCTGTATCGGTATGGGGCAGGCACCACCTACTAACAGCATCTCTCTTAGGACTTTCACTCGGAACTTTCCCGGACGGTCCGGGACAAGCCCTGATTTTGTCTACCTTGTTTCCCCTGAGGTAGCGGTAGCAAGTGCGGTAAAGGGCGTTATAACCGACCCAAGAGAGCTTGGAGATTACCCAGAGGTCGTCTTACCAGAAAGCTTTATCATTAACGACTCCCTTCTCATTCCCCCATTGCCAGAAGAGGAAGCAAAAAAGGTGGAAATAATCCGCGGACCAAACATTGCTCCCCTTCCTGCCTTTGACCCCCTGCCAGAAACTTTAGAAGGCGTGGTTCTTCTTAAGGTAGGTGATAACATAACAACAGACCACATCATGCCAGCTGGAGCCCAGATCTTGCCTTTGAGGAGTAACCTTCCAGCCATCAGCAAGTTTGTGTATAAGAATGTTGATGCTGAGTTTGCCGAAAGGGCATTGAAGCTAAAAGAGCAAGGTAGAGCGGTCATGGTTGTTGGTGGAGAAAACTACGGGCAGGGCTCAAGCAGGGAGCATGCTGCCCTTGCTCCACGGTATCTGGGGGTAAGAGTTAAGCTTGCTAAATCCTTTGCCAGGATCCACCGGGCAAACCTTATAAATTTTGGCATTCTGCCTCTTATTTTCGTGAACCCTGAAGACTATGAAAGGATCGAAAAGGGGGATGAGTTCATAATCAGAGGGATAAGAAGCACCCTTGAGAAAGGGGAATCCCTCGTTAGAGTTGAAATTAAAGGAAAGGGTGAGGTTTTGGCAAAGGTTGAGCTTTCTCATCGAGAAAGGCAGAGCATACTTGCCGGAAGCCTGTTGAATTTAGCAAGGATTGAGGACTGATGCTTTACCTATTTTTATTTATACTACTTTTCATCATCTCTGCTGAGACCTCCTCTTGCTCCTTCAAGGAAGGGAACGCTACCTGTGCCCCAAGGCTAAAGGATGAGGTCCGACCCTATTTTCTAAACCTTAAAGAAAAGATAAAGCAGGATCTAAAAGGGAAGGTGTCAGAGGATTTTGTGGAGAAGGTTCTTTGCTCCGAGGAGGTGGAGTTTAATCCTGAGCTTATGGTTAAAAGCTTGACCTGGAAGGAGGCAAAGCTTCCCTATCATCAGTTCTTGGAGCCAGAACGGGTTGAGCGGGCTTTTAGGTTCCTTTGCAGATACTACAATTTACTTTCCGAGATTGAAAAAACCTTTGATGTTGAAAAGGAGGTTATCGTTAGCATCCTTCTTGTGGAGACGGACCTTGGTAGAAAGACGGGCAAACATACCGTGCTTAACACCTTCTTAAGCCTTGCCTTGACTGGGAATGAGACGCTTTTTCTGCGCTATCTTCCTCAAAACGGAGAGGTTGATTTTAGCAACGAAACCACAAAGCAAAGATACAGAAGAAGGGCAGATTGGGCATACGGAGAACTCCTCTATGCTCTTGAGTACTTATACCTCAACAATGTTCCGCCCTTTGAATTGAAGGGCTCTATCTTTGGAGCCTTTGGTTATCCCCAGTTTGTTCCACGAAGCGTTTTTTTCTACGGTTATGACTGGGATGGCGACGGTAAGGTAAACCTTTTTGATTATCCTGATGCCTTAGCAAGCATAGCAAACTACTTAGCTAAGGAAGGATATAAGCGCTTGCTGCCCCGGGAGAACAAATTTAAAGTCATCATGAAGTATAACAAGAGCGAACCCTACGCCAAAACGGTGCTTGAGCTTAGCGAGACACTAAAGGGAAGATTAGCTGAACAAAATGAGGGCTCATCCTGCGGAATAGAAGGTGAATAAAGAGGAATTAGGGCGAAGAATTAAAGCCCTAAAAGAGCTTACAAGAGAAGACTCTAACTCGTCATTCCTTATCCTAAACCCTATCAATCTCTTTTACTTTACTGGAGCTTTCTTCCGAGGGGCTTTACTCATAAGCAATGAAACCCCAAAGCTTTTTATCAAAAGACCGGCTAATGTTTACTTCTCCCTTCCCGGTGTTCAAGCCCTTCAGCTAAAAAGCTTAAAGGACTTGCTAAGTCATCTTACCAAAGGGAAGGTCTACGTTGACCTAAATTTTCTTTCCTTTTCTGAGGCTAAGAAATTGCTTAAGGTTCTTTCAGACTTTGAGGTTCTCGATGGTAGTGGGTTTATCTGGGAGGTAAGATGCCTAAAAAGCGAGTACGAAGTTTCTTGCTTAAAAAGGGCAGCAAGGATGTTAAGCGAGTCAATAAAGGAATGGTTGCCACTTCTTAAGCCCGGTATGCAAGAGATAGTTGCCTCAGCCTTGTTAGAAGAAAAGCTCCGTATAAGGGGGCATCCAGGCTACACCCGGTCAGCTCTTGGCTTTGAGCTAACCTTTGGCTATCTTATTTCTGGACGCGAAGGTCTTTCTGCCACCCCTTTTTACACAGGAGAAGGCGGAATAGGCGTAAAGGGATTCCCTGGGGGTGCAAGCCATAAAGCGATAAAGGAGGGTGAGCCGATACTTTTTGATTTTTCTGGTTTTTTCCGGGGCTATTACGTGGACCAAACTCGGATGGCAAGCTTTGGAAAGGTAAAAGGAGCGATGGATTTTTACCGGGCAAGCCTTGAAGTGCTAAAAACCCTTGAAGAAAGGGTAAAGCCTGGTATGCTTGCCGAGGAGGTCTGGCAGATTGCGGTTTACGTAGTTGAAAAGCTTGGTTTACGAAACTATTTTATGCATCATGGGGAGCCTATGAAGTTTGTGGGGCATGGCGTCGGTCTTCAGATTGATGAGCCGCCAGCCTTAGCGGAAGGACAGAAGATCCCACTTAAAGCCGGGATGGTTTTAGCGATTGAGCCAAAGTTCCATGTCCCAGAGCTTGGGGTTGTAGGTCTTGAAGACACCTTTTACCTAACTTCCCAGGGTTTGAAAAGGATAACTACCTTTTCCAGACAATGGTTCCTTCTAAAATCTTCTTAATCATGAGGTAAGGAGTAAACCATGGCAAAGAAGAAGCGGCTTCATACCAAGTTTATATTTATTACAGGAGGAGTTTTATCTTCCCTTGGGAAGGGGCTTGCCGCAAGCGCAATAGGTGCTTTGCTTGAGGCTCGTGGCTTAAAGGTTACCTTTCAAAAGCTTGACCCCTACATCAACGTTGATCCAGGTACGATGAACCCTTTTCAGCACGGAGAAGTCTATGTGACCGAGGATGGCGCAGAAACAGACCTTGACCTTGGTCACTATGAAAGGTTTACTTCAGCCCAAATGTCAGCAAAGAACAACTACACCTCAGGCAAGATCTATTACTCGGTCATAACCAAAGAAAGGAAAGGAGTCTACCTTGGGGGCACCGTCCAAATAATTCCTCATGTTACCGATGAGATAAAATCGGTTATCCTTGAGCTTGCAGAATCAAACATCGATGTGGCTATTGTTGAGATTGGTGGCACAGTAGGAGACATAGAGAGCCTTCCCTTTCTTGAGGCTATAAGACAGCTTGGACATGAGCTTGGGAAACAGAATGCCCTTTTTATTCATGTGACCTATGTCCCCTACATCAAGACGGCAGGCGAGCTTAAAACCAAGCCCACCCAGCATAGCGTTAAAGAGCTTCGAGCCATCGGAATCCAACCTGACATAATCCTCTGCCGAACCGATAGATTTTTACCCTTAGACATCAAGAAAAAGATTTCCCTTTTTTGCAACGTCGATGTTGAAGATGTGATCACTGCCAAGGATGTGGACTGTATTTACGAAATTCCTCTCGTCTTTCATCAAGAGGGGCTTGATGAGAGGATCGTTGAAAAGCTAAACATATGGACAAGGGAGCCTGACCTTAGCCCTTGGCATGAAGTTGTGCGAAAGTTCTACAACCCAAAAGATACGGTAAAGATCGCTATCGTTGGGAAGTATGTAGACCTTAAAGATTCTTATAAGTCCCTTCATGAGGCTTTGGTGCATGGGGGCCTTGCTAATGACCTGCGGGTTGAGCTAAAGTATGTAAGGTCAGATGAACTGAGCGAAGCCAACGTTGAAGAGATGCTTGCTGATGCGGACGGAATCCTTGTGCCTGGTGGTTTTGGCTCAAGGGGGATTGAGGGGAAAATTCTTGCCATAAACTACGCAAGGACAAAGAAGGTTCCTTTTTTTGGCATCTGCCTTGGCATGCAGCTTTCCGTTGTAGAATTTGCAAGGAACGTTCTTGGTTGGAAGGAGGCAAATTCAACCGAGTTTGACCCAGAAACACCTTATCCGGTCATCTATCTGATGAAGGAGTGGTATGATTATCGAAAGGGGAGGATAGAAAGAAGGGATGAGGGCTGCGACCTTGGAGGCACGATGCGCCTTGGTGCTTATCCCTGCGTGTTAAAGCCTGGGTCCATCTGCCATAAGACTTACGGGGTTGATAAGATTTTAGAGAGGCATCGCCATAGGTATGAATTTAATAACGCCTATAGGCAAGCTTTTGAGGAGAGAGGCTTAAAGGTGGTTGGGACATCACCTGACGGTGAGCTTGTTGAGATCGTTGAGCTTGAGGACCATCCTTGGTTCGTTGGCGTGCAATTTCATCCCGAGTTTAAGTCAAAGCCCTTAGCTCCCCATCCTCTTTTTGTTGACTTTATAAGAGCAAGCTACGAAAATAGGCTCAGGAGAGTAAGCTAATGGTAGACCTTCATACCCATTCTACGGCATCTGACGGCACTTATAGCCCAAAAGAGCTGGTTTATCTTGCTAAAAAAGTTGGGCTTAAAGCCCTTGCCTTGACAGACCACGATACCCTTGACGGCTTACCTGAAGCCTATCAAACGGCAAAGGAGGAAGGGCTTCCTTTCCTTTGCGGTGTGGAGATCAGCGTAAAGTTTGACGGACCGGGGCATTTTCATCTCCTTGGCTACTTTCTTGAACCTCCAAAGGAATTGAAAGAGGTCCTGAATAAACTCAAAGTTGCTCGTGCCGAGAGAAATAAAAAGATGGTAGAAAAGCTAAAGGAGCTTGGAATAGATATCACCCTTGAGGAACTTCAAAGCATAGCTAAAGGTGAGGTGGGAAGACCACACTTTGCTTATCTGATGGTCAAGAAGGGTTATGTAAAGTCGGTAGAGGAAGCCTTTGAAAGGTATTTAAAAAAAGGAGCTCCAGCCTATTATCCAAAGGCTCTCCTTACAGAGGAAGAGGCTATAGATGCCATCAAAAGGGCAGGGGGCATTCCAGTTCTTGCCCATCCAATAACTTTGAAGCTTACCGACGAGGCGTTGAGGTCCTACTTGACAAGGCTAAAAGAAATAGGTTTGATGGGGGTTGAGGTCTACTATTCTGAGCACACCAAGGATTATACTAAGTTTCTTGAGAGCCTTGCCAGCGAACTTTCTCTTATAAAGACAGGAGGTAGCGATTTTCACGGCAATAATAAGCCAGACATCAAACTTGGTTTTGGGTTTGGCAACCTCAGGGTCCCCGATGAATGCTATTATGAATTAAAGAAGGTTCTTTGTTAATCAAAGCTTCCCCTTTTGGAGCTAAGTTAAATGAAAAATGTTTGCCTAATGCGTATATTCTTATTATAAAGGAGGGACCTCCGAGATCCTTTGCTTTGCTCAGGACTCAAAAAGAGGGGTCAGGATGTCCAGAGTAAGGAGACAAGGGTTGACGAGGATTTTCTGAATAGCCCTTATACTTCTTGACATTAAATAACACTTTTGTTAAATTTAAAAGTATGGAGGAGCTTGCCCGTTTTGGTATATCAATTCCTAAGGATTTGTTAGGTGCCTTTGACGAATACATCAGAAGGAAGCACTATGCCAATCGTTCCGAAGCCATAAGGGACCTTATAAGGCAAAAGCTTGTTGAAGAGGAGTGGAGAGAATCAAAGGAAGAGGTTGCAGGCGTCATCACCTATCTTTACGACCATCACAAGCGGGAGCTTGTCGATAAGCTCATGGACATTCAACATGATTATTTTGATAAAATTATCACCACTCAGCATATTCATGTTGACCATCATCGGTGCTTGGAAGTAGTTTTAGTTAAAGGCAAGGCAAACGAGATAAAGGAGCTTGCTGACAGGATTCAGGCTCTAAAAGGTGTCTTGCATCTAAATCTTACGCTAACTACACTTGGGAAAAATATCCCTGCTTAACCGTCATTGACTCATAGAATTTCCCTCAGCGTTATTCCTTAGCACATCTAAGACCGTTTAAAAAAGTTCACGCAATTCTTTCTTGCTAAGCCTTAGCGAGGCATCTCCTATTTTCAGGGAAGGAAGAAAGGAAGGGTGACCCCTCGTCTAATGGCTCGGGTGACAAAGAAGGGGGCTCGGGGTGCCTTGCTTTTTAGCCTTCCACGGGCACAAAGTCTATGTAGAACCTTCGTAGGTCTACCTTTTTAAGTTTCACCTTAAGTCTCTGTCCTATCTGATAGACCTTCCCCTTAGTCTTTCCGATAAGGCTAATCCCCTTTTCATCAAGAACATACACATCGTCCACCAGGTCGATCACCCTTACCACGCCGCTAACCATGTATTCCTCAAGGTCAACAAAGAACCCAAAGGCAGAAACACCGCTTATTATGCCGAAGAATTCTTGTCCGACCTTATCCTGCATGAAGAAGGCTTGAAGCCTCTTTACCACCTCTCTTTCCGCTTCCTCTGCCTTTCTTTCCCTTTCAGAAAGATGCTTCCCCATGACTAAAAGCTCCTCCTCAGTATAGGGAGGCTTTCTCTTTCTTAAAGCCCTTTTTAATACCCGATGAACCACCAAGTCAGGATACCTTCTAATGGGGGAAGTAAAGTGGCAGTAATGCGTTTCAGCTAACCCAAAGTGTCCAACATTCTCTGGAGAATAACGAGCCTGCTTAAGGGAGCGAAGGACGAGATGGTTGAAAAGATGCTCAACTGGCTTTCCTTCAAACTGCTTAAGTAGCTCCTGGATGAAGCTTGGGCTGACCTCTTCTGGGACCTCGATTGGGTAGCCAAGGGATAGAAAAATCTCGCTAAGCTCTCTTAGCTTGTTTGGGTCTGGCTCTTCATGCACACGGTATAGGAAAGGATATCCAAGCTCGGTTAGGTATTCAGCAACAGCCACATTTGCGGCGATCATGAAATCCTCAATCAGCATGTGGGCTGGGTTCCTTTCTCTTTTGATGATGTTTTCTATCCTCCCTTCAAGATTGATCAAGATTTCAGGCTCAGGAAGGTCAAAATCAAGGCTTCCTTTCTTTGTCCTTTGAGCTCGGATGAGCTGAGAAAGCTCAAGGGCTGAGTTTAGCATAGGATAAAGCCCTTTGTATTTTTCGATAACCTCTTTATCTCCATCAATGAGCATCCTTTTAACTTCAGTGTAGGTAAGCCTGGCTTTTGACCTTATCACCCCTTCATAAAACTTTTTCCCTTTGACCTTTCCATTCTTTGTATAGTCTATTTCCACAACCATAACCAAACGGTCCACATAGGGCTTTAGACTGCAGAGATGGTTTGATAGCTTTTCCGGGAACATGGGTATGACCATAGTTGGAAAATACACGCTTGTCCCTCGGAGATAAGCGTCTTTGTCAAGGAAAGAATTCATCGGAACATAGTGGGACACATCCGCTATGGCTACATAGAGTTTGAAGCCTTTGGAAGTTTCTTTAACGCAGATTGCGTCGTCAAAATCCCGAGCGTTTTCCCCGTCTATGGTAACGAAGGGGTGGTCTCTTAGGTCAACCCTTCCAGCCTTATCTTCATCCTGAACCTCAAGGGGAAGCTTTAAGAGCTCCTTTTTTGCCTGTTCAGGAAGCTCAAAAGGAAGGTCCTGCTCGTAGATAACCGCCCAGATATGGGTGTTAATTTCCTGCGGGTCGCCAAGGTCCCTTAAAACTTCCCCTACAGGGACGCCAAACTCTGAGGACCCTTGGATGATCTTAGCCACAACCAGATGGTCTGGGAGAGCCTTTCCTCTTCTTTTTTTGGGGATGTAGAGCTCAAAAGGGATCCTTGGGTCCTCCGGCTCAACAAAGAAAAGTTTATTTCGCTTAACCAAATACCCAACGATGTACTTCCGTTTCCTTTCTAAAACTGAAAGAACTCTGCCTTCAGGTCCCTTTTTAGCTACCTTTTCAATCTGGACGAGAACAATGTCCCCATCGAGAGCCTTTCCCACCTTCCTTGGAGGAATAAACACCGTCTCCCCATCTTCGGTTTCTACGAAGGCAAAACCATCGGGATGAACACGGATCTTCCCTTTTTTTGCTGAAAACTGGGAAGGTAGACCGAATTTTCTCTTCCTTATCTGGACAAGCTTTCCCTCTTGGCAAAGCTTTTTTACAAGCTCTCGGAAGGTTTGCCTTTCTGCCTTAGGGATGTTAAGGAAATGGTATAGCTCCCGAAGCAGGAGAGGTTTTTTAGCTGTTTGAAAAAGCTTTAGAATTTCATCTTCAAGGGATGATGACTTAGCCTTTGTTTTCTTCTTTTTTTTCATTATTTAAGGTTTAGATACTTGATGGCAAGCTCAAGGTCCTCGTCCGTTGAGGTGAGATGAAGCCCTGCCTTAGGCCCCTGTCTTACTAAACGCCTAAGCTCATCAGCCGTTTTAATGCCTTTGGAGGAAACAAGGTTTTCAAGGCTATCCTTGCCCTTATGACATTTTAGGCACTTAAAGGTCTCAGCCTGAGAGCTCTTTTGATGGAAGGCTATAGCTGAAAGAAGGATTATGCCGACTATAACAAGGGAGAGGTCACGCATAACCATATGTTTCCTCCTGCTATAGCTTTAGAGCCTTGATAAGAATGTAGCTTATCAAAAGGGCAGCAGATATGCGAAGGACCCAAAGGTACCAAGGGCTTTCTTTAAGGTAGGTGATCATGAAGTTTTTATACCTTTGCCAAAGGGAAGGTTTGCTCAAGTCTTTATCACCTCGTAGACACCTGGTAGATGTCTGTATTTTTCTGCATAGTCAAGTCCATAGCCAACAAGAAAACCTTTTTCTACCACAAATCCCACATAATCAATGGGCACATCAACCTTACGCCTCTCCCTTTTGTCAATTAGGGCGCAAACCTTGACTATTTTAGGCTTATGAAGCTTGAGATGCTCAAGCAGAAACTTTACGGTTAAACCGGTGTCAACTATATCCTCAACGAGTATCACCGTCTTCCCTTCAAGTGGTAGCTCTACATCCTTGGTGATTGTTACTTCTTCTGAGGAAGTATCGGAGTAGCCGTAGCTCTTAACCCGGACAAAGTCTATGAAGACATCCTTTTTGTCAAGAGCCCGAACTAAGTCGGCAAGAAAGATAAAAGACCCCTTTAGGGTACCTACAAAAACAAGCTCATCCTCAGCAAAGTCTTTGAGGATCTGCTTGGCAAGCTCGGAGACTTTGCTTGCGATTTCAGAAGGTGAGATAAGAAGTTTTAGGGTCTCTTTGTTCATTTTAATTAAATATTATATATCAAGCTCGCGATATTCCAAGGCATGTTGATAGATAAATTCCCTGCGGGGTTCTACGTTTTCACCCATAAGGACAGAAAAGAGCTCACTTGCCTTCTCGGCATCCTTTAAGGAAACCCTTTTTAAAACCCTTCGCTCAGGGTCCATGGTTGTCTCCCAGAGTTGTTTTGGGTTCATCTCACCTAAACCTTTGTAACGCTGGATGTAAAGCCCCTTTCTTGCCTCCTCTCTAAGAAAGGTGAGGATTTCAAAGAGGGAAAAGGGAAAGCCCTGAAAAATCCTCTCCTCATCTTTGAATTTTACCCTTAAATCCTGATTAAGGTAAGGTTTGATACCTTCAAAGAGCTTGACGAGCTCGCGATAATCCTTCTCTAAGATCAACTCAGGACCAACCTTACAGAAGCTTATCCCTTCCTTCTCCGAGAGGAGATGAAATTCGTAATACTTAGGGTTGTAGCTACTTGGTTTTACCTTGGAGATTTTAAAGGACCGCTTAACCACTTCTTGAGAAAGCCTTTCCACGTCCTCTTCCTTTTCAAGGTTGACAAGGGAGACATACCCAAGGGTAAGAAGGAGGAGCACAACCTCGGGAGGATAGGTTTTTTTGGCAAGGGCTAAGAGATGCCTTTCTATCTTGCAAAGGGTGGAAAAAAAAGACTCGGGGTTAGAGAAGGCAGGAGCTAAGCTTAAGTTTTTAGCAATTCGTTTCAGGAGAAACTTGTCAAGCTCTTCGTCGTCCTTGAGATAATACTCCTTTTTGCCCTCAACTACACGGTAGAGAGGAGGTTGGGCGATGTAGAGCCAACCTCTCTCGATTATAGGAGCCATTTGCCTGTAGAAAAAGGTAAGAAGAAGGGTCCTTATGTGGGCACCGTCAATGTCAGCATCGGTCATGATGATAATTCGCCTAAAATTGCACTTATCTGGGTCGAAAGAATCGCCTATTCCGCAAGCAAGAGTAGCAATAAGCCCCTTTATCTCTTCCGATTTTAACATCTTGTCAAGGCTTGCCTTTTCTACATTCAGAATCTTTCCCCTTAATGGGAGGATGGCTTGAAATCTTCGGTCCCTTGCCTGCTTTGCCGAACCACCGGCTGAGTCTCCTTCAACGATGAAAAGCTCTCGTCTTTCAGGGTCCTTTTCCGTGCAATCTGCAAGCTTTCCAGCCGTGATAAACTCCTCAAGCTCGCTCTTCTTTTTGGTAAGCTCCCTTGCCTTTCTTGCTGCTTCCCTTTCTTTGGCTGTTTGAATGACCCTCTGTAAGATCTTTTTTGCCTCTTGGGGGTTGCTTTCAAAGAACTTGAGTAGTCCCTCGTAGACGATGGAATCGACGATAGATTTGACTTCGCTATTACCAAGCTTCATCTTGGTTTGCCCCTCAAATTGAGGGTCAGGCACCTTAAGAGATATTATCGCACAGAGCCCTTCTCTTACATCTTCTCCTTCAAGCTTTGGTCCTTTGTAGGATTTATCCTCAGAAAGATAACGGTTTAAGGCCCTTGTTAGGGCTGTCCTAAAACCTACGACATGCGTCCCCCCTTCTTTGGTGTGAATGTTGTTGACATAACTAAAAACGGTCTCCGTTGAGGAAGTATTGTATTGAAGGGCAACCTCTACCTTGACCTTGTCCTTCTCCCCTGAAATGTAGATTACCTTAGAATGGACAGGCTCCTTCTTCTGGTTTAAAACCTTGACATACTCTACTATACCTCCCTTTTGATGAAACTTTTCGCTGTAGCCCACCCTTTCGTCCACAAGATAAAAGGTTATTTCAGGATTTAAGAAGGAAAGCTCTCTGATCCTTCTTTTAACGGTCTCAAGGTCAAACTCAAGGTCTCCAAAGATTTCGGGGTCAGGCTTAAACCTGACTAAGGTGCCCCTTTTGTTAGTCTTTCCTATGACCTCGATGGGAGTAAGGGGGACCCCTCGGGAATATTTTTGCTGATATACCTTCCCATCCCGGTAGACGTTGACGACAAGCCATTCTGAGAGAGCGTTTACCACTGATACACCAACTCCGTGGAGTCCTCCCGAAACCTTGTAAACTCCGTGGTCAAACTTTGCCCCTGCATGAAGTCTTGTCATAACAAGCTCAAGGGCTGGGACTTTTTCTTCTGGATGGATGTCAACGGGTATGCCCCTTCCGTTATCTTCAACGCTTGCTGAGCCGTCCTTGTAAAGGGTTACCCGGATCTCGTTTGCATAACCTGCTAAGGCTTCATCAACGGCGTTGTCAAGGACCTCCCAAAGAAGGTGATGAAAGCCTTCCGGACCGGTAGACCCTATGTACATCGCTGGTCTCATCCGGACCCCTTCAAGTCCGGACAAGACCTTTATATCCTTAGCTACATATTCACTCATAGTGATTAGACCCTCAGTTTAACGAATTTTTTTAATTTAAATGACCATAGGCATCACAATGTAGAGAAAGCCTTCATCACGGTAGCCAAAGATCCCGGCTGGGCTTCTTTCATCCTTGAACTTAAGGTCAACCTCCTCGGATTGCATGACCTCAAGCGGGTCAAGCAGATACTCCGAATTGAAGCTTATGGAGAAAGGTTCTCCGTCATAGCTACACCCAAGCCTTATCTGGGAACGCCCAAGCTCAGTCTCCTGACTGGTAAGGATTAGTTCATTCTTGTTTAAGGTTAAGGTAACAGGTTTAAACTTTTCAGTAACCAAAAGGGAAACCCTCTTTAAGGCGTCCATCAAAAGCCTTCTATCCACCTTAGCTACCCTTTCAAAGGTTTGAGGGACTACCGCCCTATAATCGGGAAAGCTCCCCTCAATGGTTCTACTAAAGAAGACCCCAAGGCTTGTCCAGAGGACGGCATAGTTGTTGATGTAAGCAAGCTTTACCGTTATTTCATCTTCGCTAAGGTCAGCTATTTCTCTTGCCGACTTACGACTAAGGATAAAAGGAGAAAGCTCAGCTTTATCGATACCCAAGATTTCTGTTTCAAACAGGGCAAGTCTATGACCGTCCGAGGCTACAGCACGGAGCTTACCTTCTTCTTTTAATGGTTCAAAGTAGATGCCAGAAAGGACAAACCTCGCCTCCTCTTTACTGCTTGCAAAGATGGTCTTTTCAATGAGGAGAGATAGGATGTGTCCAGGGATGTCTATGGCTTGTTCTTCGCTAAAATCAGGGAGAGCAGGGAATTCTGAAGGGTCGCCAAGGGCAAGCTCATAGGTAATCCTTTCTGCTGGGTCTCGCACGATTAAACGAGAGTCTTCCTTAACAAGGAGGGCTTCATCCTCAGGGAAGTTTTTGATCACCTCGTAGAACTTCCTTGCAGGCACACAGAAGGAAAGGTTTTCTCCTTCTACTTCTCCCTTTACCTTCCCCTTAAAACCCTGATCAAGGTCTGTGGCTAAAAATTCAAGTTCCCCTGTCTCCGGGTTAATGTTTATTAAGACCATGGAAAGGACAGCCATCGTAGCCTTTTTGTCAGCTACAGCTTCGCAGAGCTTTAAGACCTTGGTTAAGTCCTTAGTAGACACTTGGGCTACCATAATTACCCCCTGAGGATTTTTCAATTATATTATATCCCGATTCTTTGTTGGATGCAAAATCTTGAAATTGAATCCTTTGGCTAACGCTTTAGACATCCCTTGGTTGCTGGCTTTCCTTAACGACACATAGGGATCATCTTAAAGCCTCTCTTTCACATCACCCTTAGGCCGCAATGCCAAAGGTTCTCAAGGGTTCCTTCGGGGCTATCGCCCAGAAGGATGTATGGAGCTTAGGGAAAGAAAAGCCTTCTTGAACCACTTATTCACCGAAGAAGTATACATGGCCCCTTTTAACCTGGTGATCCATATACTTCTCCCTAAGAAAGATCCAATATTTTTCCTTAGGAATTCTAATTACCACTTTGTTAGAAACCGGAAGGTCTAAGCCTGCTAAATCAACTACCTCTATCTTAGGATTGTTTTTGAGCCAGTATCTCAAGATTGATTGCGACTTTGGGTCAAACATCAAAGGGTCAGGGAGAAGAAGAAGGGTAAAGTTAAGTCCTAATCCCTTCTGAAATTCCCTCTCAAGCTCATAGGCGCTATTCACGCGGATGGCTCTGATGGTCAAATCTGTCCTTAGCTTTTCCACGTAGAACTCCAAAAATGAGGAATAGAAGACCACGAAGGCTTCTCCATAGCTCCTTAAGAGCTTAGGATGGGGAAGAGGTGATAGGTAAACATGTTTTGGGTCATAAACCTCAGAAACATAAAGGATGCCAGCTATGAGCCTCAGTTGTTGAGGGCAATCTATGTTCCTTGCCTCCCTGTAAGCCCTAATACCATAGATCACTATCCTTTTATGTTGGCATAGGTCATCTTTACTGACTGTCTTAAAGTAGTATTCTGGCAAACTTTCATAGGTAAAAACAGGAACCTGAAAGAAGTATGCTTCTATAGCTGCAACTTGCAGATTAAAAAGGACCAATAGAAAAAAAAACTTGATCATCAAAAAAGACCTTGGTTTATGAGCCATTCTAACCTTTTAAAGCCTCCTCAAGGTCTTTGAAGGTAAAGGGTTTCCTTAAGACCTTCTTTATTTTTCCTTCCTTAAGGAGGGTATCTAACAACTCGTGCGATTCTCCAGCAAAGCCTGTCATGATGATCGTATAGGGTAGGGAGATACCTTTTTCTATAAGCTTAATCAAGGTTTCAGTCCCGCTCATTTCGGGCATAAACATATCCATAAGAAGAAGGTCATACTTTTTCGTTGAAAGAAGTTCAAGAGCCTCACGACCGTTCTTTGCAGTTTCAACTTCAAAACCAAGGTCAGTTAAGTAATCTTCAAGAGCCGAACGAATATCCTCTTCGTCATCAACTACTAAAATTTTTCTGAAAGATGGCTTTAAGTCCTCTTGGGGAGCCACCTTAGCTTGTGGTTCTTCTCTTTTTTCCTGCTCTTCCTCCAGTGCAGAAGGTAGATAAATTCTAAAGGTTGTTCCCTTCATGACCTCACTTTCAACTTCAATCCTTCCTCCTGCCCTCGTTACTAAGTTATAGACAATAAAAAGGCCAAGCCCTGAGCCCTTCTCAAAACCTTTAGTGGTAAAGAAGGGATGAAAAAGGTTAGCCTTCACCTCTTCGGTCATCCCGCAACCTGTGTCTGAGATAGAAAGCATGAAGTATCCGTTTGTTGGCTTAACTTCAACTTTGATCTCCCTTTTGGTAATCTTGTCTTTGACCTCCTCTATGGCATCTATCGCATTTTTGATTAGATTAATCAAAATTTCCTTCAGAGCGTCAGGTGGTAGGGTCACCACGCAAGTCCGTGGGCAATTGAACTCAAACTTAAGTTCAATGTCCCTTGGGACCATAGTCCTTAAGACATACGTTAAGGATTGTATCACTTCACAGAGGCGAGATTTTTCTCCCGGCACGCTTTTAGTCATAAAAAGGATTCTTCTTGCAAGGTCCTGCCCCCGTTTAATGATGTCCTTTATGTTGTTAAAGTATCTTTCCACTACTTCACAACTAAGCGGTTTTATTGCCCTCTCAGCAAGCTCAAGCTGAAAGACTATCATCTGAAGGAGGTTGTTAAATTCATGGGCATATCCACCTGCCATTGTCCCAATGGCTGAGAGCCTTGCCTGCCTTTCAAGCTCAAGCTGAAGTTTGCTCTGGGCTAAGAGAAGTTCTCGCTCCCTTTCCATGGAGTGCTTTATGGCTAAGACAAGAGAATCAAGCTCTTTAAAACCGGTGAGGCGTAACTCCTTTCTTTCTTCAAGCTCAGAGATTAGCTTTACTAAGGGGCTACGAAATCTTCGGTAGCAACTCAGGACGAACCAAAATCCAACGCCAAAAACCACGGCTAATCCTAAGAAAAGACCAAGCGCTAAAATCAGCACAAACCTATTGAAGACCTCCTTTGATGCCCCAAGATAAACCTTTATGCTAAAGGGTTGAAATTCTATCAATTCAAAGTCTCTGAGCCCTTCAGGATTTTCCTTTAAAAGAAGTTTTATCCCAAGGTATGAGGCCTCAGTAGGTCTTAGTAAGGACTCTAAGCTTTTTTCGGCCATCAATTTGTAGTGCCCATAAAGTTCTTCCACTACCAGTGGGTCATTAACAGGCTCCCTAAGCCTTAAGAATTCCTCGTAGGTTCGTTCTAACTGAAATTCCAGGTGAGACTTAACATTCTTAATTAAGGTTTGGGTGTAAAGGGAGTGGACCTTCACACCAAGGAAGAAAAAGGTGCTAAAGATGATTGCGTTAGTAATCCCGCCGATAAGGATTATCGTTAAGAAAAACCTTGCTCCGAAGTAGCTTAAATAATCCCTTAATCTTTCTCGTATTCTCTCAAAAATCTGTAACATCCGTTAAAACTTTCTTTCAAGTCTGAACCAGATTTGCCGAGCAGAGAAGGGGGCTTCAGGTAGAAGGGTAGTCCCTCTCTGATAGCGCTTATCAAAGAGGTTTTCAAACTTTAACGAGGCTTCCCAAAGTGCCTTTCGGTAGTAAAGATTTAAGTCCCAAACGATGTAGGAAGGGATGTAGTCCTTAGAAGTCGTCCTTGCCTTGCTGTACCACCTTGCCTGAGGAGATACGTAAAGGTCAGATAAAAAGGGGAGCCTGTAGCTTAAGCCTCCCTTGACCATCAGCCTCGGCAGGTAATAGATATCCCGTCCGAAGCCTTGCGAGAAATCCTTGGCTGAGACTACTCGGTAGTAGCTAAAATTAGTAAAGTAGGTTAAGGTCTCGCCAAGGTGCTTAAGCTCTACCTCAAGACCTTGCAGGGTCATCTTTCCGGCATTCCGATAAAGTTTTTTAGCACTGTCGTATTCTATCAGGTTTGACGCCTTTTCTTGATAGAAAGTAGCCTGAAGATAACTCTTTACTGATGGTTTGTAAAGGGCTGAGATGGTGTAGGTCTCCATTTTCTCGGCAGAAAGCCCCTTTTCCGAGCCATAGACCGCCAAGTTGCTTTGACGATACAAAAAGGGCGGGGCTTGAAAGCTTCTCGTGTGGCTTAAGAGAAAGTTCAAGCCTTCAGTTGGACTATAAATCAAGGCTATCCTTGGAGAAAATTCTTCCCCAGCTTCCTCGTAGTAGTCATATCTAAGACCGGCGTTTAACAGGAAATTTGGGGACAACCTATACCTTAGCTGAGAGTAAAGGGCAAGCAAGGTTTCTTCCTTTGGTTTGTAGGAAATTTCACTGAAGGAAGAATTGTAGTTCCTAATGACCGTTTTTGAGTACTTTTCTTCCCCAAGCTTAAAACCCATTAGAAAGTCGCCCCGGCTTAGAGCATACTTAGCCTGCCCCTCAAGATAAAAGCCCCGGCTTTTAAGCTCAATGTCCTGAGCATGAAAGTTTCCTTCCCTGAGAGTTCTTCTAAGCTGAGGAGTATCCACACTAAAGAGCTGAAGGTAAGGACGGAGATTAAGGGTTAGGTTACCGAAGGTCCTTTCAAATCTAAGTCCTGCTAAGGAAAATTTAGCCTTCTCGTGGGAGCCAAAGGGCTCCTTGTCCTCGGGGAGGACAGGGTAGCCGGAGTGGGCTAAGGGAGTGTCGTAGCGGTTAAAAAAGTGCATCAAGTAGGCTGACCATCCCTTTTCATGGTTGAGAGAAAGTTTAAGGCCATAGTTTTCTGGTCTTGGATGTATTCTCATGGATGAGTCCCGATGGTGAGCTTTAGGACCCTTATCGTCCTTGTAGTGGAAAAGACCACTAAAGTTTAGGTTATTGGTGAAGGGAAGTTTTGTAGCGAGGGATGCCTCGTAAGAGGAATAAGTTCCAACCCCAACCTGAGTTATGGCTGAAGCAAAATCTGAGTTTCTCTCTAAGGATACTACCCCGGTAAAGGCAGACTCACCGTAGAGGCTTGCTGCCCCACCTCTTACTATTTCTATACGCTTAACATCAAGAAGGGGATAACTGCTGTCTAAGATGAAATTCCGATAACCTGGAGCATTCAAAGGAAGGCCATCCTCTTGAAAGTAAAGGTGAAAGGTGCTTGTGCGGTAGATACCCCGGTGACTTATGACCCGCTCGTTTACGTCCCGCACTAAGTAAAAGGATGGTTGATACTCAAGAAGGTCTCTAAGGTTATACCAGCCAAAGCGCTTAAGCTCTTCTCCAGTGATCACAGTTACGGGATTCGGACTATCACCGAAGGGCTCCTCAACAAGGGAGGCACCTTTGATGTATTGGAGTTCTTTCAGGGCAAGCTCATAGTAGGATATCTCTGCAGAGTTTCCAACAGAAGCAAAAAGGCCAAAGGGAAGGTTTATAATAACTACAAAAAGGAGTAGAAAGAAAAGAGGGAACATGCTAATTACCCCTTTTTTATTTTTTTATAGGCTTTATTATAAGCTTTATTTTACTTAAAGCAATTTTTTTAACAAGGTTTTTTGTTCAAAGAAGCATCTCTAAAATTCTACCGAGCAAACCTTACTTCCCTGCGATAGGGAATGCCCGAGGGGCATGTGAAGGACCATCTTGAGCATTAAAAAAGGGTCTCAGGAGACCTCCGCTTTTGCTAACATTACCTCTAAATGGAAAGGTATGCTTCCAAGAATTTTGGGCAACCTTAATGCATTACTTAAGAAAATTTATCAGTGTCATAAGGGCGGTTAGGAAGGAAAAACCAATGGCTATTAACCATTGCATAAAGTTTAAGCGCTTCTCAAGGGCTTCAAACCTTGCGCTCATTTC
>OGCH01000516.1_pt1 | contig 19515 bp, 23 predicted proteins | sample 1570111 | NCBI WGS metagenome assembly OGCH01 (sample SAMN03436243, study PRJEB24508) | hot springs metagenome | biome: Desert Springs; feature: Hot Springs; material: Water | place: USA: Great Boiling Spring, Nevada | collected 2008-12-01 | depth 0 m m | reverse complement strand
CCAGAAGACCCTCCCCTCCTTTACCCCCTCCACCTGGGCCCGGACCAGCCCCACCCCCATCCCCCGAAGGAGGGCGAGGAGGGCCTCCCGGAGGGCTTTGGGGTTCACGTACCCCCCGGGGAACCGCCTCGCCCCCTGCCCTCCCCGCACCGGGTAAGGGAGGGGTTCTTCGGCCCTCCAGGCCGCCTTCTCCCCCTCGCTCAGGGCCACCACGTGGGTGCCGGAAAAGCCCGCCTCCACGGGGAAGCCCCGCTCAAAAAGCTCGGCCAGGAGCTCCTGGTAGTAGGCCAGGCCGAAAAGCGAAGCTTCCAGAAGCTCCCCGGAAAGCCCCTCGGGGTAAGGGGCCAGCATCCCGGCGCTGGCCAGGGTGGCCGCCCCCTCCTTCCCCGCGTCCAGGAGGAGGACGGCGATGCCCCGCTTGGCCAGCTCGTAGGCGGCCAGGGACCCGATGATCCCCGCCCCCACCACCGCCACCTCGGCCCTCATCCCCCCCTCCCCAGGGGCACCCCTTGGGTGGGGCTCGAGGGGCTCGCCCCCTCCCTGGGCCGCATGGGCCCCGCCAGATAGGCCCTCCTCCCCGCCTCCACCGCCAGGCGGAAGGCCAGGGCCATGGCGGGGGGGTCTTCCGCCTCGGCGATGGCGGTGTTCACCAAAACGGCGTCCAGGCCCATCTCCATCACCTCGGCGGCGTGGGAGGGAAGGCCAAGCCCCGCGTCCACCACCACCGGGGGGAGGGAGGCCTTCTCCTGGGCGAAGAGCTCCAAAAGGGCCCGGGTCCTCACCCCCCAGCCCGAGCCGATGGGGGCCGCCAGGGGCATCACCGTGGCCGTGCCCAAAGCGGCCAGCCTTTTGGCCAGGACCAGGTCGGGCCCCATGTAGGGGAGGACCAGGAAGCCCTCCTCCAGAAGCCTCTCCGCCGCCTTTAGGGTCTCCAGGGGGTCGGGGAGGAGGTAGGTGGGGTCGGGGATGACCTCCAGCTTCACCCACCGCTCCCCGGTGAGGGCCCGCCCCAGCCGGGCCAGGCGCACCGCCTCCTCCGCCGTCCTTGCCCCGGCGGTGTTGGGAAGGAGGCGCACCCCTTCCAGGGCCTCCAGAAGCCCCACGTGCCCCGGGGCCCCAAGCTCCACCCGCCTCACGGAAACCGTGACCACCTCGGCCCCCGCCGCCTGGAGGGCCTCCCGCATCACCCCGAAGTCCCGAAACTTGCCCGAGCCCAGGATGAGGCGGCTTCTAAGCTCCACATCCCCCACCTTCCAGGTGTCCATCTAGCCTCCTTGCATGAGGGAAACCACCTCCACCACGTCCCCCTCCTTCAGGACGTGGGGAGGAAGCTCCCGCCCGGAAAAGGCCTCCTCGTTCACCAAGACGGCCACCCGCTCCAGGTCCACCCCCAGCTCCTCCAGGACCTCCCTCAGGGGCCGCCCCTCGAGGGGCCTCGCCTCGCCGTTAAGCCACACCATAGAGCCGCTCCCTAAAAGCCTGGGCCGCCCCCTGGGGGTCAGGGGCGTCCAGGATGGCCCGCACCACCACCACCCGCCTGGCCCCGGCCTCCAGGACCTGGTCCAGGTTCCCCAGGTCTATCCCCCCGATGGCGTACCAGGGCCTCTCTCCCAGGTTTTCCGCCGCCCAGCGCACGTAGGCGAGCCCCGCCGCAGGCCGCCCCGGCTTGGTGGGGGTCTCCCACACGGGCCCCACGGAGAGGTAGTCCGCCCCCTCCTCGAGGGCCCTCAGGGCCTGCTCCGGGGCGTGGGTGGAGCGGCCCACCATCCCCCCGAAGAAGCGCCGGGCCTCCGCCGGGGTCAGGTCCCCTTGGCCCAGGTGGACCCCGTCCGCCCCTAAGAGGGCGGCCAGGTCAGGGCGGTCGTTTAGGAAGAAGGGGACCCCGTGGCGCCGGGCCAGGGCTAGCATCCGCTCGCCGAGCTCCAGGATGGGCCGCGCCTCCCAGTCCTTGGCCCGAAGCTGCAAGACCTCCACGCCTCCCGCCAGGGCCCTTTCCGTGCGGTCCAAGGTCTCCTCCATGGACCAGCCGGGCCTGGGGGTCACCACCAGATAGAGCCTTCCCAGCAAGCTTCCACCTCCCTCAGGCCGGCGGGAAAGGCCCACGCGGCCCGAGGGGGGTTAGGTTTTGGGGGATTGGGGTCTTCCGCATAGGCTTCCCTCCGCCGGCATTACCCGGATCAGGTTCCAAGGGTTGCTGGGACCACCCAGCTCTCAGCCCCTCCATTGGGGCACCCCTAGCCTGCCCCTCCACTATAGCACGCCCCTACCGGGGAAAGGGAAGCCAGGCCACACCAAGCGCCCAAGCCGCCGCCGGAGGGACAGGGCACAGCAGGCCCTCCTGCCCCCGGGTGGCACCTTAGGGCTCCTCACCGCCTTGGGCCTCACAGGGGTCTTATACCCTTGACTTTCATGTACTCAATGGTATATTATCCCCACCAACCCCCGGACCGGGGGTCGGAGGTGAGGAATGGCAGGGCTTGTGGACAGGGCAAGCGGTGCGCCCCTAGACCCGGCAGCGGAAGCGGAGATCCGCCACCTCGAGGCCATGATCGCCCGCCTCGAGGCCGGGGAGGAAGACCCCGAGGACTTCCGGGTTTACCGGCTCAAGAACGGCATCTACGGCATCCGGGGCCGCCCCGAGCACCACATGATCCGCATCAAGCTCCCCGTGGGGCAGATCACTCCCGAGGGCCTTAGGGTTCTCGCGGACGTGGCCGAGCGCTACACGGAAAACCGCCTGGCCCACGTGACCACCCGCCAGGCGGTCCAGCTCCACCACGTCCACCGCCGGGATGTCCCTAACGTTCTCCGGGCGGTGAACGCCGTGGGCCTCACCACGAGGGAGGCCTGCGGTCATTCCATCCGGGCCATCACCTGCTGCCCCTACGCCGGGGTCTCCCCCGAGGAGCCCTTTGATGTGACCCCCTACGCCTTGGCCACCTACCGCTACTTCCTCCGCCACCCCGTGGGGCAGAACCTCCCCCGGAAGTTCAAGATCGCCTTTGAGGGCTGCCGGGAGGACCACGCCCGCACCCCCATCCACGACATCGGGGTGGTAGCGGCGGTGGAAGGGGGAAAGCGGGGCTTCCGCATCTACGTGGGCGGGGGCTTGGGGGCTGCTCCCATGAGCGCCGAGCTTTTGGAGCCCTTCACCCCCGAGGAGGACCTTCTTCCCACCATGCTGGCCGTCATCCGCCTCTTTGACCGCTACGGGAACCGTAAGGTCCTCACCCAGGCCCGGCTCAAGTTCCTGGTGAAGAAGTCGGGCATCGCCGCCTTCCGGGAGGCGGTGCGGGAGGAAAGGCGCCTGGTGAAGCTCACGGCCACGGGGGAGGACCTGAAGGCCTGGGCCCCGCCCCCAGAGCCCGAGCCCCCAAGACTTCCCAGCCCGCCCAAAAAGCCCTTCTCCTTCGTCCCAGGCTTTGACGCCTGGCGGCGCACCAACCTCTACCGGCAGAGGCAGGAGGGCTTCTACACCGTGGCCGTGCGCCTCCCTCTAGGGGACATCACCCCGGAAGGCCTGAGGGCGTTGGCGGCCATCGCCGAAACCTACGCCGCCGAGATCCGGAGCGCCATCAGCCAGAACCTTCTCCTGCGCTTCGTCCCCGAGGAGGCCCTGGGGGGGCTCTACGAGGCCCTTTTGCAGGCCGGGCTCGCCCTCCCTGAGGCCCACACCCTTCTGGACATCACCCGCTGCCCCGGGGCCGACACCTGCAACCTGGCCATCACCCACTCCCGGGGGCTCGCCCACGCCCTGGAGGCCCATCTTTCCACCCTGCCCTTAGCCCAGGACCCCAACGCCAAAGCCCTGAGCCTCAAGATCTCCGGCTGCCCCAACTCCTGCGGCCAGCACCACATCGCCGACCTCGGCTTCTACGGCTCAAGCCGCAAGGTGGGGGATAGGGAAGTACCCCACTACGTCCTCCTCCTGGGGGGGCGCACCCGCGAGGGGGAAGCCCGCTTCGGCCAGGTGGTGGGGCGCATCCCCGCCCGCAGGGTCCCCGAGGCGGTGGAAAGGGTCCTGAGGCGCTACCTGGAGGAGAAGCAAAGCGGGGAAAGCTTCCCGGCCTACCTGGACCGGGTGGGAGCCGCCTCCTTCAAGCCCCTCCTCCAGGACCTCCAGGAGGTGCCCCCCTACGAGGAGGCCCCCGAGTTCTACCAGGACCTGGGGGCGGAGGGGGAGGCCTTTACCGTGCAGCTCGGGCGCGGGGAGTGCGCCGTCTAACGCCCCAGAGAGGAGAGCACCATGCGGGTGGCCTATGCGGGACTCAGGCGGAAGGAAGAGTTTAAGGCCCTGGCGCAAAAGCTCGGCCTCACCCCCCTCCTCTTCCCCGTCCAGGCCACGGAGAAGGTCCCCGTACCCGAGTACCAGGACCGTCTCCGGGAACTGGCCCGGGGCGTGGACCTCTTCCTCGCCACCACGGGGGTGGGGGTAAGGGACCTCCTCCAGGCGGGAGAAGCCCTGGGCCTGGACCTGAAAAAGCCCCTGGGGGGGACCCTCCGCCTGGCCCGGGGGGCCAAGGCGGCCAGGGCCCTAAAAGAAGCGGGCCTTCCCCCCCACGCCGTGGGGGACGGCACCTCAAAAAGCCTCCTCCCCCTCCTCCCCCAGGGCGGGGGCGTGGCCGCCCTCCAGCTTTACGGCAAGCCTCTTCCCCTCCTGGAAGGGGTCCTGGCGGAAAGGCGCTACCGGGTCCTCCCCCTACTGCCCTACCGCCACCTCCCGGACCCAGAGGGCATCCGGCGCCTGGAGGAGGCCGTCCTTGGGGGGGAAGTGGACGCCCTCGCCTTCGTGGCCGCCATCCAGGTGGAGTTCCTCTTTGAGGGAGCCAAGAACCCCAAGGCCCTAGGGGAGACTCTCAACGCCCGGGTCAAAGCCCTGGCCGTGGGCCGGGTCACCGCCGATGCCCTGAGGGAGTGGGGGGTGAGGCCCTTCTACGTGGACGAGACGGAAAGGCTCGGAAGTCTGCTTCAAGGTTTCAAGAAAACCCTACAGGAAACGGTATGGGCTACTTCCCGTTGATGCTGGACCTGAGGAACCGCCCCGTCCTCCTCATCGGGGGCGGCCCCGAGACAGCAGCCAAGCTCCAGGCCCTCCTCGAGGCCCAAGCCCAGGTCACCGTCCTCGCGGAGGAAGACCGCTTCGGCCTGGAAGCGCTTGCGGCCCAGGGGAAAATCCACTGGCTCAGGCGGGGCTACCGGGAGGGGGACCTCGAGGGCTACTTCCTGGTGGTGAGCCACCCCAAGGACAAGGCCCTCCACCCCCGGGTCAAGGAGGAGGCGGAGAGAAGGCGGGTCTTCCTGGTGGCCGTGGATGATCCCAAGCACGCCAGCGCCATCCTCCCCGCCGTCTTAAGGCGCGGGGAGCTCCTGGTGGCCCTCTCCACCTCAGGGGCGGCCCCCGCCCTCGCCGTAAGGCTCAAGGAGAGGCTAGCCGGGCTCTTCCCTGAAGCCCTTGGGGAGCTCGTGGATTTCTTCCGCACGCTGAGGCCCAGGATCGCCCAAATCCCGGGCTTTGAGGCGCGCAGGGAGCTCTGGTACCGCATCGTGGACCAGGCCCTGGAGGAACTGGATCTGGACCCCAAGGAGGGCCTACCGAGGGCCATCCAAAGGACCGAAGCAACCCTATTGGAGGTGGAAGCGTGGACAAGGTGAAGGCGGCCAAGAACCTGGTGCAAGAGGCCCTCGCCCGGAGCCAAAACCCCTGCTTCACCTGCAGCTTCCAGGCGGAGGACGTGGTGGTCCTGCACCTGCTCCTAAAGGAGAAGCCCGAGATCCCCGTCCTCTTCCTGGACACGGGCTACCACTTCCCCGAGGTCTACGCCTACCGGGACGAGATGCAAAAGCGCCTGGGTTTCCGCCTGGTGAACCTCCGCCCCAACCTCTCGCGGGAGGAGCAGGAAAGACGCTACGGCAAGCTCTACGAGACCGACCCCCACCGCTGCTGCCAGATGCGCAAGGTGGAGCCCCTCTTCCAGGCCTTAAGGGCTTACGATACCTGGTTCACGGGCCTGAGGCGGGAGCAGTCCCCCACCCGGGCCAGCCTGCAACCCGTGGAGGAGGCCCTTCTACCCTCGGGGCACCGGCTGAGGAAGGTGAGCCCCCTCTACGACTGGACCCTGAAGGAGGTCTTCGCCTATCTGGCGGTGGAGGACCTCCCCTACCTCCCCCTCTACCACCAGGGCTACCTCTCCATCGGCTGCGCCCCCTGCACGGCCAAGCCCTTAGACCCCAACGACCCCCGCTCGGGCCGCTGGGCAGGCAAGGGCAAGCTGGAGTGCGGCATCCACCTGCACGGAAAGGAGGGCTAGATGGCCTTTCTCCTGGGCTTTCTCATCGCCTTCGCCATCGGGGTCACGGGGGTGGGGGCGGGCACCGTCACCGCGCCCCTCCTCATCCTGGCCCTGGGGCTTCCCCCGGAGGTGGCCGTGGGCACGGCCCTCCTCTTCGCCTTCCTGGTGAAGGTCCCGGCGGGGACCGTCTACCTCCTCCGGGGGCAGGTGGCCCCCTGGCCCCTCCTCCGCCTCCTCCTCGGCGGGGTGCCGGGGGTGGTCCTGGGAAGCCTCCTCCTCGCCCACCTCAAGGGGGCCAAGGACCTCGTCCTCCTCCTCGTGGGGCTCACCGTGGTCTTTTCCGCCGGGCTTGGGCTTTGGCGGGGCCTTAAGGGAACTTTCCGGGGAAGGGAAAGGCCCCACTTCCTCCCCCCGGCAGCCTTCGGAATCGGCCTCGAGGTGGGCTTCTCCTCCGCGGGGGCCGGGGCCTTAGGTACCCTTCTCCTCCTCTACGCCACGAGGCTTACCCCCCAGCAGGTGGTGGGCACGGACCTCCTCTTTGGCCTTGTCCTGGCCCTGGTGGGGGGCGGGGTCCACCTCTACTTCGGCCAGCTGGAGAAGGGCCTCCTCCTCACCCTGGCCTCGGGCGGCGTGCTAGGGGCCCTGGCGGGGGCCCTCCTGGCCACGTGGCTTCCCCGGGAACCCCTGAGGGTGGTCCTCCTCCTCTGGCTCCTCCTCATTGGGGGACAGCTGGTCTACCGGGGGGTGGCCCATGGGTAGGGTCTATCTGGTGGGGGCAGGCCCCGGAGACCCGGAGCTTCTGACCCTGAAGGCCTACCGCCTCCTCAAGGAGGCCCCCGTGGTCCTCCACGACCGGCTGGTGGACGAGCGGGTCCTGGCCTTGGTGCGGGGGGAAAAGGTCTACGTGGGCAAGGAGGAGGGGGAAAGCGAAAAGCAGGAGAGGATCCACCGCCTCCTCCTGCACCACGCCCGGCGCCACCCCTTCGTGGTCCGCCTCAAGGGAGGGGATCCCATGGTCTTCGGCCGGGGCGGGGAGGAGTTGAGCTTTCTCCTGAGGCACGGCATCCCCGTGGAGGTCGTCCCCGGGATCACGAGCCCCCTCGCCCTGGGCCTCCCCCTGACCCACCGGGGGCTGGCCGAGGGGTTCGCCGTGGTCTCGGGAGTCTTGGAGGGCGGGGGATGGCCTGACCTCGCCCCTTACGCCAGGGTGCCCACCCTGGTGGTCCTCATGGGAGTAAAGCGGCGAGCCTGGATCGCCAAGGAGCTTCTCCGGCTGGGCCGGAGCCCCTCGGAGCCCACCCTCTTCGCGGAGCGGGCCACCAGCCCGGAGGAGAGGCGGGTTCTGGCGCCCCTCGGAGAGGTGGCCCGGGATCGGGTGGCCGTGGCCTCTCCCGCGGTCTGGATCATCGGGGAGGTGGTGCGGGTCCTCGAGGGCGCGGCAAGGGAGGCCAGCGCCCTAGCGCTCACGGAGGCCTAGGATGGTAGAGGCGCTGCCCGTTTTGGAGATCGGCGAAGACGAAAGGCTGGACCTGGAGAACTTGGCCACGGGGGCCTTCTTCCCGGTGAGGGGGTTCATGACCCGGGAGGAGGCCCTCTCCGTAGCTTACGAGATGCGCCTTCCCACGGGGGAGGTCTGGACCATCCCCATCCTGCTACAGTTCCGGGAAAGGCCCCAGGTGCTCCCGGGGGACCAGGCCCTCCTCCGCCACCGAGGGGAGGAGGTGGCCCTGTTAGAGGTGGCCGAGGTCTATGAACTTGACCTGAGGGCCCTGGCCCGAGCCGTCTTCGGCACCGAGAGCGAGGCGCACCCGGGGGTGGCCCGCCTTTACGCCAAGGGCCCTTACGCTCTGGGGGGCCAGGTGGAGGTCCTCAAGGCCAGGGAGCGTGGCCCCCTGGAAAAGACCCCAGAGGAGGTGCGGGCCTTTTTCCGGGAAAGGGGTTGGAAGCGGGTGGTGGCCTTCCAAACCCGCAACGCCCCTCACCGGGCCCACGAGTACCTGATCCGGCTGGGGCTGGAGCTCGCGGATGGGGTACTGGTCCATCCCATCCTAGGGGCCAAAAAGGAAGATGACTTCCCCACGGAAACCATCCTGGAGGCCTACAGCTACCTGAGGGAGCATTTCCTGCCCAAGGAGCGGGTGGCCCTGTTTGGCCTCGCCACCCCCATGCGCTACGCCGGACCCAAGGAGGCAGTCTTCCACGCCCTGGTGCGCAAGAACTATGGGGCCACCCACTTCCTGGTGGGGCGGGACCACGCTGGGGTAGGGGACTTCTACGACCCTTACGCCGCCCACCACATCTTTGACCAGCTTCCCCCCTTGGGGATTGAGATCGTCAAGGTGGGGGCGGTCTTCCACTGCGCCCTCTGCGGCGGCATCGCCTCGGAGAGAACCTGTCCCGAAGGGCACCGAGACCAGCGCCTCGCTATAAGCATGACCAAAGTCCGAGCCCTCCTAAGGGAGGGAAAGGCTCCGCCTCCCGAGCTGGTGCGGCCCGAGCTTCTGCCCATCCTAAAAAGGGGGCTGGCCTAGGAAGGGGAAGGAGCCAGGGCCCGACGCAGCCCCGGAAGGACCTCGGTGCCCAGTAGCTCAATGGCCCGCAGCACCTTCCGGTGGGGCAGGGTACCCACGGAAAGCTGGAGGAGGAGCCTATCTGGGCGGAAGAGCTCATACCAGTAAAGGGCCTTTTCCAGGACGCGGTTGGGGTCCCCGATGAAGTCCGCCCCCTCGAGGCCCCGGGACCAGGCGAAGTAGTCCAGGGTAAGGGGCCGCCACCCCCGCTCCCGGCCGATCCGGTTCATGACCTGGAGGAAGGCGGGCGCAGCCAGGCGGAAGGCCTCGGCATCGTCCTCGGCCAGGAAGCCGTGGGCAGCTAGGGCCAGCTTGGGCACGTGGCCGTGGGCCCTGGCCGTCTCCCGGTAAAGTCTCACCAAGGGCACAAACCGTCTGGGGTTTCCAGCGATGATGGCCAGGACCATGGGGAGGCCAAGCCGCCCCGCCCGCACCGCAGACTCCGGAGTACCCCCCATAGCCAGCCAGATGGGCAGGGGATCCTGCTTGGGCCTGGGGTAGACCCCCAGGTTGGGAATGGGCCTGGTGAACCGCCCCCCGGGCCAGGCCACCCGCTCCTCCTCCCTCAGCTTTAGGAGAAGGGCCAGCTTCTCCTCAAAAAGGGCCTCGTAGTCCCTTAGGTCGTAGCCAAATAGGGGGAAGGACTCCAGAAAAGAGCCCCGGCCCACCATGAGCTCCGCCCGCCCTCCTGAGATAAGGTCCAGGGTGGCGAAGGCCTGGAAGACCCGGATAGGGTCCTCGGAGGAGAGGACCACCACGGCGCTGGAGAGGCGGATCCTTTGGGTACGGGTGGCCATGGCCGCCAGGACCACGGCCGGGGCCGAAACGACAAACTCCTCCCGATGGTGCTCCCCCACGGCGAAGACGCCAAGCCCCGCCTGGTCGGCGAGCTCCACCTCCTCTAGAAGGCGCCTAAGCCTTTCCTCCGGTGTGGGCGGTCGGCCCAGCTCGGGGTCTGGGGTCCTTTCGCCAAAGGTGTAAACGCCTAGTTCCATGGGCTTAACCTACGCCAAAGCTTTCCCGGGTGAGGCGGTCAGGGCCACCTTCCGCCACGGCCAGAAACCGCAGGGCCGCCTTGGGCCTGGCGGGGAGGTAGAGGTGAACAAAGCTGGCGAGAACCCGCCCGTCCGTGAAACCCTCCACCTCTTCCCCGCCCAGGCGGCGCCAGGCGGGGCTTGGGGAGGAGGGAAGGCGGGCGTAGTGGAACTCGTGCCCCTTGAGGACCTCCCCTTTTCGGGCCACGGGGTTGTCCCGTAGGGCCTCCACCTCCCGGTAGCCCAGGATGGGCCTCTCCCCCATGCGGGCCTCCCCCGGGGCCAGGCCCACCATGGGGAAGAAGCGCTCCCCCACCCAAAGCCCCTCCGAGAGGTACATGTACCCCCCGCACTCGGCCAGGATAGGCCCTCTGAAGCGGCGGATGGCCTCCCGCATGGCCCGGTTTTCCGAAAGCCTCTCGGCGAAGAGCTCGGGGTAGCCGCCCCCCAGGAGGAGGGCGTGGGCCTCGGGAAGGGCCTCGTCCGCCAGGGGGCTGAAGGGGACGAGCTCCGCCCCCAAGGCCGAGAGGAGCTCCAGGGCCTCAGGGTAGTAAAAGGCGAAGGCCCGGTCCCAGGCGTAGGCCACCCGCACCCGGGGCGGGCGCCTCTCGGGGAGGAAAGGGGGAGGCTCGGGCAGGGGCGGGGCCGAACGGGCCAGGCGGAGGAGGGCCTTTAGGTCCCACCACCCCGCCCGCCCCAGGGCCTCCAGGGGGGGCTCCACCTCCCCCGCCAGCACCAGGCCCAGGTGGCGCTCGGGAAGCTCCAGGGCGGGGTCCTTGGGGAGCCAGCCCAGGAGGGGGAGGCCGTGGGCCTGAAGGGCCTCCCTCAGGATCTCCGCGTGCCGCTCGGAGCCCACCCGGGCCGCCACCACCCCCACCACCCGCACCCCGGGGTCGTGGCGGGCGAAGCCCAGGGCCAGGGGGGCGATGGAGCCCGCCATGCCCCCTGCGTCCACCACCAGGACCACGGGGGCCTTCAGGAGGCGGGCCACCTGGGCGGTGGACCCCACCTGCCCCAGGGGGTCCTTGCCGTCAAAGAGGCCCATGACCCCCTCTATGAGGGCCAGGTCCACCCCCCTCGTCCCGTGGGCGAAGAGGGCGAGGAGCCCCTCCTCGTCCAGGAAGAAGCCGTCCAGGTTGTAGGGCCTGAGGCCCGCCGCCCGCTCCAGGTGGGTGGGGTCTATGTAGTCCGGCCCCACCTTGAAGGGGCGCACCCTGAGGCCAAGCCCCCGGAGGCGGAGGAGGAGGGCCATGGCCGCCGTGGTCTTCCCCGCCCCCGAGTGGGGGGCGGCGAGGAGGAGGCGGGGCGGGTTCACCGGGGGCTAAGCTCCTTTAGGAGGCGCTCCGCCTCCTGCTGGGCCAGGTGGCGGAAGGCCTGGGGCTCTTTGCCCAAGGCCTCGGCCAGGGCCTCGAGGTAGGCGTCCAGGTATTCCTCGGAGATGAGGGCGGCCACGGTGAAGGCGAGCCGCCGCCAGGCCCCCTCCAGGACCCGGGCCTCCTCCAAGGGCAAAGCCTCGTACGCCCTTTGGGCCACCTGCTCGGTGAGCCAGTTCCACATGCTGGTCATCATGGCGTTGGTCACTCCCCGGCGCACGTGGACCAGGCCCACCAGGGCCTGCCAGGCGAAGTACTGGCCATTGAAGGGCCCCGCCACGGTGCGGAGGTACCAGTCCCTCAGGGTCTTCTCCCGGAGGGGTCTCTCCCCTTCCCTAAAGACAGCCCGGGTGGGCGGGTGGGCGACGAGGGTGTCGTAAAAGCCCTGGACCAGGTCCTCGGTGAGCCCCTCCAAAAAGGCCCGGTGCCGGGCCAGGACCTTGCCGTCCTCCACGGGGCGGAAGCGGGCTTGAGGGGGAAGCTGGCTCCAGATCTCCTGGGCGATGGCGTAGAAGCGGGCCAGGTTCTTGTCCGTCATACCCTCAGTCTAGTGCTCAATGCCCCGCTGAGCGGGCACCCCCAGGTCAAAGGCGTGCTTCACCTTGCGCATCTCGGTGACGGTGTCCGCCAGCTCCAAAAGGGCCTCCGGGGCCCCCCTTCCCGTGAGGACCACGTGCACGTGGGGGGGGCGGGCCTTAAGGGCCTCGAGGACCTCCTCCAAGGGAACCCAGCCGTAGCGCAGAGGGTAGGTGGCCTCGTCCAGGACCACCAGGTCGTAGGCCCCGGAGAGGAGGGCCTCCTTGGCCCGGCGCCATCCCTCCTGGGCCAGGCTGGCGGAGGCCGAAAGGTCCCGGCTCTTCCAGGTGAACCCGTCCCCCAGGCCCTCTATGGGGATGCCCAGCCTCTCCAGGGCCCGGTGCTCCCCGAAGCGGGCCCCCTGGTGCTTGAGGAACTGGAAGATGCGCACCCTAAGCCCCCGGCCGTGGGCCCTTAGGGCCAGGCCGAAGGCGGCGGTGCTCTTCCCCTTCCCGTCCCCGGTGTAGACAATGAGGAGGCCCCGCCTCTCCCCCTTGGGCTTCTCGTAGGGCCTTAGGCGCTTAGGGCCTTCCATAGGGCATAGCCTAGCAGGCCCAAGAGCTCCGCCAGGGCGATCATGGCCCCCAGCACGTCCCCCGTGAGCCCCCCCAGGCGGGCTAGAGCCAGCCGGGCCACCCCCCAGGCGGCGAGGAAGGCCAGGAGGGCGGGAAGGGGGAAGAGGAGAGGAAAGGGCAAGGCCAGGAGGAGGGGAAGGGGAAGGCCCCCGCCCCGCACCAGGGCCGCCATCCCCTCCCGGGCCAGGGGGTAGCGGTTCAGGAAGGGGAGGACCAGGAAGCGGGCGAAGCCCGGAAGCAGGAGGAGGAAAAGGGGCTCCGGGGCGAGAGCCAGGGCCTGCCACTTGAGGAGGAGGTAAAGCCCCCCCACCCCGAAGGCGAAGGCCCCCAGGTGAGGGTCCTCGAGGATGGCGAGGCGCCTTTCCCGGGGCCTGGCCCCCAGGAGAGCGTCCGCGGAGTCCAGGAGGCCGTCCAGGTGCAAAAAGCCGGTGAGGCTAAGCCAGAGGGCGAGGAGAAGGGCCCCCTCGAGGCCCGGGAAAAGGGGCAGGAGGGAGGCTAAGGCCAGAACCCCCCCCAGGAGGTAGCCCACCAGGGGGAAGAACCCCGCCCCCCGCCTAAGCTCCTCCGGGGAGAAGGCCCCTCCCACGGGGAAGGCGGTGAGGAGGGCCAGGGCGGCGAGGAAGGGGCGCAAGGCTTATTTGAGGCGCACCGCGGTGCCGCTTGCCGTCACCATCAGCATGGAGTTGCCGCTCCCCAGCACCTCGTAGTCCACATCTATCCCGATGACGGCGTCCGCCCCCAGGCGGCGGGCCTCCTCCTTCATCTCCTCCAGGGCCAGCTCCCGGGCCCGGCGGAGTTCGGCCTCGTAAGCCCCGCTCCGCCCCCCCACGATGTCCCGGATCTGGGCGAAGAGGTCCCGGAAGAGGTTGGCCCCCACAATGGCCTCCCCAAAGACGATGCCCAGGTAGGCCTCCACCTGCCGCCCTTCCACCGAGGTTCCCGTGGTGAGGATCATGGGCGCATTTTACCTCACCCGGGCCCGCCCGTTGACTTGATAACGCATTTTCAGTACCATCTTTGGGCGGAGGTGGTGGGATGCGAGGCAAAAGGTTAGCGGCCCTAGCAATCGGCCTTCTGGCGGTGGCCCTGGCCCACAGCGCCGTGCCCGAGGTCAGGGAGGCCTACCAGGCCGAGGCCCGGCTCTTCGCCCTGGACAACCGCCCGGGCCATAGCCGCCTCCTGGCCCTGGACCTGCCGGAGGGCAAGGTGGTGGCCGAGCTCAGCCTTCCCCCCAGGGGCATGAGCCTGGTGGCCACCCCCTCGGGGCGGTACCTCCTGGTCTCCCGGGGCCGGGACACGGACCGGCAGTGGCTCACCGTGGTCTGGACGGGTAAGGAAGGGGAGCGGTGGAGCCGTCCCGTGATCGCCAAAAGCCTCCTCCTGGGCCGGGGGTGGAACATTGGCCACGGAAGCGAGCCCTACACCCACGGGGGACGGCTTTTGGCCTTCGCCGAACGGGAGGCCGTGGCCTTCCTGTTCACCGAGGAGAGCCTGGCCCCCGAGGCCGCCTTCCAGGCGGAAAGGATTCGGCTCCCCAACCCCGACCACTACCACGTGGTGGAGGCCCCCGAAGGGGCCTACCTCACCCTCCTGGCCCGGGGGCAGGTGGTCCTCTACCCCAGGGGCCTTGGGGGGGAGGAGGCGGGGCGCTTCCCCTGCCCCGTGGAGCACGGGGAGGCCTTCCACCCGGAGACGGGCTGGAGCTTCTTCGCCTGCGCCCGGGACGTCCTGGTCCTGGAGGGAGGGAAGGAGCGGGCCCGCCTGGCCTACCCCGTGGCCGGGGAGCGGATCGGGGCCTTCCTGGAGGGAGATGGGGCCTTCTTCGGCTACTCCGATGGGGTGAAGCACCTCCAGCGCCTGGACCCCAAGGCCTTGAGCCTCACCCCCATCCCCTTGGGCGGGGTTTACCTCCGGGGGGCCTCGGACGGAAAGCGGCTCTACATCCTCCTCACCGACGGCAGGCTCCAGGTGCGGGAGGCCAGGAACGGGAACCTCCTCAAAGAGGTGCGGGTGGCGGCCAAGCCCTTCCCCGAGATGGACGAGGACACGGGCGGGGCCATCTACCCCGACCTCGCCCTCTGGCCCGAACGGGGCCTCCTCTACGCGAGCCTCCCCCACCTGGGCCTGGTGGCCGAGGTGGACGCCGAACGGGGACGGGTGATCCGCTACCTGCGCACCGGGGGTAGCCCCACCCGCCTGGTCCTGGTGCGGCCATGAACCCCATGCCCGTGGTGATGTACCTCATGGGCCTCGAGGCCGAGCACGGCCTCCTCACCCAGCTGGGCTTCGCCAAGAGGCCCCACCCCGAGGGGATAGGCTCCAGCCTCTACCTCCGGGAAGACGCCCTCCTCCACTCCACCGGCCTCTGGTACCAGGGGGTCCTCTACCACCGCCCCAAGGAGCGCTTCTACCAGACCCCCATCCCCCCCTACCCCCCGGCGGTCCACCCGGAGGCCAAGCCCCTGGGCTTCCAGGAGGGGCTACACCACTTCCTCCCCTTCCTTAGGGCGTACGAGGCCGCCGTGGCCCGGCTCCGGGGGGAAGGGCGGGGGCGGTTTCTGAAGCGCCTTCCCCCGGGGGCCAGGCGGCATCTGAAGGACTGGAAGGCCCTTTTGGGAGGCGAGGATGCGAGGGTTCCTTAGCCTCCTTCCCCTGGCCCTGGGCCTGGCCCTGGCCCAGGCCCCGGTGGTGGCCACCACCCCGGTCCTGGCCAGCATCGCCCAAGAGGTGGTGGGAGGCCGGCTCCGGGTGGAGAGCGTGGTGCCCCCAGGGGCGGACCCGCACGCCTTTGACCTCCGGCCCTCCACCGCCATGGACCTCTCCCGGGCCAGGCTCCTCCTCGCCAACGGGCTGGGCCTGGAGCCCTACCTGCCCCGGCTCAAAAACCTCCTCCCCAAAGGGGCCCGGGTGGTGGAGCTGGCCCCCCGGATGCCGGAGCCCATCTGCGGCCTCCTGGGCCTTCGGGAGAAGGGGGTCCACCTCCACGGGGACTGCGACCCCCACATGTGGCTGGACCCCACCTACGGGGTGGGCTACGCCCGGGAGGTGGCCAGGGAGCTGGAGGCCTTGGACCCCAAGGGTAGGGAGGTGTTCCAGAAAAACCTGGCCACCTTCCGGGAGAGGGCCCTGGAGGAGGACGCCAAACTCCAGGCCTGCCTTCAGGGAAGGCGCCTGCGGCTTGTGGTCGCCCACTTCTCCCTCGCCTACCTGGCCCGGCGCTACGGCATGGAGATCGTGGGAACCCTGAGGGACACCCACGGGCGGGACGAGGGGGTGCGGGGCCGCATCGCCCTCCTCAAGGAGGCGGAACTCAAAGGGGTGGACCTGGTGGTGGCCGAGCCCCAGTACGACCCCGCCCCCCTGCGCCTCCTGGCCCAGGAACTGGGGGCCAGGCTGGTGGTCCTCTACACGGATGTCCTGGACCGGAGGGTTCCGGGCTACCTGGAGCTCCTCCGTTGGAACCGGGAAAGGCTTTGCGAGGCGGTGAAAGGAGGTTAGCATGACGAAGGAAACGCGAAAAAGGCTTTTGGGCGCGGCGGTTTTGGTCTTGGGGCTGGCTATGGCGGGTAGCGGCCACCCGCACCCCGAGGAGAAGCACCACGAAGGCGAGAACCTCTTCACCCGGATCGCGGTGGCCGACGCCAAGGCCCCCCTGGTCCTGGTGCTGGACGAGGAGGGGAAGGAGCTGGGGCGGTTCACCGTCCCCTCCCCGGCCAACCTCTACCCCCTTCCCGGGGGGCAGTACGTGCTCTCCGTTCACCGGGAGGGGAACGCCGTGAGCTTCCTCTGGGGGGGCCTGCGCCTGGAGGACCACGGGGACCACCAGGACGTGAAGCCCGAGAACCCCTACGTGGCCGCCACCCTGCGCACCGGGCCCAAGCCCACCCACGTCTTCGCCGAGGGGAAGTGGGCGGCGGTCTTCCACGATGGGGACGGCACCGTGGCCCTCTTTGACCTGAGGCGGCTGGGGCTGGCCTTCACCCCGAGGCTCATCCCCACGGGAGGGGCGGACCACGGGGCGGTGGCCCTCCTGGGCGAGGCCCTCCTGGTGGGAGGGGTGGAGGGGGGCCGCCTCGAGGCCTACACCCTGGGGGGCCAGCGGGTCCTCACCTTCCCCCAGGCCTGCCCCCGGCTCCACGGGGAGGCGGTCTTGGAGGAGTGGGCGGCCTTCGGCTGCGCCGACGGGGTCCTGCTGGTGCGGGCCCAGGGGCGGGGCCTCCTGGCCCAGAAGCTCCCCAACCCCCCCGGAACCCCCGAGGGCACCCGGGTGGGCACCCTCGCCGCCCACCCCGCCCATCCCTTCTTTGTGGGCAACTTCGGCCAGGGGCTGGCCCTGGTGCACCCCAGGGAGGGAAGGCTGGAGGTCCTGCCCCTTCCCGCCAGGCCCTGGCGCTTCGCCTTTGACCCCGAGGGCGAAGGGCTTTACGTCCTCACCGAGGACGGCCGCCTCCACCGGCTGGACCCCAAGACCCGCCAGGTGGTCTGGAGCCTGGCGGCCGTGAGCCCCAGGGCCCAGAACACCCCTAACGCCGGCCTGGCCCTGGGCCACGGGGTGGCCTACCTCACCGACCCCCAGAAGGGGGAGGTGGTCCGGGTGGACCTGGAGGAGGGGAAGGTGGAGGCCCGCTTCCAGGTGGGGGGTGCCCCCTCCGCCATCGCCCTCTTCCAGGTGGCGGGGATGGAGCACTAAAGGAGGGGATGATGCGGGTAGCCTACATTCTTTCCAGCCCCCGGGCCGCCAGCCACAAGCTGGGCCAGATGATCCTGCCCCAGCTGGAGGCGGGGGTCCACGGGGTGGAGGTGGCGGGGATCTTCTTCTTTGACGACAACGTCATGGTGCTCCAGAAGGGGAACCCCATCGGGGAGCGCCTCTCCCGGCTGGCCCGGGAGCGGGGCCTCCTCCTCATGATGTGCGACCTCTGCGCCCTGGAAAGGGGCCTAGCCACGGGGGAGGCCCGCTGGTGCACCCCGGAAGGGGAGGCGCGCCAGGAGCCCGGGAACTGCCTGGTGGCGGGCCACGTGGTGGAGGGGGTGCAGGTGGGGTGCTTCCCCGACCTCTACGCCGCCCTGGCGGGCAAGGTGGACCAGGTGATCACCCTCTAGGGCCTTCCTCCTCCTGGGGCCCCGGCGCCAAGCCGGGGCCTTCTTCCAACGCCCCGATGAGGCGGAGGAGGGCGGGAAGGGCGGGAAGGACAGCCCCCAGGCAGGTGGGGATGGCCTTGGGGTTCCCCGGCAGGTTGAGGACGAGGCTCCGCCCCCGCACCCCCGCCACGCCCCGGTAGAGGATGGCCGTGGGGGTGTCCCGGAGGCTTGCGGCCCGGATGGCCTCGGGCAGGCCGGGCATGGGCTTTTCCAGGAGGGGGAGGGTGGCCTCCGGGGTCACGTCCCGGGGGGCGGGGCCCGTGCCCCCCGTGGTCACCACCAAGCCGGAGGAGGCCGCCAGGTCCAGGATGCCCCTCTGGATGGCCTCCACCTCGTCGGGAACCAGGAGGTGGCGGAACGCCAGACGGTAAGGCAAGGCGCCCTCCAAGTAGGCCCGCACCGCAGGCCCGGAGAGGTCCTGGTAGACCCCCTGGCTGGCCCGGTCAGAAACGGTGAGGATGCCTACCCTGAGCAAGGGTTTTCCCGTCACGCCCCACCTCCGAAAAGCCGTTTGGCCCCCTCTTCCAGGACCTGCCGGTCCAACCCCTCCCCGATGAAGACCAGCCGGTTCATGCCGTCCCTGGCCTGGGCAAAGCCCAGCTCCAGGTGCCCCAGGACCAGGTGAAACACCAGGGGTCGGGGAGCCTCCCGGACCCGGACCACCCCCTTGCCCCGGAGGAGCCGGGAGCCGTGAAGCAGGAGGACCCCCTTGAGCCAGGCCTCGAGGGCCTCCAGGGAGGTTTCCCCGGGGAGGACCAGGCTCAAGGACTCCACCGGGGCGTGGGCGTGCAGGTGAACCCCGGGGGGAAGGACCCGCAGGCTCCGGGGAGGGAAGAGGACCTCCTCCACCCCCACCCCTTCCCCCCGGACCAGGGGCCGCACCCGGGCCGTGGGGTTCAAGGCCTTGAGCCGTTCCAGGGCCTCTTCCACCCCAGGGGCCAGGTCCACCTTGGAAAGGAGGATGAGGTCCGCGGAGGCCAGCTGGGCCACGGCCTCCGGGTAGCCCAGGTGGGCCTCGAGGTGGAGGGCATCCGCTAGGGCCACCACCCCCGCCAGCCGGTAGGCCTCCTTGACCCCCGGAGCGGCCAGGGTGGCCAGCACGGGTCCTGGGTGGGCCAGGCCGCTGGTCTCCAGGAGGAGGTGGCCGGGAGGCTCCCCCCGGGCGAAACGGGCCAGGGCCCAGACCAGGTCCTGGGAGCGCCCGCAGCACACGCACCCGTCTGCCAGGGGAACCACCCTTTCCCCGGGAATAAGGTCCCCGTCCAGGGGCACCTCGCCGAAATCGTTGACCAGGACCGCTATCCCGGGCCGCTCTCGGAGGAGGCGGTTCACCAGGGTGGTCTTGCCGCTTCCCAGAAAGCCCGTGATCAGGGTTAGGGGAATCCGCCCGCCCCTTGCCCCTTCGCCTGTGGCCATGGCCGAGCCTTCTCCCATTTGAGAAGAGGTTATCACACCCTTCCCGAGAAAACCAGGAGGGATAATGGAGGCATGCGGGTGGCGAGCCTGGTCCCTTCGGGAACCCTGATGCTCCGGGCCCTGGGGGTGGAGCCCGTGGGGGTGAGCCACAGCTGCCCCAACCCCAAAGGCCTCCCCGTGCTCACGGAAAGCCTCATCCCCGAGGGGCTCTCCCAGGAGGAGATAGACCAAAGGGTGCGGGAGGCCTACCAGAAGGGGCTTTCCCTCTACCGGGTGCGGGGGGAGGTGCTCTCCGCCCTGGCCCCTGACCTCCTTTTGACCCAGGGGGTCTGCGAGGTCTGCGCCCCCACCCCCAAGGAGGTGGGCCTGGTTCTGGGTTTCCTGACCCAGGCCCCTAAGGTGCTGGAGCTTCGGGGAACGCGCCTGGAGGACCTTTTCCGGGACCTGGAGGCCCTGGGCCGGGCCTTGGGCCGGGAGGGCGAGGCCCTGGCCCTGGCCAGGGCCCTGAGGGAGAGGCTTGCGGCCCTCCCCCCACCCCC
>OGCH01000511.1_pt1 | contig 19627 bp, 35 predicted proteins | sample 1570111 | NCBI WGS metagenome assembly OGCH01 (sample SAMN03436243, study PRJEB24508) | hot springs metagenome | biome: Desert Springs; feature: Hot Springs; material: Water | place: USA: Great Boiling Spring, Nevada | collected 2008-12-01 | depth 0 m m | reverse complement strand
TCCCATCTTGGTCTGATTTCAACGGAAGCCAACCGTGACGTCATGGCCAAACTCGTAGCACGTCTTTCAATCCCATCTTGGTCTGATTTCAACAAGAGGTATGGGTTTATTATATTTCATCGCCTGATGAACTTTCAATCCCATCTTGGTCTGATTTCAACGTGATTCAGAAGCACTACTGCTATCATGATGAAGGCTTTCAATCCCATCTTGGTCTGATTTCAACTCTAAATGACTATATAGGTAGCGACGATCCTTATACTACTTTCAATCCCATCTTGGTCTGATTTCAACATAAAATTTTTAAATTTTTTCAAAAAAACGTTATTAAAATGACCATTTTAATTACATATGACGTAAATGAAAATTATTTTTAATTATAATTTTACCCCCTCCCCCCTTTCCCCTCTCTCCCTCTCCTTCTCCCTATAGTTGTGGGTTACAGGGGGAGTAAAACAGCCTAACACCTTTAACCAACTGTCGGAAGTGGAAGTCCCCCCTGTTCATCCCCCATACCTGATATCCCCCACTGAATATAAGTGTAACGAAAAGTCTTTAATTTCCCTTACAGATATAAACTCATGATATCGAGACCTGATTTGGTTGAGGTTTTCGATAAATGGAAAGAAACAGTTTACCCCACACTGAAAGAAGGAACCAGAAGCGAATATCAAAAGCCAATCTTGCTTTATCTCGAATGGCTTGAGGAAAATGAACTTGAAATCTTGCCATATGACCCAAACCCGGTTGAACAGATGGCCAAAATATATCGACAGCTCAACGATTTCTTTGCAGATAAGGACTTCTTAATTAGCAGGATGAACAACATTAAAGGAACAAGTATATCAGAAAGTTATCTGAACGTGATGTTCTATGCAATTAAAAACCTGTACTCTAAGCTATTTTTTAGAGAACTCGATAGGAAGTTCTTGATACTACACGGTAAAAGAACTGACCATAAGCCGAGAATACTAACACAGAAACAAGTTGATTTGCTCTTAAACTCTGAGCGTGATTTTGTTAAGCGGACAATGATAAGGGTAGGCTATTACTGTGCTTTAAGGGCTTCTGAGCTTGTTACTCTTAAAACAACAGACTATGATAACGGTGTGCTTAAAATCAGGGTTGCAAAAAGCAGAAGAGAGAAAACCAAGGAAGTCGTGCTTCCTGATGACTTATGCAGAGAACTTGAATTGCTGATTGAAACTGAGAGGGGTTATATGTTCAAGCGTGAGATTGAGAACCCATTCAAGAACATAACAAGAAGAAGATGGCTCGCTGGAGAGTGGAGTACATGGTTTGGTGATTATTCTGAACGAGTTCTCGGCGAAAGAGTCAGGTGGCACGATTTTGCCCGTCACACAAGACTAACGTTATATGCTGAACATCCAAATACTGACTTCAAGGATGTGTTGTTGTTGTCCGGTCATTCAAATCCTGCTGTATGTTTGATGTATTTCGAGAGAGCAAAGGCGAAAGTTGCTGACCTTGAGAAGGTGATGCCAAAACCGATGTGGGATTAGTGTGCTACATCGTGAACCCCGGCCTGTTTTGTTAGTAAAGCCGGGGGTTTTTCGCAAAACAGCCTCATTCACTGAGATTTATAAAAATATTTGTATCAGTCTTCTTTTCTCAACAGTGTTATAGCGAACAGAAGATACGCTGTAGCATCTATCAAGTCATCAAGCAGTTTTTCTTTGTTCTGTTTCTGAAGCATGGTTGTGGCTCTGTAAGTCTTTAAGCGGGCTACGGCTATTAGGTCAGCTAACGGGACTTGCTCATAAGTTCTTTCGTAAAGGGTGTCTCTCTCCGAAATCTTCGCTAAAACTAATTTTACAGAATCACTTACCTCCATGAGGTAGATAAAATTAGCCCAGAATATAAAATTTATCGACGCAGAAAATTTTAAGTATTTCTACGGTATCAATAAAAATATGGTAGGCGTGCTTAGGGTTAGTAAAGAGACAATAGAGAATGAACTAAAGACATTAAACTATGAACTTGAGACTGCAGGTTCGAAATTCAGGTACAGCTGGCACACAGCATACGGAAGACCACATTTAAAGGTTTGCCACGTTGAAAACTTCAAGAAGGAATACCAGCAATGTTCAGTAATCCTTGATGAAGTTCCATTCACGACAAGGCACGATTTATTGAACGCTATAAAAATGATTAGGTACGCAATCAAAAGATAGACTCAAATCTTTTATCTCTTTTTATTTTTTCGTTCTCAACTTGAATCAACGCATGTAGAAACTCTAAAAAGTTGGAGAAGTTCTCCTGTATCAGTCTTACAGCTTCTTCTGTTTGTTTCTGTCGTATCAGCTGAGCAATTCTCTCAACTTCAACGTATCTTGTTATGGTTATGTTATCTTTTACATTCATCTATCTACTGCTCTGATTATCGCTTTTATTATGTTTTCCGTTATTGCAATCAAGCCAGCATAAGCGATGAACTGCTCTTCAACGCTCTGTTCAGTGATGGGAACACCGCTGAACTGCAGTATTGCACCCACTATTATTCCCCAGATTAGTGTCGTTAAGAATTTCGTTGCATCAAAACTCTGCGGGTTGTCTGTATTCAAATGCTTTTTGACATACATCGATAAGCTATACGCCACAGCACTTAATACTGCAATACCCAAACTGCTCAAATCCATCACCACCTCACATCAATTATTTTTTAACTTATTTAAGATATAAAGATTACTCTCCAATTCATTGAGTACCGATTTAACGTATGTCTGCTTCACAAGCTTTCTGTTGCTAATCATATTAACCAGAACATCTTCTCTATTGCCATTAAGTAATCCTCTATTCACCATGTCGTCTACAATTTTTTCTGTCTCAATTATCTCTACAGCAATCTCAAGCCATCTGCCACTCTTTCCTTTAACAAACTTAACAAGTTTCCTGAATTTTTCGTCATTTAAGAACCTCTCAATATCCTCGTTGCTGACTTTAACGTTGTCGATTCTATAATAGTCCTCTGCAAGTTCTTCTGAGTATGCACCACGCAAGTATCTGTTAAACTCATACTCTATACTTGAAACACCAAAAAATTGAGCTAAATAAACAAGCTTTTGAATCTTAAGTCTGCTATCTACTCTTTTAGTATTGTATGTTACCCCATTAGCTTTTAGTGCCTCGAGTAATGCTTTTAATGTCTTTACTTTATCAACAACAGACATAATCCTACTGCCGTATACCCGACACAGAACTCAATAATGTCTCCGATATAGCACTCAACATGTTCTCTCTTGTAGAGGAACTCAATGAACTCGTAGAATATGAAGATGACGAAGAATATTGGAAAAAATAGCTGATTCCTCCAGTCAACAAGTGAATCAAGCTTCTCCAGTCATCAAGGACTTCAGCTTTCATCACCATCCCTTCTTCTCAATCTCTTTCAGCTTTGCAATGTGTTTATCCCTCTCATCAATCAGCACATCCACTCTGCTTAATTTGTCTTCAAGAACTGCAAGTCTGTTCTCTATTTCAAAGTCTGGAACTTGTTTAAGCTGATTATAGTGAGTTTGATGCTCTAAGAACTCACCGTAGTAGAAATCAACGTTCTGGAAGTCCTCAAGGATTTCCCAACCCATACACTGATAAGCAAAGTTGTCTTTACCGGCTAACCAATGTGGAAAGTCTCTCTTCAAAGTGTTGTACAGCTCTACAGCTTCTCTGAAGTCTTTCGGAGGATTAAACTTTCTGAGTCCCTTACGTTCAATGAATTCAACCTGTCTAATAACAGCTCCGCTCTGATAGGGATTGTCGCTCTGAATTGTAATTACGTTCGTTGGTGATTCAGGAGACAGCTCGAATGCTCCCCAAGTTACTGCGTTAAGGTCAATCTGGTGCTGAGGGATGTAACCAAGTATGAGTTCTATTTCCTCATCTGTAAACCCCTTTGTCTTCAAAACCGAGTAGCGTTTAGCTTCTCGATACAGAAAGTCGGGTAAGCCTTGCAGATTTTCAATCTCAACTATATTGGAACTGAGTATTGGTCTATAAGGTTCATCAGTTGTCAACTCAACTTCTATAACTGTTTGTGCACTTGGTGAACGAGTAGATGGTGCTCTTAGAAATCCATCTGGTAACACTGAAAGTTCAGGATAACTTCTACTAAGAAAAGAACCAACTGTTAAGCTACCGCTACTGATACTTGTATCGGTTACTGTTAGTTTTGGTGTTGTCATATCTGTTCTAAACGCTTTGTGTGTAGAACCTGATGATGAGAGTTTTTCTAAATATTTGTAATTTTCAGGTAAATCAACAGATTCTGTTGCTAAACGTGAACAAGCACCGTTCACAACTTTATCGATTGCGAAGTCGGCAGTTGAAGCTGATGGTAAATGTTTAAGTCCATAGTATGTTCTCTTGGCAGACCTTCTTGTAAAACAAGGTTCTGAATCCAATCCTGCTACTATTGTTTCTATCCCCTTATCAGCAAAAAAGTCGACTGTTATCAGTATCCACCAATACTCGTCGCCCCAATGATTGTCCCACTTTGCCTTATTGATACTTAACAAATAACCAAGGTTTACATCCTCAGTCGGATACTCAAGCTTAGCTCTCGTTATCGTCGGAATCCTGTCAAGCGAGAAGACACCCGATGTGATCTTACTGGCATCCAGATTTGGTATCCTTGCAACATCAAAAACACCCGACAGAATGTCCTCAGCACGAGCACGGGGAACGTCTGCGTCGGTAGTTGGAGCTCCAATGTTTCTGATTCTGAATCCCAGCCAGTCCTTGTCTGTGTCGATTTCAAGTTCCGACAATTTCCTTATACCACCAACAACACCACCAACACCTTGAGGCGGAAACAGAGGCATAGCATCACCTCAATCACGATATTGAAGCTCCAATTTCAAACACTTTTACATCAAGGGCAGTAGCATCAACGCTGTATCTGAAGTTTATTTCCTCATTTTCACCGATAAAGATGTCGAAAGCGTAGAGACAGTTAGCACTGAGAGTGTTGCCACTATTCAGCTGCATGACTACTTCAGTTTCTCCCACACGCTTGACAACACTCAGAACTCCAGAAGCGTTGAAACATGCGTAGATTCTGAACGTGCAGGGAGAGGAAGCTGGAGTTAAGTATGAAGCAAAAATGTTTGTGTTTGCTGTTACAGACTGATTGAATATTGAGGCTTTCAGAGATGGTTTTACAGTGCTTATAACTCCTTCATCCTTAACAAGCACGTTACCTTCACTGTCTTGCCTCATCAAAATGCCAATCCTGTCCATGAAGATATCGTCGAGATACACTACTGCATTTCCGCCAGATTTTGCTGTAATTTCAAATCTTATTGTCATTGTTGCTGCGTTCTTCGGAGACATCAGTGTTACATCTTCAGGTTTCCATTCAGATGACGGAGTCAATGTTGTTTCATACCGTTCAACTTCTCCCCCAGCAGACCGCCTCCAGATAACAACCAGTTTTATGCTCTGAACGTATTCGTTCTCTTTGTGAACCAAGCTGAAGTTTATCATCTGGTATGGAGATATACTGATTCGTGGAGTTTCTACATAGCCAGATTGACCAGAAGATACTGTTACTTTCAAAGCATACTGTCCAGCAAAGACTTCTGAAGTCTGAACTTCATGTGTGCAGTTGTATGCTGTTAAATCGCTTGTTCCATCTTCAAAGGATTGCTCATAGACCCTTGTTCTCTGCAACGTTGATAGTTTAACGTCTAAAGCGTCAAGGTTACTAAAAAATGTTTTTATCAAGTCATAATCAAGAATACCAATAACTTTAACCATATTATCACCTCTTCAGTTTGTAACGATAGCAAGAGTATGTAAGCATTGCGTTCGACTGTGGCGTTGCCTCAATTCTCAGTTTTGAAAAATACGGTCTGTCAGGCACAGGAGTAAACCACACAACGTATTTATTCTCTGTATCATCGTATCTGCTCAACCAGAGATAAGCAGTGTTATAGCCAATAAGACCATCCTCATACATCTTTGCTGGTGTTGTTCTCATCAAGAAATTGTCAATCTCAAATTCAATAACCGTGTCTTTGTCGGTTGTTGTTATTGAAGCAGCAACAAGTTTACCTCTTTCAAGAGAATTAACAATAGTTAGTTTATTCTTTGCTCTAACAGCTATCGGGGTGTCTATGTCGACAACCACGATTTCCCATACTGATGGGTCATTAGAAGCGATTTTGAGCTGATTAACTAACTCATTAAGTAATTTCTCTGTTATTGTGTCTATTCTTTCTGTGTCTATTCTTTCGAGTTTCTTCTCTAACCTTTCCCTAATTTCAGCGACCCACATACTTATACCTCACTGCAAAGTATTTGAAACTAACACCTGAATCTTGTGGTGCGTAAAGCTTAGCATATATTCTGCCGAAGTACTCCCTTGGCGGTACTGGAGTGTACAGAACAACGTATCTGTCGTTGGTTTCATCGTAGCAAGATAGCCAATACGTTACTGGGTTATAACCAACGAGTCCAGCCTCGTAGATTTCTTTTGGAGTTCCACGCATTACCATGTTGTCAATATAGACCTCGAGCAGTGTGTCTTTGTTGTTGCAAAAAGTATAAAGTAACACTAATTTTCCTCGTTCTCTGATGTTCAGCAGTTCTTTGCTGGAACCAGCTCGAATGCTTACTGGTGTGTCAGGAACAAGAACTTCTGTTATCCAGTAATCGGGGTCAAGGTTAAGTATTTTAGTGTATTTAACAGCTTCTCTGAGCAATTCATTGACTTTCTCATTCAAAATCATAGCATATAGTTATATTGCAGTTTGCACCGACAGCACTCGCAACCACTTGACAGACTCCGAGAATCTCTACGTACCCATCGAGCTTCTCAGTATACAATCCACTGGCAGAGATAGTTACAACTTTTCTCGTTACCGTTACTGGTGTTGGACTTGGGTCTGAAGCACTTGGCGTTGGTGTAAACGCATCAAGGATGGTTATGGTTATTGCTGAAGCTTCTTGATTGTCTATCTCAAGCAACTTAATCTTACCAATCTTGTTTACTGGAACAGTAAAGGCTGTTTGTGGTGCTGTATTTGCAGACACAACAACACTTGCCATGCTCATCACCTCACAGCTTCGTAGTGTTCAATTTCTCTGTAGACATCTACTCTTGCGGCTTCTTCAGGCGAAACTCTTATCATTTTGCACTTATTGACCAAGAACCTGAACACAAGCTTCTCGTAGTCACTGCCGTCATTGTATACTATGAAGATAATCGGTTCAAGGTCTTTTACTGTGTGTATTCTCAGTTTTGGTTCTTTATATGGTGTTGCGTCAACGTCTATAGTGCTTATGTATCTCAACTGTGGAACTGCCGGATTTGGAAACAGTTCTGGTTTCTCAAGGCGAGCAAAGAACTTTCCGGCTGGAACTTGAATGTAGATGAGCATGTCTTTTCCGCCCTTGAGCCCGACAAGGATTTCATAAAGTGTTTCAATGCTTGTCGGGTATAGACCAAGACTCGTAGTTGTTTCACTGCTCAGGTCAAGCTGAGTATAATCTCCGGGAGGTAGTATTATTGCTTGTTCATATATGATTTGCTGTGTTTTATCAATTCTAAACATGTCGCCTTCGTAAATGTAGTCTGTAAAATCTTTCCCGGTAAATTTAACGTAATGCCTTGGTTGCAATAAGCTTGGAGTTTCGGTAAACAATTTTATCATCTATTTCACCCCCTCTCTATGTCTCTACGGGTCTAAAAATTATAAAGTGGTTACCACCCGAATGCTATGACTGTGAAGTAAACTCCGCTCAGGTCTGTTTCTGCAGCCACCTCCGTACCGGCAGCAGAGTAAGCTATAACCCTCAGCTTGTTCTTGTCGCTATTTGCAAAGTCTATGTCAGCTGTATAACCACTTCCAGCAACAACAAAGCCAGCAATGATTTCACTGAATTCTTCAATTGTTACATCGAATCCACCAGTAGCGTAGCTTGATGGTCCCACTACTCTTTTGACAATGACCTTTGGAGCTCCAGCTTTTCTGCCAATCGGTCTGTCGAGTTTTCCCTTAATGTCTTCCCACGTTATTGCCATTTCCACCACCTAAAAAATTAAAGTTAGAGATTCATTATCTCCTTAGCCTGAACCGCTCTGATGCCGATTGGTCTCAGTTCAACCTTTCCAGTCTTGTAGAAGTTCATTTGCACGTGGAAATTGCTCTCTGGCGGGAAGAACCATGGTTCAGTCAGAGCTGCAACGTAGAAGTTCTCGTCTGCCTCGAAGTCTATGTTGTTCCATATGTATTTGTCTCCGTTCTTTGTCAGCTGGCACTTGTTAATTTTGGGGCTAATGCTAAGCTCCTGAAAACCGAGAATCAGGTATCCACTCTCCTCAACAACGGTTTCGGGGTTTGTGGTTGTTCCAAGATAATCGACTGCTCCAGTTGATGTGGCGGTATATGTGAAGTCAAGCTTACCTGTAGTTCCCCAAACCCTTGCAAACTGGTCTGCGGTCAAAGTAACAATCGTAAGCTGATTACCTCTTGCCCTAATCCCAGCAAAGTCTTGTTTTGTCTCGGTTTTGACCGCTCTAATCAAGTCAATAACCAAATCGAAGTTCTCAGTATACAGTTGCTTTATAGACTCGTTTGCTTCAAGGTACAGCAACTTGTCGATTATTTTAGCAAGTTCACCGACCTCTTCGCTTCTCATTGACGCCAGCTTCATCTCTACTCCCGCAACCTCCGCTACCTCTTCCGAGTAGCTCTTAATAAATTCCCTAACCGAATTCACAAACCTCATTCACACCACCTCACAAACCTTTTGTTTTTCTCTTAATTGTTCCAGAAACTACTCCAGTTTCCCTTGTTAATGTTCCACCAGTCTCCACTCTTTCTCTGACCTGACTGACAAGCTCTTCTACCCTTGTTCTCACTGTTGGAACAACTCCTCTTACTCTAACCTCGTCAACTCTGGCTCTAATTCTATCAACTACTCTGTCCGTCATGTATTGTTCACCTCCTAAAACCTCTTCTAATGAACAGTTGTTCTCTGCTTCTACCACGTCCGACTCTTTCCCTGATTCTCTCCAATAGTTTTTTGGCTCTATCTCCAACTGCCATATACATCACCGAATAAACGTCGAACTTAAAATATATATTACTTTCTAATAAATTAGTTAATCAACAATTAAGTTAATCAGACGAAAACATTTTTATGTTATGTCTCATTGATATATTTATGTGGTGGGGTGAAGTTAAGAAAGATTTTAAGACTATAACAGTAAGCTACGATACGTGGGACAAGGTTTGGGAACTAAAACGCAAGTATAAGTTCAAGAATTTAGACCAAGTGATTTACACTGCTGCATGCGTTCTCGAGATTCTGATGATTTTAGCTGAGAAGTACAAGGTTGACCCTCTTGACCTGATAAAGGATATGGTTGATAAATACGACTACTACAGCTCGGGCAAAGTGATAATCAGGAAGGGAGGACTATGAGGAAAGAAGAGGTTGTTGAAGCTCTGAATGAGTTCTTTGGGTTTGAAGTGAAGTGGGACAAGCTGAGCAAAGATGAACTGATGAAAATATACGAATTTCTCAATGACCCGCAGAAAATAATTAGTCGTGTCATCGACATTATGGGAATCGATGAGTTCGTGAAAACAACGAACAACACAATACTGCACAAATTAGTTGACGAAAAACCTGTACGCAAACTTCTTAAAGACTTATTGCTGGGTCGATAACTATGAAGAAGCTGATTAAGTTAGCCAGACCGTTCACGTTAGCACACACTGTTGTCATTGCACTGATGTATTGCCTCATTGCGGGTTTTGACTTCCAGAAAACCATTATCGCAACTCTTGCCTTAGTTTCAATTCATGCTTCAGCCCAGATGACAAATTTGCTGAAAGACGTAGCCATAGACATGATAAACAAGCCTTGGAGACCCACGGTGACAGGGGAAGTCAAGAAGATTCGTGCAATAGTTTTCGTCGGAATATGTCTGAAACTCTCAATCTTTCTGGCTTATTTGGTCAGCGAATTCTTCTTCTACATGATGTTAGTACTGTGGTTCTTCTCATGGAGCTTCAGTCTGTTACCAGTGCGTAAAAACCAGATTACTCATGTTTTCTGGATGGCAACGACAAGAGGGTTCATCCCTGCTTTCATGATAACCCAGAACTTTGCTCTGTCTGTTCTGATGTTCTTCTGGAACTTTGCTTTCAATCCTGTTAAGGACTGGAGAGACGTTAAAGGAGATTTAGCACATGGAATCAAGACAGTAGCGAATCAGTATGGCGAAAAAGGGCTGAAAATGTGGTGTAAAGCTTGGGGCTCGGTTTTCTATGTTTCGCTTGCCGTGTTCGTGATTCTTGGGTTACTGCCTGTAAAATGTTTAATATCAGTGTTTACGTTGCCATTGCTGTTTGCAATTCCTGAAACACTTGATGAATCACCAGCATTCAGTGACAACACGATGGCTTACGACCTCTACTGGTTTGGGTTCACTCTAAACTCAGTGTTCTTTGCCATTGCATTTATTCTGTGAACTCAGCATTCTTTATTTTTATTTTCCAAGGAAAACCCAAACTTACTTCTTTTCCGGTTGAAGGCTTAATTTTGGCTTTATAACCAAACAAACCACGTTTTGGATACACTAAGACCTCAAAAACAGAACCGACAGAAACGGGATAAACGAACGTATCATCAACATTGCTTAAAGCTTTCTCAGTCTCACCTATCTTGATAATCAGTTCACGAATACCACGCATATAACTAAACAACAAATCAACCGTCTCAGGTCTTTCAATAATTGGTTCTATTATCTCAGGCACTTCAGGTCTTGCTTCAAGTGTTGTTTCTGTTATTTCGTAATTAACTTCGAGATACGGCTTTTGGTCATTAGGAACGTTGGCCTCTCTTGAGTAAGTCCACATTGCGTTGTTGTCAGCTCCGGGCTGAATGATTAAGCTGATATAACCGTTTTGAACCCGCCAAAAAAGCAACGGAATCCTTACGTGTCCAATATTAAAGCTTCCACCCACTTGATTACTACCAGTTCTACCGCAAATCCCTGTTTCCTGACAACCACGCAAAACGACACGTTGAATAAATTCACCTATCGGTTTGTTAGCCCAAGTTATTGTTGTTTCGCTCCAATTTGGTGTTACTGAATAGATTCTGATTGCTAAGTCTGTAACTTGAACAGTTGAACCAACAAAACGAGCATCGGGAATAAAAAGATGAAGAGTAACACTTTTGACCCACTCAGGTTTTATGTTGCCTAAGTTGAACTTCAGATAAGTCCATGCTGTTTCATGGTAATTGCCAGTAGCACTAAACGCTGGGTTACTATCACTTGATATCCACAGTTTCGTGTCTTTACCGAAGTTCTTGTTGTCAACTCCAGCATTGCCGACTACGTATGCGTCTTCTGTCGGTAACAACGTTACTGTTGACATGTTAGAGTGATGCAATTATGTCTAATGTTCTACTTACAATAATACTCGCTACACCACTTGCCCACGTTGTTGAGTCTCTCAATATTGTTGCTACCTCTTCTGTGAAATCTCCGGCTCTTTGTAATACTAACATCTTTGCCTTAACTCTTTTCCTTTTTCTAAACTCTGATATTAACGGTGTTGGATGGATTAACCTACCCATTTCTCTTGCTTCTTTTCTGCGTTTTCTAATTTCTTCGAGTAGAGTCATTATCTTACTCTTCTCTTGAATTTATACCTAACAATGTATTCTTTAACTAATAAACCACGCTCGAACGGTTCAGTGTCAACGGTTACCTCAACGTTTCTCTTGAAAAGTATTGGTGGTTGTATTCTGCCCCCGATTCTGGCTTTAAGTTTAACCCATCCCTCTGACGGAATTATTGAAGCAACAGCATATTCCATCTCCATGTGTTCATCGTCAGTCTTTATATCGCTTATCATCAGTACCATTGCCGTCACCTCTTTTTAACCTTAAACCTAACCCTATAACCTTTTGTCAGTAACCCTCTGTGTACCTCTTCGAGTTCCAAGTCCTCGGGTAATTTCACCGGTAAATCCCTTATTAGCGAGTCTATAGTTACTCTGAGTTTGGCAAGTGGTTTTGCTAATGCCCAAACATAACCTTCGTACTCTATTTTATCTCCACTTTGTTTCGGTTCTCCGTAGTAGTCAGTAAACCACATCTTACATCACCTCTTCTTTAAGTAAATTTTCGCTTTGTAAGCTCTCATCAGAATTCCTTCCTCAAGTGGTTCGAGCTCAACCTTCTCTGGTATATTTGCAGGAATGTCTATCATTTCAAGCAGTTTTACTTTCTTTTTCACCAAGTTTTCAGAAACAAATTTCAGACTTGTGACTTTTGCCACTTCTATGTTGTTTTGTCCTTTTTCGTATCTAAGCGTGTCTTTCAGAACCAAATTGTTGTGTATATTTTGTATTATATACGACAATATCATTTCAACCACCTCCTACTAAATCCATTCACCACCCCAATCCGCATTAACTACCACCTCCTCCAGCTTTCACATTCTCAATCTCCAGCACATACATAGACGTAGCTAATTGTGTTTTTTCTCCTGAGACAGCTTTGCCAATTACCTGTGCTCCAAACAGTCCCGGCACTCTCTTTGCGAATACTCTTACTTCTGAGTCAGGTTCAACACTGACACTTAACTTTGGTTGTTGTGGGCTCATGACACCATCTTTTAGTTTTTTATCACCTTTGTATATTGCAACATAAAGCTGTCTAACTGGTGGTTTAACGAGTTTAACTGTTATTGTTACTTGTCGATACTCAGGTGGTATACGCTCAGGTGGTATTGGTGGTACTTCTTGTGATGGTGGTTGTGATGGTGGTAGTTCTGGTTGTGTTGGTTGTTGTGGTTGTGGTGGTGGCGGTGGTGGTGGTTGTTCTGGTGATGGTGGTTCTACAATTGGTTGTATTGGTGTCGGTTCACTTGGTGGTGCTTGTAGCCTGATACCGATATCAACGTAGTCCTGAAGCTGTCCAGCTTCCCATGCTTCGATTCTCAGATAACCTTCTCTGTATGGTGTTAGTGTTGCACCACCAGCAGGATTTACCCAGATTCCGGCACCGAACCAGCCAACCGTCTGTGTGTAACTTTTTCTATCATACTCATTGTTGTTTGCGTCGAAATATCTGAACGTAAATGTTACCTGACAGTCTGACCACCAGTTTGTGCAGTCATACTGAACTTCAACATAGAAACTTGTTGCCTCAGCTATTACCAAGGTTCCGAGATTCCTTCCTCTAATCTGTCCGCACTGGTCAGCAACTAAAGTAGTCCATTGTCCCGAACCTTGCTGAACTCTAACACCACATATAACTCCTCCCATTTTTCATCACCTCCTACAAATTAAACCAGCTAACATTCCCCCTAACGGGTAACCTAACTCTTATATCAGTATGGAACGTCTTAGTTTGCTCTCCGTTGAAGTTATAGGTTACTGTTACGTCAAAACCATGACGAGTAACGATTGTTCCAGTCGTAAATATGCTCCACATTGTCATGAACGTATCAAGACTCAACGGATTTGTTTTCCAGTAGCCTTTTATGTCTACATAGTTCCTTGGGTCAAGTCTGTCTCTAAGTTCTTGAGTTAGTCTCGATATGAAAGTATTCGATGAGTCTTCCCAGAACTGGTTAAGCCAACCGGCAGACAAGCTTGCACTGCCTTCAACAGTTTCCCATTCATAGGCCTCTGGGTCTTCAGGACACATTTGTCTCCTTCTGACCCATGTAATACCTTGTTTACCTTCTTCACTGTTGTTCTCAAATCTTGTTGTTATATCGCCTTCGAACCATAACCCAGCCCAATGGAATTTTACGTTTTCAAAGTAGAGTGGAGATAACTTAAACAGTATTCTTGGCTCTTGCTCTTTTTGACAAGGTCTATACAAGAACCTGAAGAACTTTGCTCTAACAACTGCTGTTCTCTTCAAATCGTTAATCAAGCTCCTTACTGGCGTTGTTGTCTCGTAAACTCTGTAATCAAGAATCTCTGGTCTATCTATTATTGGTTTTACTCTGTAAATACCGTGGTCTCTGTCTATCCATTCAACACCAAATATTTCGCTTATTTCTTCACGGGTCAGTTCTTTACGCTTATTACAACACTTCATGGCAATATCACTCTCCCCAACCTAAAATTCCAAATTGATCCTCCGCCGTAAGCAAACATACCGTCTTTGTAGTATTTACAGGCATGGGTAACAGTAACATAGCCGTAGACCCACTCTGGTAGTGGAACCTCGAAAGTGTATGTTGTGCTCTGCCCAATTCCAAGTGTTCTTGGTGAATAGCCTCCTTTAAGGTAAGCAAAGCTCATGTGTCGCTGGTCTTCATATAGAATTGATACCATACCGTTCCACTCCTCAATGCTCAGAGTTCTGTCGGTGTTGTTGGTTACAGTATAGCTTAATCTTACCCTTGCTGGTTCGAGAGGAACACGGTAGTATATGTCCCACTTGAAGACTCCAGAGACCAACTCTGGAGGTTTTGGACTAATCACTATCCCTTCTGGAACTGGTTTTGGATATACGTCTGCTCCTTCAGTCCAATCAGGACTAAGGTCTAACACCTCATTGGAAGCACTTGGTTCAGGGTAAGTGTTTACTGGTCTCGGTCTGTCATCGGCTAATCCCATGGTTATCACCTTTTCAAAGTGAGCTTCTGTTCTCCATTTTCTGTGTCTGATATCAGCAACCAGAGGTAATTTTTCGGGTTTCTCGAATTTGTATTTCTGCTCAAACTTGTAAGTGGCGTTTGCACCGAACAGCAATGTAACCTTGTTCCTAACATTGCCTATTTGCTGATATACGGTTGCCTTTGTGGTTCTTCCTGTATTTTGATATTCGACACGGTAAGTTAATTCTGCCGGCTTGCTTATTAGAACACTTTTGAACTGAGTAATGTTGCCCATAAGCTGTGCCTTTGTTATCTTTAATGTTTCACCTTGCTTGGTTTTGTAAAAAATTGGTAGTTTGGTGCGGACATTGTTGATTCTGTAACGTATCTCTGGCTCGGGAACAAGCTCACGTATTTCTCCTTTCTGCAGTTTTTGATACAGCAGTTCTGCATGCCTCATTCAACAACATACAGGTCAAGAGTTGTCTGTATTCCGTCTAAAGGCTGAATCTCGCTTGTTGTTGGTGGGACATACGGGAATCCTGAAACTGTTGTGGTTACTTCAGCACTTCCGCTCGGGACTCTAACAACCTTTTCTCCAATAACCCTCGTGTAGTTGGTTGGGTCTCTGAACCTAAGCGTAACATTCTGGTCTCTGTCACTGCTGAATCTCATGACAAGTGTTGCTCGTGGCTTCGGCAATGTTGGAATCTGAGCAAAGAAGTTCGGAGCTGTGTTGCCTCTAAAGTCCATGTAGAACCCAATTTTGTCTCTAATTGGTGTTTCAGCAAGTCTTTTCCATTTCAGTAAGCTCGCAGTCCATTGGACAGGACCAGCATATGAACAAGAACCCCAGCTCAGGTGGTCTCTGAATATGCCTGTTGCCTTTCCCAAGAACGGAACGTTGTAGTTTCCTCGTGGTGTTAGTGTTATTCCGTAACCTCTGCTTCTGACTGTATATCCGCTATCGCTCTGCATCCTAATATCATCAACAACAAGACCCGGGAATCTTGGGTCAGTTGCGTTTCCTGTTTCGTAGCTTGCAATTCCTGCTCTGTTGTATTCCTGAATCCTTGCTCTCATGGTCATTGCTTCAGCAACGCTGATGTGCATCCACTCAACTATTTCTGTGCCATCAACTGGGTGGATTTCAGCAAGTACGCTGTGGACTTCTTTAGGGTCTAACCATTTGCCAAGTCTATCTCTAAGTTTACCTCTAATTCTTTCCAAAATCCCTTCTTCTTCATCGGGTTCACTGAGTCCGCTTAGGTTAAATTTGCTTGAGATATCACTAACCTCTATGTCTCTGATTTTAAAGCTCTTCAGTGATTGCTTCAGTGCCACTCCTTTGCACCATGACGGAAACTCCAGTCTTGTCAGTGCCGCAACTCTGTTTCCGACTCTCTCAAACTCTGGGAAGTTAAACACCACTTCTTATCACCTCCTCAAACACCTCTAATTCTTTTTCTCCTAACACCACCAACCACAGTTTCGGGGACAGTCTCAGTTGTTTCTGTTGCTCGTCTGGCGGTCAGTATCTGAAACTCTGGTTCTCCTTTTCTGAATCTCTGTCTCAGTGTGCCTGCAAGCCCAAGTTCCCTAACATTTCTCCTAAACGTCCTAACTCTACCAAACCTACTTAAATCTACTCTCATTTTCTCACCCCACATACATTTTTATACCTAAAGCTACCATAAAGGACATCAACACCAAATCTTTCAGAATCCCGAGATACGTTCTGTTCCACTGCTCTTCTGACTTCTTGGCTCCTTTGAGATACTCAACGTCAGATTTTATATGCGACACGTTGTTTAACTTTAATTTTATCTCTGAAATATCGTCTTTTATTTCTCTGATTTCGACAGACATAACCTTGATTTCGCTCTCTAAAGTTTTAACACAATTTCTGAGTGAATCTATTACATTTTCGTATTTGCATTCGTAGTTCATTCGCTTTCACCTCGCTTGTGTTTAATATAAGCCAAAATAGCTTTTGTTCTCAGTAATTTTTCACCGCCAACGGGACATTTAACGTATAATGGAAACTCTGTCCTTGGTGGAAGTTCAAACTCAGCATCATGTTCTTTACAGTATCCTTTAACGCTTAATGCACCAGCTCTTCTGGTAATAACTAATAAAACAACAACTCCAAGTATAGCAAGTCTCCTTGGTCTTACTATGATTCTTTGTCTTCCTCCTTCTCTAATCATAGACCTCTCGACCTCCTAACTCTGTAATCAGTGTCATACCGTTTACTTAGACTCAAGATGTGTTTAATCAGTTCTATTGTTGCCAATTCAACGTATGTCGGACTACTATGACCAAATACACGTCTGAATGCTTCTGGGGTCAAGAACGCTCGTGTCCACTCTTTTACCCACTTTTCAACGACATCTGGGTTAATGTCTTCAGGACTAACTCCAATTGCTTCTGCTACTCCCCTTCTGAACTCTTCAGCCAAATTCTTAACTTTACCTTTATTTCTTCTAAGTCTTGTGTTAATCACTATGTATCACCTCACACACCGGGTAACACTGCCCTGAGCTCGTTCACAACTCTTCTGATAACCTCTATTTTCTCGTCAAGCACGACATCGTTGTCGCTAAGCGTCTTGATTCCTTCATAGATTTCGTCGAGTTTATTCAGTATTGAGTTTAGCTTTGAAGCTATTTCTCGCTGATTTGCTATGATTCTCTCAGCATAGTCACGCAGTGATGTTTGAATGTCCAAGCAAAGATTGTAGATGTCTTCATTTGTAACTGTTCTTTCAAGCATCATGGTCATCACCTCAAACTCAACACCCTTGTCGGTTTTGGTCTTCTCGGGTCAAGTCTAACCACTTTACCAAGCCTTATTTGTCTAATTCTTTCTCTTCTCCTGAATATACTATCGAACATCCTCCATCACCTCAACCTAACCCCATACTGGGTTTCCATCCACTCTTCGTACATGTCCCACGTTATGATTCCCCAACCGTCTTCATTTGTCTTCTCACGACCTAAAGCTTCAAGCATCTTCTTTACTTCATCAGTTGTTAAAACTCTGCCTATTGTTTTGCTGTGTGCTTCCCTCATCAAGGCTAAAAGACCTGAAACGTGGGGTGTTGCCATCGACGAACCTGAAAGAGGACTGTAGTTGTTTAATGCGGTGTTATCTCCAGCTCTGTCAAGCAATCCTGTGCAAGGAGCATGAATATTGACACCGGGAGCAACACAGTCGGGTTTTATTCTTCCATCTGGTGTTTGACCTCTGCTCGAAAAATCAGCAAGCTTACCTGTTATCGGGTCATAAGCACCAACTGTAAGCACGTCTTCAAGCCAACCGGGTGTACAAATTGTCTTTTCGTTTGGACCTTCATTTCCGGCTGCAACACTGAATATAACTCCGTACTGAGTCAATTCTTTTATGACTTTATAATATGGGTCTTCCTCTTGTTTTGATTCTTCTACTGGACCACCAAGAGACATCGAAACAATGTCTACACGGTATCTGTGTACTGCAAGCTCAATCGCTTTCAACACAGCATCATCACTCCCTGTTCCAATCAGGTAACCAAGACATTTGATGCCAACAACAGAAGCACGTGGTGCAACTCCTTCGGTTGGTATTTTTCTGCCAACTTTTCTGCTTAGAACTGAATCCTCAGCGTATTTGCCTCCAACACAAGCACAGCACCATTCGCCGTGACCGTTTTCGTCTCTAACTTGAGCCATTACTGAATCTAAAGCCATGTGACTCGTTGCCGGGTGTCTTCTGTCTACTCCAGTATCACAGACAGCAACTCTAACACCAGAGCCAAAGAATCCTTTCTGGTGGGCTTTATCTGCTCCAATCAAGCGTTTTGTGTAATAAGTTGACGTGAACGGAACCAATTCCTTAAAGGCACCATGTTCAGTCTGGAAAATAGCGTCTTGCGGAACAGTAGGATATTGTAAAGCATATTTGAGTCTATTTGGGTAAATTCGCTTAACTTCTGCAGCATCTGCAAGGTCAAAAACCCATTCTCTTGGCAATACTGTCGCAACATACTCGAATGTCGGAATTGTTCTGAGAAGTGGGAACATATCGGTTATTTGAGACACCAACTGACCGAATCTGCCCTCTGAAAGATACCCACGAACCACTCCGACAATTGTGTCGAATTTTCCTGTCTTGGGTTCTATGATTATAGGGACTAATGGTGTTCTGTAAGCCAACCGTTTAACTGTATTTGTCAACTTGTCTATCACTCGCATGTCAGTTCACCTTAACACCTTTTTAAACTATAACATATATAAAGGTTTTCTTTAAGTCTTTAAACCTTTAACAGAAAAGTATATATTCTACAATGGTATATATACGGTGAGGTGATAAGTGTGGCACTGTTGGATAAATATGAAGAGAAATGGGCAAGAAAGGTGTCTGGTGCAAAGTCAAAGTGGATATCGGCAGTGAAGAGCCCAGATGCTCTCGACGCCTACGTTAAGACCATGTCGTTGGTTACCGGATACCCAGAGTCAACCGTTAGGAACTCAAGAGCTGGTGTTGGCTACTCTAACTTCCAGAGAGAAGCTGAAGACTACGCAGACCTTTGGGAAGAGAAAGTTAGGGCTGCAGCATCTGCAAAGAAGTGGAGCAAGAACTTTGCAAAGGCATTTAGCGAACCAGCAGTTTAAACGTTTTAATTATTTTCTAATTTTTTCTTTAAGCCTTTGAAGTTTACTGTTTAAGTTATCGGTTTGTAAGTCTCCGTTTTCGTCAATTAACGACAGTATAAACCATTCAACGATGACCTTCATTGGTATATCATATTTAGCAGAAAACAATTTTATACGTTTCTTTGCTTCAGCACTTATAACTATGTGTTCGTACCTGTCCATAACCTCAGCCATACTTCTTAAACAGCTCGAACATGCTTTTAATTTCGTCTATGTTATTACTGCACAGCCGAGCAACTGAGCGTGCTGTTCTGATGTCTTTGTTGAAATCCCAAGTCAGGTCTGCAATAAGCTCAGCAACATCCTTTGAAACACCTTC
>OGCH01000509.1_pt1 | contig 19708 bp, 17 predicted proteins | sample 1570111 | NCBI WGS metagenome assembly OGCH01 (sample SAMN03436243, study PRJEB24508) | hot springs metagenome | biome: Desert Springs; feature: Hot Springs; material: Water | place: USA: Great Boiling Spring, Nevada | collected 2008-12-01 | depth 0 m m | reverse complement strand
GAGCGCTGGCGCTCGTCCGCCCTCTTTTCGGAGAACCCAGCCCGCGAGTCGACAGAAAGGGGCACGACGGTGAGTATCAGCGAACGACGCATTGGAACAGGAGCGCTCGAAACGCATACCTGGATCGCTGGAGATCCCGCCAATCCCGCTCTTGTGCTCTTGCACGGCGGTGGCCCTGGAGCCTCGGCCGCTGCTAATTGGCAACGAGTCCTCCCGGATCTCGCGCAGGACTTCTATGTCATCGCACCCGACCTCGTCGGTTTCGGCGAGACCTCGCTTCCAGCTCGCCCATGGCCACGCGGCTGGGCAGCTTGGATGGGGCTCCGCGTCGAGCAAGTCCTGGCGCTTCTCGACGCCCTACGGATCACTTATGCCCACCTCGTGGGCAACTCCATGGGAGGCTACCTGACGCTGCAACTTTTGATCGAGGCTCCCGACCGCTTCGGCCCCTCCCTCCTGATGGGTCCGGCCGGTGGTGCTTTCACGCCCGGTCCGGAGCTCGCTCTCATGCGTGCCTTCAACAGCGATCCCCGCCCAGCGCGGCTGAAGCAAGTCTTCCGATCGTTCGTCTACAGCGACGAATCCGTTCCGGACCTCGACCAGCTCGTCGCTCAGCGCTTCGCCTTGGCTACTCGCCCGGAAGCTATCGAAGCGTATGAAGCGATGATGGGAGAAGGGCCCGTCCCCTTGCCGCCAACGTTGCTCGGACGGATCGAACAACCGATCCTCATTCTCCATGGCCGATTCGATCGGATTGTCCCCCTGGAGAGCAGTATTTGGCTGCTGCAGCATCTCAAGCGCGCGGAACTCAAGGTCTACGACCGCTGCGGACACTGGGTCCAGCTGGAGCGTTGGGAATCGATGCGGGACGACATCCGTGCCTTTGTCAAGGGGCACGCCAGCCCCGTCCGGGCCTGATGCAGAAGGGAGGAAAGACACATGCCCGCCATCACTGGACAGGAGTATCTGTACCGTTTGCGCCATACCCAACCGGAAGTCTGGATCGGCGGCGAACGTGTGGCCGATGTCACCGAGCACCCGGCAACACGTGGTGCAGCCTACCGGATCGCGATGCTCTATGACTTGCAACATGAGCCCGGAAACCGCGACTTCATGCTCTTCCCTTCGCCCACCACTGGGGACATGGTCGGGACGCAGTTCCTGATTCCCCGCAGCAACGACGAGTTGCGCAAGCGATATCTGATGCATAAGGCGTGGGCCGAGGCGACCTTTGGCATGATGGGCCGAACGACCGACTTCTGCTCGGCCATCGCGGTGGCCTTCGCGGTGTCAGCTCCGTTCTTCGGCGATTTCGCGCCCAATGTGACACGCTATCTGGAGGAGATCCGCGAGCAAGACCTTTTCCTCACCCACGCCCTCGTCGATCCAGCAGTCGATCGCTCCAAGCCACCGAGTGGGCAGAAGGAACCGTTTCTCTACCTCGGCGCGGTGCGCGAGACCGATCGCGGGATCATCGTCCGTGGCGCGAAGATGGTGTCGACCGCTGCAGCCTACGCCAACGAGATCATGGTCTGGCCCTATCTCCCCTTGCCGCAGCACTCACCAGAGGACGCACCATACGCGATCGCTTTCTGTATTCCGACAAATAGCCCCGGACTCCGCTTCGTATCGCGCGAACCCTATGGAGGATCCGCACCACAAGACCATCCCTTCGCCGCCCAGTTCGATGAACTGGACACCATAGCTATCTTCGACGATGTCGAGGTACCGTGGGAACGTGTGTTCATTTATCGCGACCCCGAGCGGACCAATACCCTCCTGCGCTCCCTCAATCCGGCTGGTGCTGGATTGATCGAGTTTCAGACGAATATTCGCTTCTGGGCCAAGCTTAGTACGATCGCTGGACTCGCGCGCCAGGCAGCACGTATGCTGCGGATCGATGCCTTCCTCCATGTCCAAGCGATGCTCGGCGAACTCGCACTTTATGCTGACGTAGCCCGCGCGATCACGGATGCGGCACTGCATACGCCCATCGAAGTGAATGGTGTCGTCGGCCCCAATCCGCTTTACGCGAATACGCTCCGTCTGGCTGCGCCACTCTGGTACCCGCGCATCCGGGAAATCCTACAAATGACTTTCGCTGGTCACCTCATGTACCTCCCCGACACCATGAAAGCATTCGACTCACCGGTCGGGCCGTTGCTCGAGCGGTACACCCAGGGAGCAGACGTCGGTGGACGCGAGCGCGTCCAAGTTCTCAAGGCGATCTACGACCTCGCCGTGCATTCTTTTGGTGGTCGCCACGAACTCTACGAGCGGTGGTACGGTGGTGACTCGCTCAAGAACCTCGCCGCGATGAAGTACTTCGGCTGGCCAGCACAAGACTCGGAGGCACTGGCACACAAGCTGATCGAGCTCTCGCAGATTGCTTCGGCCGATTGAGAAAAAGGGGTGAGCACGATGACGACAACCGTTTTCAGCCGGTGGACTCCGGAAGCCGAACACAAGCTGATCGAGGACGCAGCTCGCGTCGGCCAGCTCGCTGTCGCGGAAATCGAAGAAGCCGAGCGGAACGCCGAGTTCTCCCAAGAGGTCATTCAGGCGATGGTCGACGCTGGATTCCACCATATGCTGTTGCCGCGCCGGTATGGCGGCATGGTTTCGATGGGGACCTATGAGCAGGCGCTGCGGACCGTCGCGTCTTACAACATGTCGGCCGCGTGGCTCTGCTATTTCTGGGCCATTCACCCGATCTGGGTCGCCTATATGCGAAACGAAGCCGCTGAGCTGATCCTGAGCGAGGACAAGCTCATCGCCGATATCTTCGCAACGCAAGGACGCCTCGAGCCCGATGGGACCGGTTGGCGCCTCTTCGGCGAATGGAAGATGGGAAGCGGCGGCATCTATGCGGAATGGATCGGACTCGGAGCACTGGCCCAGTTGCCGGGCTGGCCCGAACCAGGACCTGTTTTTGCCGTCGTGCGCACCCGCGATGTCGAGATCATCCGGAACTGGGATTCACTCGGTCTTCGTGCGACTGCCAGTCATGGTGCACGAGCCGACGGTGTCTTCGTGCCTGACGAGTTCGTCCTTCCCTTCCTCTGGTTCATGATCGATCCGCATACGCGCCCCGAACCACTCGACCTCGAGGACCCGCTCTTCCGCGTTCCGTTCATGGCCCTTTTCCTCGCTGGCTTTGCGCCAATCATTGCAACGGCTGCTCGCCGGATGGTCGATCTCCTACGCGAGTACACTGAGCGACGCATCCGCGTTGTCCAAGGCGGCGTCCTGGAACGCGACCAGGGCCGGAGCCACCGCTTACTAGGCAATTTGTACAGCCGGCTGGACATGGTGGACGCGCTGGTCGACCGCTATTTCCGCAAGCTCGAGGAACTGATCGAGCGAGGTGAAAATCCGATTTCCGAGCAGGAGCGCTCCCAGATGTTCGCCTGGCGAGCCCAAGTTGTCCGCGAGTCGACACTCGTCGCCTATGAGGCGTTCAACTTCATGGGCGGCATGGCCGTTTACAAGAGTCATCCTGCAGAACGACTGCTTCGCGACATCGTGACCTTCGCCAATCACCCCACCCAAATGTTCGAGGATGCACTGAGCGCGTATGGCCGGACTGTGCTTGGACTTCCATCCGGCCATATCGCCTGAATCACCCGCAAACCATTGGGCGGCGCGCAAGTGCGCGCCGGCCAGCTATTCGCGTGGCCTCCCGCAGCGAGTACAGTGACCAGTAAATGAAAATCGGACCGGAGGCACAGTGGATCTTTTGCATCACCAGTCGAGGCCCAAGCTTGGCCGCATTCGCAAGCGAGACCAGGCCTATCTTTTCATTAAGCAGTTACTCCTGACAAGGGACGCCCAACCCGGCGACAGCCTCGACATAAACGCTATAGCCCAGGCTCTCGGCATGAGCCGTACTCCTGTTCTGGAAGCGACCGCTCTTCTCGAGCGAGAGGGATGGCTTTCCGTTATTCCTCAAGTCGGCGTCTTCGTACGCATCGTGCCTTCCTACGAGGTGTTCCAGCGTCTCGTCGCACGAGCTGCTTTGGAAGGAGTCCTGGCCCAATACGCAACGCGATCCATCACGACACAGACATTACAAGAACTAGAGAACTTGCTCCAAGACATGGAACAGCCGGCTATCGATGAGCTGCGGTACAGCGAGCTCAACCGCCGCTTCCACGCGCTCATCCACGAGGCAGCGAGCATGCCTATCATCCAAGAAATGGTCAACCAGCTGTGGGACACCCTGGAATATACTGGCTTAGCAAAGCAGTTGTTCGCCAATCGTGCACCGTCCCTGCGCGAACACCGAGCAATCCTCACCGCCTTGCAAAACCGAGATCCCCAGACAGCCCGGGAAGCTGCCGAGCGTCACGTACTTCGTGTCGCTGAGCTGTTCGCCCCCTTGGCTGCAGAGGCATCCGAGCACGATACGCGACTCATCCGGCCGTTGAGACGCCATCCGCGGAGCTGAACGCGGCGACGATCATGCTGTAGTAGCTCGGCGCCTCGTAGCAGAGGACCTCGCCGCGCAGGGGAACCCGTCGCATCACCCCGGCTAGCATCAGGGTCTGCCACAAACCATCGATCGCCGCGTTCGTCGCCTTTTCCTCCGGGAGCTCGATCAGTCGGCCCGGATCGTTGGCTTCGAGCGCTTCCACGACCAATCGATCGACCTCGGCGGCATCGGGATGAAATCCATAGGGGCCATCGGCGCGGTGGGTATGTGCCCAGTCACAGCTGGCGATGAAGGCGATGCGCCGGCCGTCTCGCTCAGCGGCGAGCGCCACGGCTTCACCGAACGTCACCAAGCGTTCGCGCGGCAGCCGACGGGAGGGAGTCACGATCACGACCGGCGGCCCGATATCTTCGTCGGGCGGCGGCGCCAGGACATCGCCGTGGCCGACCAGATTCCGTCCGTGCCCGAGAAACCAGAGCGGCGTCATCGTCCCCCAATCGAGCGGAATGACCGATTGATCCCAGCGATTCCCGGCAAAGCCAGCCAATGCCACCGGAACACCCAGTTCGCGCGCTGCTCCCGCAATCGCCTCCGTCGCTGCCCGGTCCAACGGGACGTTCATCTCGATCTGTCGCCCACGCCAGCGGAGTGTCCCCGCTCCGCGCGCCGTCAAGGCCAAGCAGACCATGCCGTCCACACGCACACCATGCGGTGTCGCCACGACGAGGACGTCCGGCTGGGCCGCGGCACAGAGCCGTCCGAGCTCGAACATCGCAGCCCGCGTCGCCAACCCGCCTTCGGCATCCTCGGAAAGCTCGGGGATGATCGGAAAACCGTGCGGGGCCACGGCACCGAACACGATTCCCATCGCCGTCTCCTCCTTCCCCGGGCAGTATCCCATGACGGCGAAGGCAGGGCAACGCGTCCCAACTCGTCCGTTTACACAGCGTTTACCGAGGGTAGCGAGACTCGGTCTCGAAAGCCGGCTGACGACCGGCTCGGAGAGACCAGAAGGGAAGGTCACCGATGGCCCAACCACAAACGCTCCGACGAGTCCAGCGCTCCAGTCGCGGCAAACGGATCGCACTCATCGTTGGAGGGACGCTGCTCACTCTGTTCCTCGCGCTGCAGGGCGTCGCCCTGGCGCTCCCGCGTACTAACCCACCAGTAATCGCTGAGCCCGCCTGGGACAGTCCCCAGACACGGGAACTCTTCATGCGTGCCTGCGGTGACTGTCACTCCAACCAAACCAACTGGCCCTGGTATACCTACGTCGCACCGGCTGCTTTCCTGGCCTATCACGACGTTACCGAAGGACGGCAGATGTGCAACGTCTCGGAGTGGGGAAGCGGAGGCGAAGCGAAGTGTGACGAATCGGTCGAACAGATCCGGGAGGGCAAGATGCCACCGTGGTTCTATCTCCCGCTCCACCCTGAGGCCAACCTCTCCGAACAGGAAAAGGACCAACTCATCCGTGGCCTGCTCGCGACCTTCGGCGAAGGGGGCGGCCAACGAGAGCGGCGTGGTGAACCCGGCACACGGCCCGATGAGGACGAATCAGGTGAGGAAGGAGCACGCACCAGCCCGCTCGCTCTCCGCCTCGCCTGAGGAGGGCACTCGGTAGCTCGGAGCGTGCCGGCATTCTCAGGCAGCGGGTGAAACGAGCTCGACGACACAACACTTGACGAAGCCTGTGCGGATCTGCTAGCCTCAAATAGAAAGGCGCGGAAGGGAAGCAGTAGCGCGCCGAACCCGGTCAGCGAACCGGGGTTCGTGGTGGGAGCCCGGTCCGGTGCGGTGCGCGAACTCGTCCCGGAGCTGCGTTCGCGAACGTGGTCGAGTAGCGAGCGTCGGGTTGCGCCCGTTATCGCGCAGAGAGCGGGCGTCGCTTCTTCTTCAGAAGCGACGGCCAAGTAGGGTGGTACCACGGGAGCGGCCCGTCCCTTCGCGGACGGGCCGCTCGGCATCTGAGGGGAACGATGTTCTATCTGATCTCGAGCCTGCTCCGACTCTCCCTTAGCCGGCCCCGGGGAGGGGCCAGGATGATCGCGGGACGGTCGCGATGGTCACGCGGAACGTGCCACCGGCCAACCGCACGAGAGGTCAGTTCCATATGCTGGATCCAGTCACTGGAGGGAGTCGATGAGCGAGCGATTGATCATCTTCGATACCACACTGCGGGACGGTGAGCAGTCACCGGGCGCAACGATGACCGAGGACGAGAAGATCGAAGTCGCCCGGCAGCTGGTCAAGCTCGGGGTAGACGTCATCGAGGCAGGCTTTCCCGCAGCCTCACCCGGCGACCTCCGCGCCGTCCAGCGGATCAGTCGCGAGGTCAAGGGTGTGACGATCTGTGCGCTGGCTCGCGCCAATCAGCAGGATATCGATGCGGCGTGGGAAGGGGTGCGCGATGCCGAACAGCCGCGCATCCATACCTTCATCGCGACCTCGCCCATCCATATGGAATACAAGCTCCGCAAGACACCAGAGCAAGTCCTCGAGGCTGCCCGCTTCGCGGTGCGCACCGCCAAGCGCTATGTCAGCGACGTCGAGTTCTCCGCGGAGGACGCGACCCGCTCCGATTGGGACTTCCTCTGCCGTGTCTTCGCTGCTGCTATCGAGGAAGGCGCCACGACGATCAACATCCCGGATACCGTCGGCTATGCGGTGCCCCATGAGTTCGCTGAACTCGTCCGCTACGTCATGGAGCACACACCCGGCATCGAAAAGGTCACGGTGAGTGTCCACTGCCACAACGATCTCGGTCTGGCCACCGCGAACACGCTGGCCGCCATCCGAGTCGGGGCACGACAGGCGGAGGTAACGATCAACGGCATCGGCGAGCGCGCCGGGAACACCGCGCTGGAAGAGGTCGTGATGGCGCTGCACGTGCGCCGTGATGTCTTCGGCGGCGTCCTACCACGCGTCGTCACCGAACAGATCGTGCCGTCCTCCAAGCTGATCCAGCGGATCACCGGTATCCAGGTCCAGCCGAACAAGGCGATCGTGGGAGCCAATGCCTTCGCGCACGAAGCGGGCATCCACCAGGACGGGATGCTCAAGCACCGCATGACCTACGAGATCATGACCCCGCAGTCGGTCGGCTGGGAGGCCAGTCGCCTCGTCCTGGGCAAGCATTCCGGTCGTGCCGGATTCACCGCCCGGCTCAAGGAACTGGGCTACGGCGATCTCTCGCGGGAGCGGATCGAGCAACTGTACCAGCGTTTCATCGACCTGTGCGACCGGAAGAAGACGGTCACCGATGCCGACATCATCGCGATCGTCGAGGATCAGCTGGCCCAAGTCCCGCAACGCTATACGTTGAAGGGCTGGCGCGCACACTCGGGCTCGGACGGTCGAGCCGAAGCGTGGGTCAAGCTGGAAATCGATGGTGTCGAGCGAGAAGCATCCGCTTCCGGCAACGGGCAGATCGATGCGCTCTTCAAGGCGATCGACCGGCTGGTGGGTCGCCACTGTGAACTGGAGGCGTTCCATGTCGATGCCGTGAGCCCGGGCGAAGACGCGCAAGGCCAGGTCACTGTTCATTTGCGTTGCGGCACGCAGGTCTATAATGGCCGGGGCGTCGCGACGGACGTCATCGAAGCGAGCCTCCGTGCCTATCTCATGGCACTCAATCGGGCTGCGCTGACGACACCGGTCTCGGTCAGTGGAGGTGAGTGACGAGCATGGGTATGACGATGGCCGAAAAGATCCTGGCCCGGGCGGCAGGGCGTCGCCGCGTCGAGCCGGGAGAAATCATCGAGGTCGCGGTCGATCTGGTGATGACCAACGACATCACCGCCCCACTCTCCATCGCCGAGTTCAAGAAACTCGGGGTCGAACGCGTCTTCGACCCCAAGAAGGTCGTCTTCGTGCCCGACCACTTCGTCCCGGCGAAGGACATCAAGGCAGCGGAGCAGTCCAAGATCATGCGCGAGTTCGCGCTCGAGCAGGGAGCGATCTATTTCGAGATCGGACGGGCCGGTATCGAGCACGTCGTTCTCCCGGAGCATGGACTCACCCGCCCGGGCATGGTCATCATCGGTGCCGATTCCCATACCTGCACCTATGGCGCCTTCAATGCCTTCGCGACCGGGATGGGATCGACCGACATCGCCGCCGCGATGGCGACCGGCACGACCTGGATGCGCGTCCCGCAGACCATCAAGTTCGTCTACACCGGCACGCTGCCCCCGTTCGTGACTGGAAAAGATCTCATCCTCTACACCATCGGGCAGATCGGCGTCGACGGTGCGTTGTACGCCTGCATGGAGTTCACTGGCCCGGTGATCGACCAGCTTCCGATGGACGACCGCATCACCATGGCCAACATGGCCATCGAGGCCGGTGCCAAGACCGGCATCTTCGCCTGCGACGACAAGACGCGCGAATGGCTGGCCCAGGTCACCACGGAGCCGTACGAGCCGGTGGACAGCGACCCGGATGCCCACTACGCCCAGGTCATCGAGTTCGATGTCTCCAACCTGCGACCGCTGGTGGCACTGCCTCACCTGCCGTCCAATGTTCGCCCGGCCGACGAGGTGCGTGATCTGCCGATCGACCAAGTGGTCATCGGCTCCTGCACCAACGGTCGGCTGAGCGATCTCCGCATCGCCGCCGAGCTTCTGAAAGGGCGGCAGGTGCACCCGCGCGTTCGCTGCATCGTGATCCCGGGCAGTCAGGAAGTGGCCAAGCAGGCGACCAAGGAGGGGTTGGTCGACATCTTCTTGGAAGCCGGCGCCGTCTTCTCGGTCTCCACCTGCGGTCCCTGCCTCGGCGGTTACATGGGCGTGCTGGCGAAGGGCGAGCGCTGCGTCTCGACCACCAACCGCAACTTCCGCGGGCGCATGGGACACCGCGAATCGGAGGTCATCCTGGCCAGCCCAGCAGTGGCGGCAGCGAGCGCCGTTCTGGGTCGTGTCGCATCACCGTTCGAACTCAACTGAAGCGAGGAGTGGAGAGCGGAGCGGGTGTTCGCTCTCCGCAGGCAGTCGATGTGCAAGCGAGGAGGGCAGTTCCCGTGCCGATGCGCGGGCGTGTCTGGAAGTTCGGTGACAACATCGATACCGACGTCATCATCCCGGCCCGGTACCTGGTGACGATCGATCCCCAGGAACTGGCGCAACACGTCATGGAAGACATCGACCCCGAGTTCGCCAGCAAGGTGCAACCGGGCGACATCATCGTGGCTGGGCGCAACTTCGGCTGTGGCTCGTCACGCGAGCATGCACCGATCGCGATCAAGGCTGCCGGTGTCCAAGCGGTGGTGGCCGAATCGTTCGCCCGGATCTTTTTCCGCAACGCCATCAATATCGGGCTTCCGGTGGTGGAGGCTCCCGAGGCGGTCCGCGAGACGGAAACGGGCGACGAACTCGAGATCGACACCGAGAACGGAATCGTCCGCAACGTCCGCACCGGAAAGACCTACAAGGCGACGCAGTACGACGAGTTCATCCAGCATATCATCCGCGCTGGTGGGCTCTTGAATGCCGTCCGGGAGCGTCTCGCCGCGCGCCAGGCAGCGGGGGGAAGCCAGTGAGCGAGGTGCACGTACTCCTCCTGCCCGGCGACGGTATCGGCCCAGAGGTGGTCGCCGCGGCCCAGCGTGTCCTCGAACTGGTGGGCCACCAGACCGGCTATCGTTTCCTCTTCTCGGAGGACCTCGTCGGTGGTGCAGCGATCGATGCCTATGGCACGCCACTCCGCGACGAGACGATCGAGATGGCGCTGCGCTCCGACGCCGTTTTCCTCGGAGCGGTCGGTGGTCCCAAGTGGGATCATCTCCCGAAGTCCACACGTCCGGAAGCCGGTCTCTTGCGCTTGCGGAAGGAACTCGGGCTCTTCGCCAACCTGCGGCCGGTACGCGTCTTCGACCCGCTCGCCGATGCTACCCCGCTCAAGTCGGAGATCGTGCGCGGCGTCGACCTCATCGTGGTCCGCGAATTGACCGGGGGACTCTACTTCGGTCAGCCGTCCGAGCTGCGCCGCGAGCCGACTGGCCGGTGGGCGATCGACACCCTTCCCTATCGGGAGGAGGAGATCGCGCGGATCGTCGACCTCGCGTTCCAGCTTGCCCGAGCGCGTCGCCACAAGGTGACGAGTGTCGACAAGGCGAATGTTCTCAACACCTCGGCGCTCTGGCGCGAAGTCGCCAGCGAGATCGGTCAGCGCTACCCAGACGTCACGCTGGAGCATGCGCTGGTCGATTCCTGCGCGATGCGTTTGGTCGCCCGGCCGCGCGATTTCGACGTTCTCGTCATGGAGAACCTCTTCGGTGACATCTTGAGCGACGAAGCGGCAGTCTTGGCCGGCTCGCTCGGCATGCTCCCTTCGGCCAGCTTGCACGGTCAGCCACCGCAACGGCCTGGCTCGCCAGCGGTCCGCTTCGGGCTGTACGAACCGGTGCATGGCTCAGCACCGGACATCGCTGGCAAGGGGATTGCCAATCCCATCGGCGCCATCCTGAGCGTGGCCCTGCTCTTTCGCTGGACACTGGGGAACGAGCGCGCTGCTGCGGCGATCGAGCAGGCAGTCGAGGACACGCTCGCCTCCGGTGCACGGACGGCCGATCTGGCCCGTCCGGGAGAGCCAGCCATGGGGACCGAGGCCTTCACCGATCGGTTGCTGGAGCGACTCGCGACGATCCTTTCCACTTGACGCGCCGCGGCAGGTGCCCCGGCTCGTTGCACTGACGACCCGGACCATCGCGACCAGCTCCATTTCACGAGCGTGTTCGATCCGACCCCGGTGCGTGCACTGCACTGGGTCGACTTCGTTCGCTGACGACCAGAGAAGTTGGTTCATCCGGCTTCATCAGGCGTTACCGGTTTCGTGGGTCGAACACGCGCTCCCGAGTTGCCGCAACCGGTACCGATCGCACGCCGAGATCGTTCCTCGGGGACGACCGCTGTACCGGCTCCCCTTTGGTCCCCTCGCTCGCGTTCGCCGCGCGGCACCAGCGGAGGGCGAGCGGCTGGCTTGCGCACCGGGAAGTGTGGGACCACGTTCGGTCATGCATCACTCCCTGCCTCGCTGAGAGAGTCCCCCCACCGAAATGCGATCGGCCCGATCGGTCCCGTTTCACATCTGCCGTGATGGTCGCCAGGATGACGACGCGCGATCGACCGACACGCATGGCTGCGCATGCTCCATCGCCGGTGGTACCCTCTGGAGACGAGCGGGAAGGGGAGGGACGTGGCGAGCAGCAAGCGTCCGCGGCGCAATGACCGCCGTACCGCCAGGCGAGCCAGGATGTCCCAGAGCAGCACCGGCCGTGGTCCGGTCGTTTTCGCAGCGCTCGCGTTGATCGCCATGCTGCTCGTCGCTGTCTGGGCCATCCGTGGTCTCTGGCGTACTTCCCCATCAGAAGCTCCGGGTGCGGCAACAGCTCCTTCCGTCGAGTCTGCTCTACCGGTCGTGACCGCTCCACCGGGTTCGCCTGGCAACCCGCCTCTTTCCCCCGTGGAAACGCCGACCCCTGAGGCGACCCCGACCCCGACTCCGACCCCACCTCCACCGATCGTGGTCGGTGCATTCGGCGAGTTGCCCGTTCCGAACATTCCACAACCGGCCTACCCGCCGAACCTCTTGAACCTGACCTACGAACTGGCCATCGATCTCGAGCGCCTGCCGCAGGACGCTCCGGTCTATCGCTTGGTTCCCCGCCAGTGGGATGAGACGACTGCCCTAGCCCTCGCCCGCTCGCTCGGCATCGACGGAACAGTCGAGCAGACAGCCGGTGGCGGTTTCCTCGTCCGCAGCTCGCGCGGGCAGCTCATCGTGAACGAGCTGACGATCCAGTACCAGACCGAACTCCCCAGCCCGACATCCCAGCCGACGAACTCGCCTGCAACTACCCCCGAGACGACGCCGACGGAAACCGCGCTTCCAGACGACACGGAACTTCGCCGGATCGCCCGCGGCTGGCTTCAGAGCCACCAGCTGGTTTCCACGCCGATCGACGAGGGACAAGTGCGCGAGCGCCTGCCGGATCGCGGTTTGGCCATCGTCACCTTCGGTCCTGCCGAACCGACACCGGTCCTCTCCGCGCTTCCCGGTGCGACCGTCACGGTTGCGAGCGACGGAACGGTCCGCCAGGCATTCGTGGCCTGGCCAGCGGCGCTCGAGCCATCCACCTACAGCCTACGACCAGCCCAGGCGCTCTGGCAGGATGTGGAGAGCGGGCGCGCGACGGTGGAAGTCGACGAGCGTCTCTTCGAGCGAGCCAGCCTGCCGCTGCGCGGTGTGGCTCGTCTCACGAGTGCCGAACTCGCGTGGGTCGATGCAGGGCAAGGAAGCGAGCGCTATCTCACGCCGGTCGTCCGTTTCCGCGGTACGGCGACCTTCGAGGGCTATCCAGAGCCAGTCGAGGTCGTGATCACGGTCGTCGCCGTCGCTGCACAAGCCTCGCCGCGTGGGTGAAAAGCGAGCACAGGGAATGGAGGTGCCGTGAAGACGACACACGCTGGTGAGCAAATTCGCCGACTCGGGCTTCTGCTCGCAGTGCTGTCGATCGTGTTGTCCCCCGCGACGCACATCCCCAGCGTGCAGGCAGCACCACCGTTCGTCCGCTGGGGATATTACGTGACGTACGACCGCACTTCGTGGACCACCCTGCAAGCGCACCTCGGCACGCTCGACATCGTGTCCCCGTACTTTTTCCAGCTGCGCGCTGACGGGACGATCGAGGAGTTGAGCGACCACACCGCCGACGGTTTCCTCCGCCAGAGTGGGATCACGGTCGTCCCGATGATCAAGAACGTACCGCGCTGGAATGACTTTACCCCCCTGATCGCCGATCCCGTGCAGCGCAGTGCAGTGATCGCTCGCATCGTGCGACTGGTCGAGGAGCGCGGCTACAGTGGCATGCACATCGACTTCGAAGCAGTGAATGCCAGCGATGCTCCGCACCTCACCGCCTTCATGCGCGAGCTCGCTGCCCAACTCCGACCGCGCGGCAAGTTGGTGACCCAAGCGGTCGTGGCCCGCACCTCGGACACACCGACCACCTGGGGCGGTGCCTATGACTATCCGGCACTGGCCGAGGTGAACGACTACATCGTCGTGATGGCGTACGATTTCCACTATGCTGGAGGGTCACCCGGTCCGGTCGCCCCTTATACGTGGGTGCAACGTGTCGTCAGCTACCTGACGACGCGCGTCCCCCGCGAGAAACTGATCCTCGGCATTCCGCTCTATGGTTACGACTGGAACGTAACTGCCGGGCCACCAGCTCGTTCGGTTCGCTATGACCAGGTACGAGAACTGCTCCGCCGACCAGGAGCGACGAGCGGTTACGACGAAACGGAAAAAGAGGCGTGGATCCGTTACACCGACGACCAGGGACAGCAGCACGAGGTCTGGCACGCTGACGCGCGGAGCGTCGCCGCACGCGTCGATCTCGCGCTCGACCGTGGTCTCGCGGGTGTCGCGCTCTGGCGGCTCGGACACGAGGACCCAGCTGTTTGGGACGATTTGGCTCGCCTGAACACACCAGCTACTCGCATCCCCGCATTTCCGTCGACACCGGAACGGCGCTACTTCCCGGAAACCGGTCACTCGCTCTCCCACGGCTTCAAGACCTTCTGGGAACGAAGCGGCGGGCTCCCGATCTTTGGCTACCCGCTCACCGAGGAGTTCAGCGAAGTCAATCCGGATCTCGGTAAGCCCTTCACGGTCCAATACTTCGAGCGGCAGCGGTTCGAGTATCATCCGGATCTCGCGGGGACCCCCTACGAAGTCCAGCTCGGCCGGTTGGGAGTGGAGGATGCGAAGCGGCGTGGCCTTCTCGGGCACCCAGCGTTTCAGTCGATCCCGGCCAGTGCTGTCTCCGGGGACTGCTGGTTCTTCCCGGAGACCGGACACGCAGTCTGCGGCCGCTTCCTCGCGTACTGGCGCTCCTATGGGCTCGAGTTCGGTGATCCCGGGATCTCCTTCCGCGAGTCGCTAGCGCTCTTCGGCTACCCGATCTCGGAACCCTTCACCGATCCCGATACCGGCCTGACTATCCAGTACTTCGAGCGAGCGCGCTTCGAGTATCATCCGGAGAACCCGGAGCCGTACCAGGTGCTCCTCGGCCTGCTCGGTCGCGATCTGGTTCGGGCGAAAGGATGGATCCGGTGAGTGTCGCCAAGCGCCTGCTCGTCCTCCACGGTCCCAACCTGAATTTGCTGGGCCGGCGCGAGCCAGAGGTCTATGGAACGACGACACTGGCCGAGATCGACCAGAGACTGCAGGAACTGGCACAGGCACACGGATTCGAGGTCATCTGCGCGCAATCCAATCATGAAGGGGAACTCGTTGACCTGATTCAGCGCTACGGCTGGGAAGTGGCTGGCATCATCCTCAACCCCGGAGCCTTGACCCATTACAGCATCGCCTTGCGCGACGCGGTCGCTGCGGTCCCAGCACCGGTCGTCGAGGTCCATCTCTCCAACATTCATGCCCGCGAGCCATTCCGGCACCGGTCGGTCATCGCACCAGTCGCCGTCGGACAGATTTGTGGTTTCGGTCCGATGAGCTACGAACTGGCACTCATCTATCTCGTCCGACGAGTGGAAGGAGCGAGCAGGTGACTACAGCGGAACGCTTGGCGCGGCTGCGCGAACGGCTGCGCGAGCAGGAACTCGATGCGATCGTCATCACGCATCCCTCCAATCGGTTTTGGCTGAGCGGTTTTACCGGCGAGGATATTCCCCCCAACGAATCCGCCGGCCATCTCGTGATCAGCCACCAGGACGCGGTCGTCGTCACCAGCCGACTCAACAGCGTCCTGGCCCAGCAAGAGGCCACCGGCTTTCAGGTGTTCGATCGGGAGCGCGACTTCGCCCGCGGCGACGCGATCGTTCTCCAAGAGATGGGAGTGCGGCGCGTCGGCTTCGAGGACCGCGCCATGCTCTATCGCGACGTCCAGGTCTTGCGCGAGGCATTGGGTTCCGCAGTCGAACTCGTCGCGGTGGGAACGCTGGTCGACGATCTTCGCGCCCGCAAGGCGCCGGAGGAGTTGGAACGGATCAAGCAGGCTCAGGCGGTCACCGACACTGCCTTCCAGGCAGTGCTCGCCGAACTCCGGCCCGGACTGAGCGAGCGTGAGGTCGCGCTCCGCCTGGAGCGGGCACTCGTGGAGGCCGGTGCCGATGGGATCGCCTTCCCGATCGCCGTCGCCTCCGGCCCACACGGTGCGCTCCCGCACTATCGCCCCACCCAACGTCGGCTGACCGCTGGCGAGCCGATCGTCATCGACATGGGAGCCGTCGTCGCCGGCTACTGCGCCGATCTGACGCGGACCGTCTGGATCGGCCAGGCCGACCAACAGCTGGAGCGCATGTTCTCCATCGTGCTCGCGGCCGTGGAAGCGGCGGAAGCGGGCATACGACCAGGCATGACCGGACGGGAGGCCGATGCACTCGCTCGCCGCGTGATCGCCGAGGCCGGCTACGGGGATGCCTTCACGCACTCGCTCGGACATGGGGTCGGCGTGCGCGTGCACGAGGCACCCGCACTGTCACCGGCCTCAGATCAGATCCTCGAACCCGGGCACGTGGTGACGATCGAGCCGGGGATTTATGTACCAGGATGGGGTGGTGTCCGGATCGAGGATCTCGCAGTCGTCCGTGAAAGCGGCATCGAGGTGCTGACCCGCACCCCCAAGCGGATCGATCTCGCTGGCTCGTGAGAAAGGAACCGCGTGCACGTCCGGAAAGACGAGTCGTATCTCGTATACTGAGCGACAAGAGGTGGATCACGTTCGGCACAGCAGGGGGATTCCGGGATGATCGAGACCGGTGATCTCAGGAAGGGCTTGACACTGCTCATCGACGGCGAACTGGTTCGCGTCCTCGACTATCAGCACGTCAAAATGGGACGCGGCAGCGCCTTCGTCCGCTTGACCCTCAAGAACCTACGCACCGGAGCCACGACGACAACGACCGTCCAAGCGGGGACACGCTTCGAACTCGCTCCGCTCGAGCGGCATCGGGTACAGTTCCTCTACGAGGACAGTGGCCAATACCACTTCATGGATACCGAAACGTTCGAGCAGTTCGCGATCGATCGAGAAGCGCTCGGCGATGCGGTCTCCTACCTCAAGGAGGGTCTCCAGCTCGACCTCCTGACCTACAACGGCCAGCCTGTCGAAGTCGAGTTACCGGTCACGGTCGATCTCAAAGTCGTGGATACCCCACCCGGGGTGCGCGGTGATACGCAATCCGGTGGCGGAAAGCCGGCAACCCTGGAAACGGGACTGGTCGTCACTGTTCCCTTTTTCATCGAGATCGGTGATATCGTTCGCGTGGATACGCGCACGGGCGAATATATCGAGCGGGTGAGCTGACGATGTCGGAAGAGACCCGACCGGAATCGTCTCGTGCTCCCGACTACGGGGCGCTGACGCGTACGGTCCGCGAACTTGTCGAAGTGATGCGCGCAGCCGGACTCCAGCGCCTCGAAGTCAGTCACGGGGATTTGCGCATCCTGCTGGAGAGCGCCGCACTCAGTGAAGCAGCGACGCTCCTGCCACCGGCAGCAGTGTCGCCCGTGCGATCAGCGGACCAGGACACAGCAGCGCTCGAGCAGCTGGAGACGATCACCGCACCGATGGTCGGCACCTTCTATGCCGCACCGCGGCCAGGTGCCGAGCCCTTCGTTCGCGTCGGCGATCGGGTCGAGCCAGGGCAAGTCGTGGCGATCATCGAGGCGATGAAGGTGATGAACGAGATCGTGGCGGAACGCGCTGGCACCATCGTCGAGATCCTGGTCGAGAATGGTCAACCCGTCGAATACGGGCAGCCGCTGATGCGACTGCGACCCGATTGACGAGGGACAGCGATGTGGCCGAGTGAGGTCATCGGGGTCGCCGCTCTCACCCGCTTCATCAAGGATCTCTTGGAAGAGCAGCCGATCCTCCGCATGCTCCGCGTGCGCGGTGAGATCACCAACGCTCGAACCTATGCCAGCGGGCATTGGTACTTCAGTCTACGCGAGGGAGATGCAACCCTGCGTTGCGTTCTGTTCCGGAGCCAGGCGCAACTCCTGCCCTATCTCCCCCGCGATGGAGACGAGGCGATCGCCAGCGGGTCACTGGGCGTCTATGAGCGCGACGGTGTCTACCAACTGTACGTCGAGCACCTCCAGCCGCTCGGCGATGGCGCCTTGCGCCAGCAGTTCGAGCTCCTCAAGGAAAAGCTGGAACGCGAGGGATTGTTCGATCAGCGGCGCAAGCGCCCCCTGCCGCTGCGTCCCCGGTGCATCGCGGTGGTGACCTCCCCCCATGGAGCAGTCTGGCACGACATCCAAACCGTTCTGCGCCGCCGCTATCCCTACGTGCACCTGTTGCTCGCCCCGGCCCGCGTCCAGGGAGACGATGCGGTCGAGACGCTCATCGCCGCGCTGGAATCGGTCCAAGCGGACGGACGGGCGGAGGTGGTCATCATCGCCCGTGGTGGCGGATCGCTCGAAGACCTCTGGTGCTTCAACGACGAGCGACTGGCTCGAGCGATCTATGCGAGCAGGATTCCCGTCGTGTCAGCCATCGGCCACGAGACGGATTGGACGATCTGCGACTACGTCGCCGACCTCCGTGCGCCGACACCGTCAGCGGCTGCCGAACTGGTCACGCCGCACGATCGTCGCACCCTGGTCGGGGAACTCGTCGCTTTGGAAGAGCGGCTGGAAGCGCTCGTCACACGCCGGCTGGTGCGTTTGCGTGACCATGTTGGGCAGCTCCAGCATCGGCTCCACCGCGCAGCGCCCCTGCACCGCATGGACAACCTGCGGCAGCGCCTGGATCAGTCAGCTCGGCGGATCGACCGGGCAATCCTGCTGCGCCTGGCACGCCATCGCCAGCATGTGCAAGCGCTCGGCCGCGAACTGGAACTGCTCAGTCCCTACGGCCCGCTGACGCGGGGTTACCTCCTGGCCGAGGACAGTGCCAGTGGCGAGCTCGTCCGTTCCATCCGTCAAGTCAGTCTCGGCCAGGGCCTCCGCCTTTACTTCAACGACGGTCAGGCTGAGACGATCGTCCGATCGGTCGAGTCGAGCGAATGAGAGGGGGACAGGATGGCCGAGCGAGCTGACGGCGCGGTACCACACCCGATCGACCTCTTCGAACAGCTCGTCAGCGAAGTCGAGGCGATCGTCCAGCGACTGGAGAACGAGAACCTGCCCCTGGCCGAGGCGATCCGAGAGTACCAGCGAGGGGTCGAGCTGATCCGCCAATGCAACGCTATTCTGGATCAAGCCGAGCTGCAGATCTCTCAGCTGCGCACCAGTTCACCGGAGGCCGGACTCGCCTTCCCGGCTGATCTGCTCGGCTTTCTCGACGTCGAAGACGATTCTTCCCTCGCTTGAACGGGGTCGGCAAGCGGCAGAAAGACGAGTGGACGAACGCGTCATTCCGCCCGAGGAGAACGAGCGGATCCGTACCGTGCGGCCCTCGTCCGACCGACCCCGCGAGCGACCGTGCTGGCCTGGGCGCAGGCTCGCCGGCTCTTTCCGCCCAAAACCACGCACTTTTTCCCGAAGTTCCCACAAGGACTGGACTTCTCCGACCTGGCTGCCCCAGCGACGTGCGGCAGAGGCCGGCGGGTCAGGCACCGCCTGACCCCTACAATACGGGGGCAGTTGCGCCGACTCGTAGTGCACGGATATCGAACCGCGGACATGACGGTCAATCCTGTAGGGGCGAGGCGCGGCCTCGCCCGCCGCGCCATCAGGCGCGGCAATCGACCGCGGCCCATCTCCCTCAGTGGCCATCCGACACGACACCCCACCGACCGGCGACAGGATGATTGCCGGCCCACAGGGTCGGCGGCTCAGGCAGCACCTAATACCTACAGCGCCGGGGTACCGCTCGACCGCGGCGCACACATACCCGACCGGGGACGCGTTGCACCGTGATGGAGGGGCGACGCGCTGCGTCGCCCGCCGCGCCATCAGCGCGGCAAACCTACGAGACGCACCGGCGCACCGTGACGCGAACGCCTCCCCGACGATCGGCGCACGGGCACGGGGTGTTGACCGGCCCTGGCGAGCCGGCGGGTCAGGTACGGCCTCACCCCTACAGGATGGGTACAGCCCCGCTGACTGTGGCGCACCACTGCCCGACCAAGGATGTGCCGTCCAACCCACGCAGGGGCGAGGTGTTGCCTCGTCTGCCGACCCTGTGGCGCGGCCGACCACCGGCGCCCATCACCCCGCGATGACGTCACGTGACACCGCGCCCACCTGATCCCCCGCGCACGTTGGCCGGCCCTCACGGGCCAGCGGGTCAGGCAT
>OGCH01000507.1_pt1 | contig 19729 bp, 19 predicted proteins | sample 1570111 | NCBI WGS metagenome assembly OGCH01 (sample SAMN03436243, study PRJEB24508) | hot springs metagenome | biome: Desert Springs; feature: Hot Springs; material: Water | place: USA: Great Boiling Spring, Nevada | collected 2008-12-01 | depth 0 m m | reverse complement strand
AAAGGTGAGCCTATTTACCAAAAAGATGGCTTCAAGCTCTCTTTTAGCATGAGGGAAGGGGTCTTGGTTAGTTGATCAGAATAAAGCCGGTTTATAAGCTCAAAGTAGGGCTCAACTTGGAGAATTGTTTTACCTTTCAGATACAACTCCTTCATACACTTAAGAGACTCCCGCGTAAATTCTGGGAACCAGTAATCTGAGGTATTTAAAACTTCTTCAATGCTTACTTTTCCCTCTAAGTACTCGTAAAAAAGCAAATTTTTAGGTTCTTCAAGGATGATTATGTCGTGCTTTTCCATCAGCTCTTTTGCAAGAGGCAAAACTTCGATACGATGGGGTGAAAAGGCAAGGGTGATCAATCTACTGTTTAAGCTTCTCAATACCAAATCCCATCCAGGGTAAGACTTTTTTATGTTGGTCAACCACCCGAAAGATAAAGGTAAAGCAGTCTTTTTTCAATGTTTGAGTCATAGAAAGGTTGATGGAAAGGCAGTTCTAAGATACTTGGATTATAATCCGGGATCTTTTCAGTCCCACCAATCTCGTATTTACCTGACCTTACATCTATGAGAGCAAACATTTGAAGGTTGGTCAGTAGGGCATACCTCGGCGGGGGAGATGAAAACAACCGAGCAAGGGCTAAAGCCTCCCTCTCAAAGGACAAAAGACCTCGAACCGATGGTCTATAGTGGCAAAGTAAAAAACACTTTCCTTGAAGTTCCACGATTAAAGGCAAAACAAGGGAAAAGGTTTGGTCGTTGAAACTAAAGGTAAAGGGTACAAGGGTTTTTAGAGAGTCTTCAGGATAGCCCTTTGCCGAAAAAAGGTCTTTTAATTTCTTTGCTACTTCTTCGTCAAGAGAGGTTTTATCAACCTTTCTCGAGCAATGTTCCATATCCTTTCAACTTCCTCAGGTAATAACCCGGCTCCTAAACCAACCTTCATTGCCCATTCCTTGCTCATTAGGTCGTTTGGACTATGGGCATCGGAGTTGATGACAAGGCTTGCCCCATGCTTCTTAGCAAGGCTCACCACATGCCCGTTCGTTAATGAATGCCCTTTTCTTGCCGAAACCTCAAGGAATACCCCTTTTTTAACCGCAAGCTTTACTTCTTCTTCGGATATAAGACCAGGATGAGCAAGGATATCTGCTCCCCCCTCAATTGCCGCAAGGTTTGTCCCTTCAGCAACAGGCTCGGCAATCGTCTCGCCATGCACCACTACAAGCTCAGCCCCAGCCTTTCGGCATTCTTTGATAAGCTTAGGGATTAAGTCGGGAGGAACATGGGTGAGTTCAACTCCAACGATGAAGAAGGGTAGCTTTTCTTGAATTGCTTTTTTAAACTTAATAAGTGCATTTATAGCCAGCTCAAAGTTTGAATGGTCTACATGGTCAGTTATAGCGATGGCTTCATAGTTTAATGCTTGAACCCTTCGCCATAATTCCGCAGGAATTAGTTCACCGTCGCTAAAGATAGAATGACAATGAAGGTCAAACAAAACTACAACCTACATCTTGTATTTGAAGTGGGTTGGGTCAAGCTCTTCAAGAATTTCGCTAAGCTTTTCTTTATCCTTCTCTGTAGTTCCAACGATGGTTCCTTTCTCTTCCACAGGTGATTCGGTAAAAGTTTGTCCTTTTTTCATCACCTCTTCTGCTACATAGATCTCAGCACCTGTCCTTAGGGCTAAGGCTACCGCATCGCTGGGTCTTGCATCAATCTCTACAAGCTGCCCCTGAATATCTAAGGTGATCAAGGCGTAGTAAGTATTATCCCGTAGGTCAACGATTTCAACCTTTGGCACTCTAATACCAAGAAGGTCTAAGATGTTTTTTAAAAGGTCATGGGTTAAAGGGCGTGGAAATTGAATGTTTTCAAGCTTTGAAGCTATGGATGTAGCCTCAAGGACCCCAATCCAGATGGGAAGGATTCTGTTACCCTTCTCTTCTTTAAGAAGCATGACTGGACTGTTGGAAACCGGGTCAACTGCTATACCATGGATAAAAACCTTTATCTTCATAACCTACCCACCTCTTCTTATATCTTTTAATAAAACATAAGAAACTCTTGTCAAAAGTCAAGAAGAAAAAATCTGTTCGCAAATATCCTTGTCCTTCTCCGGTCATCCTGGGCGAAGGGAAAGGATCACAGGTGGGTCCTTCGGAGCAAACGCCCCTTATGGTGTTCTGTGGAAGAGATGACATGTAAAAGTAATGACATGTGGGAGGGTCCTTCAATTTTACTGACGCTACTCCAAGATGGCAAAGGTATCCCTTGCAGGAATTTTCGAACAGCCACGGACTTGGTTGACAGGATTTAATAAGGGATTATATTTAGCGAAAAATTTTAAGGGGAGAGGGTAGATGGCACGCCACAAGAAGAGGGAAAGAGAAAGGGAGATTGAGAGGAGAAGGAGGCGTAGAGAGAAGCTTGCTAAGCTTAGAAAGAAAGGGCTCTTCCCCCGCCCTGAGGGCTATGATCCAACAGTCTACTCATACGTTGCCTACGCTGTAGCCAAAGGGATAATGACCTTAGAGCAAGCCTTAGCCCGTTTAGAAAAAGCAAAGATAGAACCTCAAAAAGAAGAGAGCACAAATTAAAGGAGCTTGCCTTCCATAGCAAGCTCCTTCCTTCCCTATATCATTTTACTTCATGCTACCATCCATAGAAGTTTTTAAGCTGTGTAAAAACTATGGAAAGAAGTCTGTCTTAAAAGATGTTTCATTTTCTGTCTTCCCGGGGGATATCCTTGGGATAATAGGACCTAATGGTGCGGGTAAAACCACCATTCTATATATACTCCTCGGGATAATTGAGCCTACTTCAGGAGAAGTAAAATACTTTGGAATACCTCTTAAAAAAGAAAGAAGTAATATTCTAAAACGTGTAGGGTTTGCCTCAAACTACGTAAGTCTTCCCTATTCTTTAACTGTAGAAGAAAATTTAACGGTCTTTGCCCATCTTTATGAGGTGGAAGATTATCGCAAGAGGATAGATGAGGTTTTGGAAGTCTTTAAGTTAGCTTATAAGAAAAAGGCTTTGTGTAGAGCCCTCTCTACGGGAGAGATGATGAGGTTGAACTTAGCTCGAGCCTTCCTCCACGGGCCTGATGTTATTCTCCTTGATGAGCCAACTGCTGGTCTTGATCCAGAATACATGCGGGAGGTTGCCGAATTCTTAAAGAAGCAAGCTGAAGATAGAGGGCTAAGCATAATCCTTACCTCCCATCAACTGTCAGACCTTGAGAGGATAGCAAACAAGCTTCTTCTTATTAAGGAGGGCAGAGTCTTAGCCTATGGTGGCTTAGAGGAACTTTTTAGGCTTTATGGAGTTGACAACTTAGAAGAGCTCTACTTTAGAGCCTTTTCTTCTACTTCCTTTTAGGGAATGAGGATGGTTAGTTTAAGAAGGATTCTTGCTATTCTTCTTAGGCACATCTATCTCCTTAAGCATAGCGTTAGCAGATGGATTGACCTTCTATACTGGCCAACCATTGACCTTTTGCTCTGGGGTTTTGTCTCCCTATACATTCAGCAGAGGGAAGGCAGTGGAATAGTGTATCATTTTCTTGGAGCCCTTATTCTTTGGAACATCTTGAGCAGGGCTCAGCAGGGGCTTGCTGTTGGCTTTCTTGAGGATGTCTGGGCAAGGAATCTCCTCCATCTATTTGCCTCTCCTTTAACTCTACTTGATTATGTTTTGGGACTCCTGCTCTACAGCATCCTTAAGGCTGTTATAGCCTCTCTTTTGATGGGTATACTTGGGGTCTTGATCTTTGATTTTAACTTTTTTGCCCAAGGGTTAGCCCTTTTTAACCTTACTTTTGCCCTTCTTCTTTTTGCTTGGTCCATTGGGTTTGTCACCATAGCTTTAGTCCTTTACTTTGGACAGGAGGCTGAAATCTTAGCCTGGGCTTTAGCACTCCTTTTCCTTCCCTTTTCAGCTGTATTCTATCCTGTGTCCGTCCTCCCTCCACTTTTTCAAGATATTGCAAAGTTTGTTCCCACTTCCTATGTGTTTGAAGGTATGAGGATGGTTTTTCAGGGGAAGGCTTTACCCTGGCTCTATCTTTTTAAAGCTTATCTTTTAATCCTTCTCTACCTAATTTTTAGCGTTCTTATATTTAGTTATTCTTTTAAGCTGAGCAAAATTCAGGGCAAACTAACTAAGATCGGTGAATAGCCCAGTTGCCTTGTTTTTTCATACTTTTTGGTTATTTTATACTTTGCTATGAGTAAGGTAAAGGTAGAGAAGGCTATTCCTCAGGAAAGGATTAGGAATTTTAGTATCATTGCCCACATTGACCACGGGAAATCTACGCTTGCAGACAGGCTCCTTGAGTATACTGGAGCTGTATCTGAACGGGAGATGCGGGACCAGTATCTTGATAAGCTTGATTTAGAAAGAGAAAGGGGTATTACCATCAAGGCTCAAGCAGTAAGGCTTTACTATCAAGCAAAGGACGGCGAGGTTTATCAGCTAAACCTTATCGATACCCCAGGGCATGTGGATTTTACCTATGAAGTATCTCGAGCTCTATCTGCCTGTGAAGGAGCGCTTCTTGTGGTTGATGCCTCGCAGGGTGTTGAGGCTCAGACCCTTGCTAATGTTTACCTTGCTTTGGAGAACAATTTAGAAATCATTCCGGTTATAAACAAGATAGACTTACCTCAGGCTGACATTGAAAAAACCAAAAGGGAAATTGAAGAAATAATAGGACTTCCAGCGGATGAGGCACTTCTTGTTAGTGCAAAGCTTGGGATTGGGATTGAAGAAGTTTTAGAGGCTATAGTAAAAAAAATTCCCTCACCGAAGGGCAATAGGAAAGCACCGCTCAGAGCCTTGGTGTTTGACTCTTGGTATGACCCCTTTCTTGGTGTTGTGGCTTTAGTAAGAGTGGTTGACGGATTAGTTTACCCTGGTCAAAAGATTAAGTTTTTATCTACCGGTAAAGTCTTTGAGGTTACCAAGGTTGGCGTTTTTGCCCCTGAAGCAACTTCGGTTGATTTTTTGGTCGCAGGTGAGGTAGGTTTTATTGCTGCTGGAATAAAAGAGATAAGAGATGCAAGAATTGGGGATACGATCACAGAGGCGAACGCAAATCCAGAACCTTTGCCTGGTTTTAAAGAGTTAAAACCAGTTGTCTTTGCGGGAATTTTTCCAGTTGATAGCGACGACTATGAAGCTTTAAAAGAGGCCATCCAAAAACTCTGGCTAAACGACCCAGCCTTTTCCTACGAAATGGAGACCTCAGCTGCTCTTGGGTTTGGTTTTAGGTGCGGGTTTCAGGGACTGCTTCACATGGAGATTGTGCAAGAAAGGCTTGAAAGGGAGTTCAATCTTAATCTCATAACTACAGCACCATCGGTTAAATACAAGGTCAAGCTAAGGGATGGTAGGGAAGTAGAGGTAGAAAACCCAGCACACTGGCCAGACCCTGGACAAATCTTAGAGGTGTATGAGCCCTACATCCGGGCTGAAATCTATACCCCAAAAGAGTACCTTGGACAGCTCATCACCCTTTGCGAAGAGAAGCGGGGTATCCAAAAGGAGATCAAGTTTATAACCCCGGATAGGGTGGTGTTGGTGTATGAACTACCCTTTAGTGAAGTAGTTCTTGATTTTTATGACAAGCTAAAAAGCTATTCCCGAGGATATGCTTCTTTGGATTATCAATTCATCGGATATAAACCGGGTGACCTTGTTAAGATGGACATTCTTATCAACAAACAGCCTGTAGATGCCCTTAGTTTTATCGTCCATAGGGAAAAGGCTTACTATCGTGGAAGAGAGCTTGCGAGTAAGCTTAAGGAAGTCATTCCAAGACAGCTCTTTGAGGTAGTTATTCAGGCAGCAATCGGAAGCAAGGTCATCGCTCGAGAACGCATACCACCTTTGCGTAAAGATGTCCTTGCTAAATGCTACGGTGGAGATGTAACAAGAAAGAAAAAACTCTTAGAAAAGCAGAAGGAAGGTAAAAAACGCTTGAAGGCTATAGGTGAGGTTGAGATTCCTCAAGAAGCCTTCCTTGCAGTGTTAAAGATATAAACTTTTGACGAGGAGTTTCTCATGGGCTTGAAGGAAAAGGTCTATGATTGGTTAAAAAGCATCCTGATTGCCCTGGTTTTAGCCCTTTTCATCAGGGCTTTTTTTATTCAGGCTTATAAAATCCCCTCTGGCTCCATGATCCCCACACTTCTCATAGGAGACTATCTTTTGGTGAACAAGATTACCTTTGGGCTAAAAAATCCCCTAAAGGATGATTTTTTATACCTTAGACGCATGCCAGAAAGACAAGAGATCGTCGTCTTTACCTATCCTGTGGACCAAAAAGTTGATTTTATCAAAAGAGTTATAGGGCTACCTGGGGACACAGTAAAAATTATAAACAAAAAGGTATATGTTAACGATAAACCCCTGAACGAACCTTACGCAAAGTTTACAGACCCTGAGGTCTATCCGAAGGATGTGAGCCCAAGGGATAACTTTGGTCCAGTGCAGGTTCCAGAAGGACATTTATTCGTACTTGGTGATAACCGCGACCAAAGCTACGATAGTCGTTTTTGGGGATTTGTGCCCATCAAATACCTCAAAGGAAGCGCTTTGATAATCTATTTTTCCTGGGATAGCGAAAAGGGAAGGATTAGGTTTGAGCGCATAGGAAGATTAATCAAATAAAAAAAAAGATCACCGTTTCAACTATTTAGCTATCATAGCCCTCATCAGGTCGGCAGCGTTTTCTGCATGTCCAGAAATATCAGCAATCATGTCAACCAGGTTTAAAAGGTAAAATAAGGTTAATGGGTCTGAGGTCCGGGCAAAAATCTCCCTTTTTAAATCGTTAGCTAAATTCTCGCTAAGATATTCCTCGTAGCGGATCTTCCTAACAAGCTCTTTAGCAACATTTCTGCTCGTTTCGGAACGGGTGATAAGAAAATCAGTTGCCCTTTGAACAAGCTCCTCAATGTAGCGAAGGGGTTCCAAATTTTGGTTTAGAAGCTTCTGAAGCTTTTGAGCAAGGTCTTCTGGGATATCAACATCTTTGAAGGAAAGCCAGTTTATGATCTCTTCTGCTGAGTCCGCAACTCCGTCCTGTTCTTTAAGATAGAGGAAAATTTCAAATTTTTCTACAGGAAGAATGAGCCCTTTAGGTAGATGACCTCGTATATTAGTCTTAACCTTGTCAGCTTCCCTCTCAATCTCGGTGATGTGTTTTGCTATTTCGGCAAGTCTTTCTTTATCTTTATGAATATAAGCTTCTAAAGCAAGAGGTAGACGTATTAGACACTCCGCTACAAGCCTTGCATGCTTAAGAAGTAGATTAAAGAGCGGATATTCTTTAGTGAGTATCTCTTGAAGAAGCACAGGCTCTAACTTTTCAAGCTTTGGTATTTGTCCCTTAACAGTAAAGATGACTGCTTCTGCGATGTTACAGGCATGGTCGCCAATCCTCTCCAAATTCTGAACCACGATGATGTATTCTATCCCAATATCAATAAGGCTTGGGTCCTTTCTCATGCATTCCTTTAGGACCTTGATGTTTTCTTTTTTGTAAGAGTCCACGATATCGTCGTGCTTGATAACAGCATATGCCTTTTGCACATCCTCAGTAATGAAGGCATTTATAGCACTCTCAAGCATGAACAAGGCTTCTTTAGCCATGGATTGAATTGAAGTTTCGCACTTGTATAGCGGTGGTGACTTCTGCTCAACAAGATTTAGAACCCTTTCAGCGATGTTTACTGCTTGGTCAGCCAAACGTTCAAGGTTCCTGGCAATGTCAAAGACGCTGATGATGTACCTAAGGTCCTTTGCTACAGGTTGTTGCAAAGCTATTATCTCAAGGGCTGAAAGGGTAACCATGTGTTCGTAATAATCAACCTGTTCATCAAATTTGATAACTTTTTCCGCCAGAGTTCTATCAAGATTTTCAACAGCTTTGAGAGCACCCGTTATCATCTCGTCAACAAGTTTTGACATATCAACAAGGAGATTTTTAAGTATCTGAAGCTCCCTCTCAAGAGAAACCCTAACCATGTTTCCCTCCTAATCTGTTTTTTGAAATAACTTTTCAGGATTTTTTTATATTGTAAGCTTTAAAACCAAGTTTGCGGAGTCTCAAAACAAAAAGATAGCTTAGCCTACCAGAATAACACAAAAAAAATAGCTCCTTTCGTCGATAATTTTTAAAATGCTTAAAAAAATCCCTTTCCTCGGCTGAAATAAGGTTTGGGTCAATCCAGATGGCTGATGGAAAGCTTCCTACTTCATAATCCTCTTTTTCCCTTACATCGAACACTACAATTCTATCACGATTTTGTAAATAGTATTTTAAAAATTCATCAGAGGTCCACTCAAGCCTTTTATCTTCAACCCTCTGCAAAAGGGAGACCCTTCGGCATTTTACACAGACCTCTGATTTTGAGGGGGTAGGCTCTCCGCAAACTTGACAAGGAGAAAACTCATCCTCTTTTTCCAGTTTCTCTTTAGGAAGAAGAGGTAGCAGCTTTTTCATAAATATGGAAAGAAGACGGAACTTAAAGGTTTTATCTTCTTTTAACATTTCATTAAGCCAAGATTTCCAACGCTTAGCAGGAGTTAGCTCCCCATGTGGGCAACTACATCCCTCAATAGTTAAGTCCGAAAGCACGGCATAGTGAAAAACATCAAGCTCTGGAAGGCTAAACAGAGGTTTTACCTTCTTTGCCTGACCGGCATGAAGAGGAAGTAGCACGGGCCTTAACCGAGAAAGACTTATAAAATCACCGTTAAAAAAGAGGCTAAGCATGGTTGATAGGGTGTCATCAAGATGATGTCCGGTAGCGATTACGTCAAGATTAAGCTCTTTTGCTGCTTTAGTAAAATAGTATCTTTTTATCACACCACAAACCGAACAGATTTTATCCTTAAAACTTGTAAAGACAAAATCATCTATCCGAACACCTTCCCTTTCCACAAGGTCTATTATGTGGAGAGGAACTTCTAACTTCTTACAAAGGTCCTCTACCGCTGATTGAGCGTAATCCGAATAGTAGCGTATGCCAAGGTTTAAGTAGATACCGATAATGTTTTGAGTAGGAAAAAGCTTTTTAAGTATGGCTAAGAGGGTTGCGCTATCCTTACCCCCCGAAAGAAAAACCCCTACCCTATCCCCCTCGCTTAACATCTTATACTTTATCACATTTTCCTTTACCCGTTTTTCGCAAAACCTTAGAAAACATTCTTTACAAAGATAAAGAGAAGTCCCCTCTGGACGAAGAATAGCATTCTCTTCACAGTAGGAACATTTTTTGGAAAGTGGTTTTAGCTTAAACTCAAAGACTTCAGCCCCACATTTTACATACTTCATACTAAAAAAATTAACACTTTTCCCTTGAGAGGACAACTTAAAAATGCTATAATGGCAAGGATGAGACCTCATGCTACGCTCGTGGTGACAGGTCCTACCTGCTGTTCCAAGGGAGACGAGGGAATTCCAGGGAAAGAAAATCTCGGAGTGAGAGCTACTACAGCAAAAGGGAGTAGAAAGACTCAATCCAGCGAAGAAAAGGTTTCTTGTGATATGAAGGAGACCAGAAAAATGATAAAGACATCTATCCTAAGAGAGGGGGCGCTTCATGTTGATTGAATTTCCTCTAAAAGAGGAACATAAAATCATGGTTGAGCTTATAAAGGAAATTGGTGAAGCCTACATCAAACCCTACTCCTTAGAATGGGATGAGAAGGAAGTTTACGACCCAAGGCCTATAAAAGCCCTTGCTCAGGCAGACCTTTTTAGCATCATCATCCCAAAGGAGTATGGCGGGCTTGGTTTTGGCACCTTTGAGATGTGTCTTGCTGTGGAATGGCTCTCTTACTTCTGTGCTGGAGTTTCAACAACCTATGCCGCAAGCTTCCTTGGTGCCTATCCTATCATCCTCTTTGGAAGCAAAGAACAAAAAGAAAAGTACTTACCTTCCATTGCGAAGGGTGAAAAGCTTTGCGCCTTTGCCTTAACAGAGCCTCAAGCTGGAAGCGATGCCTTTGCCATAAAGACAAGGGCTAAAAAAGAGGGGGACTATTATGTCCTTAATGGAATTAAGCAGTGGATCACAAACGGAGGGATTGCCGACATCTATGTTGTCATTGCTTTGACGGACCCCACTAAAGGGGCAAGAGGAGCAAGCGCCTTCATCGTAGAAAAAGGAGATACAGGTTTTGTGGTAGGAAAAAAAGAAAAAAAACTTGGGCTTAGGGCTTCCATTACTACTGACCTTATTTTTAACGATTGCCGAATTCCAAAAGATAGGCTCATAGCCAAAGAGGGCATGGGCTTTATGGTTGCCCTTAAAACACTTGATTATGCAAGATGTGGGGCAGGAGCTCAAGCCTTAGGTATTGCCCAAGCTGCCTTAGAGATAAGCCTAAAGCATGCAAAAACAAGGGTTCAGTTTGGTCAGCCTGTATATCAGTTTCAAGCGGTAAGCCATACCTTTGCCGAGATGGCTATGAGGCTTTCATCGGCAAGGGCTTTAGTGTATAGCGTTTGTCAGTATATTGATTCTGGGGCTAAAGACTTTTCTGGTGCTTCAGCCATGGCAAAATGTTTTGCCACAGACCAAGCTATGTGGATTACAGAAAGGGCTATTCAAATGATGGGTGGCTACGGCTACATGAGGGACTACCCTGTCCAAAAATACTTTAGAGATGCAAAATGCCTTCAGATCTACGAGGGGACAAATGAGATCCAAAGAAATGTCATAGCAAGGGAGCTTGCTAAGTGGATGAAAGTTTAAAAATTGTTGAGGGCTGAAAGGAGGCTCTTTAATGGGAAGGATTATAGTTTGTATCAAAGGAGTGCCAAAGCCTGGGACCGTAAAGGTTGACCCAGAGACGCATACCCTTCGTCGGGAATCAGCAGAACTTATTTTAAACCCACCTGACAGGTCTGCCTTAGAATTGGCTCTAAGACTTAAAGACCAAGCAAACTTTGAAGTTATAGCAATAAGCATGGGACCACCAAACATGGTTCCCCTTTTGCAAAAGGTCTACGCCTTAGGAGTAGACGACCTTTATTTGATCTCTGATAGAGCCTATGCCGGCTCTGACACCTTAGCAACCTCTCGCATTTTAGCCAAAGCCTTAAACCTTCTTTCTCCCTTTGACCTCGTCATCATGGGGGCTAAGTCCATCGACGGAGAAACAGGACAGGTCCCCCCAGAAACAGCAAGCCTCCTTAACCTCCCATCCATAACCTATGTTAAAGAAATTAGGTTTGAGGATGGAAAGTTTATTGCCCTTAGAGAAGATGATTTTGGCGAAGAGGAAGTTGAATTTTCTCCACAGGCTATAGTAAGCATCGTCCCTGAGATAGATTATGTTAGACCCCCATCTTTAAAACGCCTCCTCTCCTTAAAAGAAGTAAATCCTAAAATTCTAACCAACGCAGAGCTTAATCTTGATGAGGCTTCTGTTGGCCTTTCTGGGTCTCCTACTCAAGTGGTTGATGTCTTTGAAAAAACTTTTGTCTCCCGAGGGGAAATCTTTGAGGGTGAGCCGGATGAGCTTGCTGAAAAGCTTATCCAGATCTTAAAAGAAAAGGGCTTTTTAGCTTAATGATGCAAAGGGGGTTTGGGTAATGGCTGAGTATATCTTTGCCTTTGGACAGTATTTTGACGGAAAGCTTCATCCTGCAAGCCTTGAAATCCTAACACCCTTAAGAGAGGTTGCTGACAAGCTTAATAAGAAATTAATCTTTATCAGTCTTTCCGATGATAGGGAAAAATTTTTAGCTCTTCCAGAACTAAAAAGATTGCTTGCCGATGAAGTTTGGTGCATCTTTCACCCAAACCTTAAGCACTTACCTGATGACCTCTGCGAAAGAGTCCTTGTCTACTTATCAAGGGAACACAAGCCCTATGGTTTATTTTTTCCGGCAACGAAAAAGGGGCTTTCTCTTGCTCCAAGGGTTGCTGGAAGCTTAAATGCTGGGCTTTGTGCCCATGTCAACTCCTTTGAAGTAAAAGATGGAGAACTCTTTCTTCTTCGTCCTACCTACGGCGAAAACATCATAGCAAAGTTAACCTCAAAGAGGCATCCCATCATGGCAACCATTGCCTTAAACGCCTTCCCTATTAAAGAGGCAGAAACAGAACCCCTCATCAAAGAGGTCAATCTTCCTGAAGGTTTTGACTGGACAACCAAACTAACCATCAAAAACTTTAAACCGGCAAAGAAAGAGCCTTCAAGGCTTAGCGTTGCTAAGATTGTAGTTGCCGGGGGCATGGGTTTAAAAAACAAAGAAAACTTTCAAACGCTCTTTGAGCTTGCAAAAATCCTAAACGCTGAAGTTGGAGCTACAAGACCGGCAGTTCATGCAGGCTGGGTTGAGGCAGAACGGATGATAGGGGTAAGCGGTGTTTCGGTAAGACCAAAGCTCTACCTTGCCTTTGGTATCTCAGGAGCCATTCAGCATACCGTAGGCATGGAAGGCTCAGAATTTATTGTCTCGGTAAACGTAGATAAAGAGGCACCGATGATGAAGATGGCTCATGTTGGCTTCCTTTGCGATGCCCCTTCCTTTCTTAATGCCCTATTGAGAAAACTTAAGGCGAAAGATTAACTGATAAGCTCCCTCCATTTTTTCTTTATCCGCTTTACATGGTCTCCCTCCCAGTAGATCCTTCCACAGCTGGGACAGAGATTATACTCATTGTAGAGTTCGTAAACCTTTAGCGGGATCTTTTCTTTATAGTCTTCTTTATTGATAGGAATAAGGCTTACTCCGCAGAGGGTGCAGATATCAAGCTTAAGCTCTGGGTTTAAATTTAGCTTACTAAGCAAACGTTTTATCTGAGCCTTAAGGTTATTCCTTGGAAGGAGGAGAAAGTTTGCTCCAGCCTTCTCCAACACCCTTGCCGTCTCCTCGCTTGTTATAAGAAAAAATTTTTCTCGGTTTTCAAGGATCACCTTTAAGTCTATTTTACCTTGAGCGATTTCCACTTTATACCCCAAAAAACGCAACCATTTAGCAAGCCCTTTTAAGCTTGATTCCAGATAAAAAACTAAATCTTGCGATGACAATTCCATGTCAACTCATCTCTTAGGATGTTTCAAACTTGAACATTTTCTTTATACTCCAATTTTGTTACTTAGAGAATAGAATGACGGTTCCTAACATTTGCGTAGCAAGACAGGTTGGGGGGTCCTTTAGCCCTCTCGTTCCTCGGGATAATACGTGCTTGAGCGAAGCAAAGGACCTTGGAGGGTCCTTCAGGAGCTCTCGCTACCTTAAGAGGGCAAGGTATGCTACCAAGAATTTTCGAACAACCTCCCTCTTCTCTTGTCAAAAGGATTAGAAATAATATACTGTCTAAGAAATAAAACACATTGAATTACAAAAGAGATGAAAAGGCAAGCTAATTTTAGGAAACCTTTTAAAATAATTACTTTTTTCTTGTTTTTCATCACCGTAATTTTGTTTACTTTTTCGCTTGCCCAACCTTTTTCTTTGATTTCCATCTCTGAAAAGGACGAGATTGAACTTGGTAAGATTTATGCAAACGTTGTCATTGATGAGTATGGAGGGAGGTTTCCAGAGCCAGAGGTTCAAGCCTATCTTCAGCGCATTGGGAAAAAAATTGCCGAGCAATCACCTCGTCGGATGCCTTATACTTTTTCCCTTGTAAATTCAGGAATAGAAAACGCCTTTGCCCTACCAGGTGGACCAGTGTTCGTCTCTCGGGGACTGTTCTTGATGATAGATACGGAAAGTGAGCTTGTTGGGGTTCTCGGCCATGAAATCGGACACATTACGGCAAGACATCATATCAAGTTTGTAGAAAAGAACATGACCCTTAGCTTGCTTCTTCAGATTGGGAGCTTGTTCTTGCCTCAAAATTTGGCAGGGGAGGCTTTGTATCATCTTGCTAAAATCTCAGCAGGGCTTCTTTCCTTTAAATTTAGTCGAGACCAGGAACGGGAGGCTGACGCCTACGGGTTTGAATTCTCTTTAAAGGCTGGCTATAGCCCTGAGGGTATGTATGAGCTCTTCAAAAAGTTTAAAGAAAGGGAAAAGAAACGCCCGCCTGAGTGGTTATCTACTCACCCCTTGCCTGAGTCAAGAATTAGAGAATGGCAAGAAAGGATGCAAGCCTTTAAACCTACTGGTGGTTTGATAAAAGACCGTGAGGAGTTTCAGAGGATAAAGGCTATGATTATAGCCACTGCGAATTCTTTTCAGCTTAGCGATGAGGCTGAAAAGCTTTTTAAAGAAAAAAAGCTTGATTTAGCCAAAGAAAAGTTCATGAAGGCTTTAGAGGTTTATCCCAAAAACATACCAGCTCTCCTTGGACTTTCACGGATCTATTTAAACCAAAAGAGATTTGAAGAGGCAAAAGAGTATGCTAAACGAGCAAAGACCTTAGATGAGAGGCTAAGCTCAGCCTACATCCTTGAAGGATTAGCTGATTTTAATCTCAAAAACTACGAGCAGGCTTTAACTAACTTTGAAAAGGCTAAAGAGCTGATACCCTTTAACGGCTACGCCTATTATTTATCCGGAAGGGCTAACGAGGAGCTTGGCAAAGGAAGAGAAGCTCTGGAAAATTACAAAAAAGCCCTTGACCTTGGACCAAGCAATGCCCCTTGGTATTCGGACTGTAAACGGCGCTATCAATTGCTACGAGGGATCCCCATACCTTTTTAAAAACCCTACCTAAAAAAGGAAAAATGGACATCAAGAACCTTATAAAATCTCTCCCTTTACAATACCACTTTTCCACGGCTGGGATTACCGTTCCGTTTTTTCTTCCACCTCTTGTTAGCTTTTTCCTTTCTTTGATTTGTGGAGTTGGTGGAGTAAGCGGAGCCTTTTTGCTATTGCCCTTTCAGGTAAGTATCCTCAACTACACAGCACCATCAGTTTCAGCAACCAATCATTTGTTTAACTGCGTTGCCATTCCCTGGGGAGTTTATAAATATTGGTCGGAAGGAAGGCTCTATACTCCTCTCACGCTTATCATCTCCCTTGGAACCTTACCCGGAGTAGTCATCGGCTACTTTCTAAGGGTGTCTTACTTCCTAAAGCTTAAAAACTTCCTTCTTCTTGTAGGTTTGGTTCTTTTAATCATCGGCGGAAAGCTTTTCTATGACTTAATCTTTCCCCCAAAAAAAGAAGTCACCTTTTCCCAGATACCCCCAAAAACTTTGGTTTTTAGCGTAACGAAACTTTCTTTTGAGTATAGCGGTAAAACCTATGAAGTAAGCTCTATCCTCATCTTCCTCATAGCCTGCCTAATAGGGATTGTAGGAGGAATTTACGGCATAGGTGGTGGCGCTATCATGGCACCCCTTCTTTTAGCCTTCTTTCATCTACCACCCTATGTGTTTGCCGGAGCAACCCTCTTTGCCACCTTTCTAACTTCAGTGATCGGAGTTATAGTCTACACGACCTTTGGAAATGGACCTGACTTTTTGCTTGGACTTCTTTTTGGTGTTGGCGGAGGGCTTGGTCTATATTTAAGCGCTAAGCTTCAAAGATTATTCCCACAAAAATTGATAAGAGGTTTTCTCGGAATAACCCTCCTTTATGTAGCAATTAGATATATATTAAAATTTTTTGGATAATTCTTAGTTTTAAAGATTCTCATCATAAAAAAGTTTTAGTCTAATCTTTTTTAATTCCTGTATGGTTTCGAGAGGGAGATAGTTTTTAATGCCTAAGGTATTAGCCCAAGCAGTAATTTTTTCTTGAAAGTTTTCTTCCTTGAAATGACACATGGTGTAAAGGTTGTATGGAAATTCTGGATAGCTTTTCCTAAGGTAGCAATGGGTAATTTCAGGGATTTTAGACAAGCTTTTTGCTACCTCGTCAACCCTTTTTTCTTCTACTTGCCACACAACCATCACGTTGTGTCTATAACCAAGTCGTTGATGCTTAAAAAGGGCGCCAAACCGCCTTAATGCCCCCACCCTTTTCATCTTCTTTAGCCAAGCAAATATTTCTTCAACCTTACAATTTAGTTCCTCGGCTTTGACGGCAAAAGGCTCTTTTACCAAAGGGAGAGGTTCTTGCAAAGCCTTGACCATCCTTACATCATCTTCGGTAAAATTAAAGGTCTTTATGCTCTGGAAATCTTCAGCACCCTCTTCTCCAGTTTCAAACACCACGGAAATCTTGTATTTTTTTAAAATGGGGAGAAACAACAATCCGTTCTCGGAAAATTCTTGACATAAAGCACTTGCTTCCTTTAAAAGGTCCTTCCCCTGAGGAACAACCAAGGTAAACCAAAGGTTATATTCATGTTTACGGAGATAGTTATGGCTTACTCCTGGGTGGCTGTTGATACGGTCTATCGCCAAGCCTAATTTTTCTTCGCCAACTTTCAGGGCAAAAAGGGCTGAGCGATGGCCAAAATACTCTGGGTTAAAGATGGCAGAAATCTGCCTAAGCCTTCCTTCCCTTTCCCAATTGCTAAGAAGAGAGATAAGCTCTTTCTCTTTAAGCCCGACCCTTTTTGCGATGGCTAAAAAGGGTCTTTTTGTAAGGGGGAACTCCTTTTGTAAGAGCCGAAAAAGTAATCTTTGAGCTTCGAGGTTAAGCCTATGTTCCATGGAAAAGGAGGTTTTTTAGATACTTTATTCTCTTTGGGTGTTTGAGCTTTCTTAAAGCCATGCTTTCGATCTGTCTAATCCTTTCTTTGGAGACACCAAATTTCTGTCCCACTTCCTCCAAGGTGCAGGCTTCTCTTTCTCCTATACCAAACCGTAGGCGGATCACCTTTTCTTCACGAGAAGAAAGGGTGCTAAGCAGTATTCTTACCTTTTCTGAAAGCTCATTGTTGAAGGTATACTCATCAGGACGGGTTGAATTTCCATCCTCTATGAATTCAAGCAAAGTTGTATCTTCATCATGATGGACGTTTGCCTCCAGAGAGAGAGGTTGCTTCACATATTTAAAGATCTGGGTTAGCCTTTCAACGCTCATACCAGTTATGTTTGCCAAATCTTCAATGGTTGGGTCTCGTCCATACTCTTGGTAGAATTTAGTAGAGACGATTTTACTTATTTTGTATATTGTTTCAATGATATGAACTGGGATCCTGATTGTCCTAGTATGTTCAGCTAAGTATTTAGTAATGCTTTGTCTTATCCACCAGGTAGCGTAGGTGCTGAACTTAAAACCTCGGCGATAGTCAAACTTTTCTATGGCTTTTAAAAGCCCAACATTTCCTTCTTGGATAAGGTCAGCAAGTAGTGAACCACGGGGTGCGTATTTTCTGGCAATAGAAATGATAAGCCTAAGGTTTGACTTAGCAAACTGTTCTTTAGCCTTTTTTATCTCTTGAAAGCATTTCTCAATAACCTCTGCTGATGCCAACACCCTGTCAGCTGAGACCCCAAAAAAATCCTCTGCCTTTGTGTTTAATCTCAAAAGCTTATCTTGGCTCTTCATACTTTTATATCTTTTAGCAAAATCTCTAATTTCACAGGATAGTTCATCTAAAAGAAATTTTGTGGGGCGGACTTGATAGATAAGCTCAAGAATTCGTTCAATAATATTTGTTAGGTCATCCTGGGATATACTTTTTTCCAAAGTTAGTAAGCTATACAAATTGTTTAATTCTTTCTTTAAACATTCGAGCCAAAATTCTAAATTTTCTTTTTTTGCCAACTCTTCATAATCCTTAAAAAGCTTGTCTAAGGTCTTATCTTTTGAGTGATTAACTAAGAGATTGTAGAATTTTAGAACCTGAGATGGATAAACTAAGGATGCTTTGATGATTTCCCTTTCCGCTTTCTCGATGGCTCTACCTAAGGCTACCTCTTCCTCTCTGGTAAGAAGAGGATGGTTTGCCACCTCCTTGAAATAAAGCGTAATAGAATCGTCAAGACCCTTTGTAGATTTTATTTCTTCCTCGTCATTTAAAGCTTCTTCAATTGGTTCAACATCAAATTCATCAATAAATTGTTCATCCTCAAAAAGACACAATTTTCTCTGAGGCATCGCTGCCTCCTTAGGTAATTTTACAACTTTTCAATCTTAAAGTATGTTTTATTTGATATAAGTACTGTTCAATGCTTCCTTTCTCAAAAGATGCTTCACTATTTCCTAAACAATCTTTAATCCTTTCTATTTTTCGACGAACCCTTTCCTTCACGATAAAATGCAAAATCTGTTCAAATGCACACCCTTTGTCTTCAAAGGGCGGAGAGAAGAAAAGGTCGCTGTATATCTCCTGAAAGAAGGGGTCTAAGATTTCCTGCGGGTCAATTCCAGCTTCAAAGGCAGAAAGCAAAGTCTTTATAAATTCTGTGTAGGGGCTACCTTCATCTAAGATTTCTAAAAGACCCGCCTCCTTGAAAGTTTGAGCGTCCTTCGGATAGTTTACCAGATACTGAGCAATTATCCGGTAAGGATGAGAACGAAGCCCCTCCTCAACGGTTTCTCGATGATGATCGCTAACTATGCCTCTCTCTATCCCACTTGATAAAGCTTTGGCAACCTCTTGAGAGGGGATGTCAAAAAGGTTTGCTAAGAAGGAAATAAGTCTTTTCCGAAGGAATGGGTCTTTGCAGTCTTTAAACAGTTCCACAAGCTCCTCAAAGGCGGTCCTTGGCTTTGAAAGGACCTTCTCTTGATACTCTTTATGAATAAAATCTAAGGCATTCATGGTAAAGGGAGCTAAAAGAGCTTCGGGGGACGATTCTGCTTCTACTTTAGACCTAAAGAAACTATCTGGGTCTTCGCCCTCAGGAAGAACAACGCAGGTTGGGAGGATACCTTGAGAAATAAAAAGGGAGATGGCTCTTAGGGTTGCTTTTTTTCCTGCCTCGTCTCCGTCAAAAATTAAGGTTATTTCTTCAGCCAAGTTTTTGAGCTTAGAGACATGCCTTTCTGTAAGAGCGGTCCCACAGGTTGCAACTACATTATCTAAGCCTCTCTGCCATAGGGTCAAAAAATCAAAATAACCTTCCACAATGTATGCCTTCCCCTTTTGTTTAATCTGTCTTTTAGACTGAAACAAACCATAAAGGATTTCTGACTTTTTGAAGATTGGCGATTCTGGACTGTTTATATACTTTGGTTCAACTCTTGGGTCTAAGGTTCTTCCGGCAAAGCCAACGCATTCTCCAGCCTCGTTAAAAATCGGGATGATTACTCTATCCCTAAACAGGTCAATGTAACCTCCGTCTTCACCCCTTTTTATTAGACCAACCTCCTCAGCCTGCTTTAGCTCCCTTGCGTCAACTCTAAGTAAAGAGGATAAAATTCTACCGCTTGATGGAGCATAACCGAGCATGAACTCCTTGATGGTCTCCTCAGCGATACCTCTTTCTTTAAGGTAAGATCTTGCCTTTTCTGCTTCTTCGCTCCTTAAAAGCTGTGCGTGGTAGAACTTTGCAACCTTATAGTTTAATTCGGCTAAATTCTTTTCTTTTCTTTTCTGGGCAAGAAGGCTTTCGTCTACAGAAATTCCGCATCTTTCGGCAAGCTCAAGAATTGCTTGTTTAAAATCAAGCCCTTTTATCTTCATGTAGAAGGAGATAACATCGCCAGATGCTCCACAACCAAAGCATTTAAAAATACCTTTATCAGGGCTTACGGTAAAGGAAGGGGTCCTCTCTGAGTGAAAAGGGCAAAGACCTACGTAGTTTTTACCAACCCTTTTAAGCTTTACATACTGGGAAATAAGGTCGAGAATATTAATCCTTGATTTAATCTCAGAATAAAGCTCTTCAGATCG
>OGCH01000504.1_pt1 | contig 19803 bp, 17 predicted proteins | sample 1570111 | NCBI WGS metagenome assembly OGCH01 (sample SAMN03436243, study PRJEB24508) | hot springs metagenome | biome: Desert Springs; feature: Hot Springs; material: Water | place: USA: Great Boiling Spring, Nevada | collected 2008-12-01 | depth 0 m m | reverse complement strand
CCGCCGTGACTCTTGCCACGGCGGGGTATTTAGATCCCGTGCTGGTCCGCCCGCTGTTTTTCCACGGGCAGCCCCGTGGCCCCGTGGAAGGCCTCCACCTCCTCCAGAAAGCGGCGGAAGAGGTAGAGGGCGTCGTGGGGCCCGGGGGCGGCCTCGGGGTGGTACTGGACGGAGAAGACGGGGTAGCGGGCGTGGGCCATGCCCTCGAGGGTGCCGTCGTTGAGGTTGATGTGGGTGGGGCGGAACTCCTTCAGGGAGTCTATGTCCACGGCGTAACCGTGGTTCTGGCTGGTGATCTCAATCTTCCCCGTCTGCAGGTTCTTCACCGGGTGGTTGGCCCCCCGGTGGCCGAACTTCATCTTGTAGGTGCGCCCCCCCGCCGCCAGGGCCAGAAGCTGGTGCCCCAGGCAGATGCCGAAGGTGGGCAGAAGCCCCATGAGCTTCCAGATGGTCTCGTGGGCGTACCGGGGCATGGAGGGGTCCCCGGGGCCGTTGCTGATGAAGAGGCCGTGGGGCTCCAGGGCCATGATCTGGCTGGCCGGGGTCTTGCCCGGGACCACCAGGATCTCAAAGCCCATCTGGGCCAGGTTCTCCACGATGGCGTGCTTGATGCCGAAGTCCATGACCACGATGCGCCGCCCGCTCTTTAAGGTGGGCCAGGCGTAGGGCAGGGGGGTGGAGACCTCGGGGGTCATGTCCCGGCCGTCAATGTCCGTCCAGGCCCTGGCCTCCTCCTGAAGGGCCCTTAGCTCCTCTTCGGTGAAGGCGTGGTCGGGGCTCCCGTAGAGGCTGGCGTGGGCGATGGCCCCCTTCAGCACCCCGCCTTCGCGGATCTTGCGCACCAGGGCCCGGGTGTCCAGGCCCTCAATGCCCACCACCCCGTAGAACTCCATGAACTCCCCCAGGGTCTGCTGGGCCCGGGGGTTGGAGGCGATGCGGCTGAACTCCTTGGCCACGAAGCCCTTGACCCAGGGGCGGTTGGACTGCATGTCGTAGACGTTCACCCCGTAGTTGCCCTGGTGGGGGTAGGTCATGACCACGATCTGGCCGTGGTAGCTGGGGTCGGTCATGATCTCCTGGTAGCCCGTCTGAGCGGTGTTGAAGACCACCTCCCCCACCGTCTTTCCCCGGGCGCCGAAGGCGTAGCCGTGGTAGACGGTGCCGTCCTCGAGGACCAAAACCGCTCTTTCCTTCAAGAAAGCCATGCCTCCTCCTCTATCCCCGCTTGCCTCAGGATGCGCTTTAGAAGGTCCACGCCCATCTCACCCCGGTGGGGTTGGGCAAGACCAGGCCCACGGAACCCCGCACCATGAACTGGTGCCGTCCCCCTGTGTAGGGCCCAGAAAAACCCAAGGCCTTAAGCCACGCCACGAGCTCCCTCCGGGAAACCGGCTTAAGCCGCCTCGCCATGGGGTAAATCTATGCGGACCTCGCCTAAGGGCGGGGGCGTCTCACCCCGGGAGAGAAGAAAGAGAAGCCAGTCCTCCAGGGCCGCCTGCAGGTTGGCCTCGCACTCCCTCAGACGCTTCCCCGTGGCCCAGACCCCGGGCAAGTCCGGGACCTCCCCGTAGTAGGGCTCCGCGTCCGCGATGAGCTCGTAGCGGGCCCGGGCCATGGCCTCCTCCAGGTAGCGGGTCAGGGTACCCATCCCGCCCATTCTAGCCCCCAAAGGCCCCGGGAGAAAGGTGCTTGATGACGGCGATCTCCCGGCAGTTCTCGTAGAAGGGGCAGGCGTTGCACTCGCTCCACACCTTGGGGGGCAGGGCCTCCCGGGTGGTGACCTGGTAGCCCAGGCTCCGGAAGAAGTTCACCTGCAGGGTCCAGGCGAAGACCCGGGGAAGGCCCAGGTCCCGGGCCTCCCTTTCCGCCCCCAGGACCAGCCACCGCCCGAGGCCCTGGCCCTGGCGCATGGGGTGGACGGCGAGGCCCCGGATCTCGGCCAGGTCGCGCCACAGGACGTGGAGGGCCACGGTGCCCACGATGTGCCCGTCCTCGTCCTCCAGGACCTGGAAGTCGCGGATGTTCTCGTAGAGGTGGCTGTGGCTCCGGACCAGCATGAGGCCCTTCTCCGCAAAGTAGCGGATGAGCCCGTAGATGGCATCCACATCGCTAAGCCTGGCCTTCCGGAGCTCCACCCCGGCCTCCCGCCGCACCTCCGGAAGGGCCATGGGGGAAGGGGTAAGGCTTAGGGGCTCAAGCAAGGCCCACCTCCTCCTTGGCCTCCAGAAGCCTCTCCCGCACCGCCTCCGGGGCCGTGCCCCCGTAGGAGCGCCTTTCGTGGATGGCACTCTCCAGGCGGAGGAGGGGAAGGGCGTCCTCGGCGAAGAGGGGATGGTGGGCTTTTAGCTCCTCCAGGGTGAGGTCCTTGAGGACCCGCCCCTCCTCGGAAAGCTTCCTCACCAGCCTCCCCACCACGTGGTGGGCCTCCCTAAAGGGAAGCCCCTTCCTGGCCAGGTAGTCGGCGAGCTCCGTGGCCAGGGCGAAGCTCCCCTCCGCCGCCCGCCACATCCTCTCCCGGTGCCACCTAAGCCCCGGGAGGAGGGCGATGAGGAGCCTGAGGCTATCCCGGTAGGTGGCCAGGGCGTCTAGAAGGGGCTCCTTGTCCTCCTGCAGGTCCTTGTTGTAGGCGAGAGGAAGCCCTTTCACCACGGTGGAGAGGGCCACCAAAGCCCCCAGGACCCGCCCCGCCTTGGCCCGGATGAGCTCCAGGATGTCCGGGTTCTTCTTCTGGGGCATGATGGAAGACCCGGTGGCGAAGGCGTCTGGCACCTCCACGAAGCCAAACTCCTCGGTGCTATAGAGGATGAGCTCCTCGGCCAGGCGGCTTAGGTGGAGCTGGCCGATGTTGAGGGCGGAGAGGACCTCGAGGGCGAAGTCCCGGGAGGCCACGGCGTCCAGGGAGTTCCGCATGGGGGCGGAGAAGCCAAGCTCCTTGGCGGTGAAGTGGCGGTCAATGGCAAAACCCGTCCCCGCCAGGGCGGCGGCCCCCAGGGGGCTTTCGTTGAGGCGCTCCCGGGCGTCTTTTAGCCTCCCCGCGTCCCGCCCTAACATCTCGTAGTAGGCCAGAAACCAGTGGGAAAGGAGCACGGGCTGGGCCCGCTGCAGGTGGGTGTAGCCGGGGAGGACGTAAAGGGGCTCCAAATGCTTTTCGGCCTCCCGCACCAGGACCCGCCTGAGGTCCAGGAGGAGGGTGAGGAGCTCGTCTATGGCCCCCCTGAGGAAAAGCCTCAGGTCCGTGGCCACCTGGTCGTTGCGGCTACGGGCGGTGTGGAGCTTCCCCCCGGGGGGGCCGATGAGCTCCATGAGGCGGGCCTCGAGGTTCATGTGCACGTCCTCCAGCTCCTCCCGCCAGGGGAAGGTGCCCGCCTCTATCTCCCCCTCTATCTGGTCCAGGCCCCGGAGGATGGCCGCAAGCTCCTCCTCGGTGAGGAGGCCCACCTCCTTGAGCATGCGGGCGTGGACCCGGTTCTGCCAGAGGTCCTCCCGCCAAAGGGCCCGGTCAAAGGGAAGGGAGGCGTTGAAGCGGGCCGCCAGGGCATCGGGCCCCTCCCCGAAGCGGCCGCCCCAGGTCCTGTGGCTCATCTTCCCTCCACCAGGGCCCGGACCCTAAGGCGCAGGGCCTGGATCTTGATGAAGCCCTCGGCGTCCTTCTGGTCGTAGGCCCCGAGCTCGTCAAAGGAGACCAAGTCCTTTTGGTAGAGGCTTTTGGGGGCCTTCCTCCCCACCACGTACACGTTCCCCTTGTAGAGCTTGAGCCGGGCCACCCCGGTGACCGCCCTCGCCACGTGGTCCATGTAGGCCTGGAGGGCCTCCCGCTCGGGGGCGTACCAGAAGCCGTAGTAGACGAGCTCGGCGTACTTGGGGGAAAGCAGGTCCCTTTGGTGCAGGACCTCCCGGTCCAGGGTGAGGCTTTCCACCGCCCGCCGGGCGTGGTAGAGGATCGTCCCCCCCGGGGTCTCGTAGACCCCCCGGGACTTCATGCCCACGAAGCGGTTCTCCACCAGGTCCACCCGCCCCACCCCGTGGCGGCCCCCGATCTCGTTGAGCCTTTGCAAAAGGGCCGCCGGGGAGAGCCTTTCCCCGTTCACCGCCACCGGGTCCCCCTCATGGAACTCCACCTCCACGTACTCGGGGGCGTCGGGGGCCTTCTCAGGGTCCACGGTCATGCGGAACATCCCCTCTGGGGGCTCGGCCCAGGGGTCCTCGAGGACCCCCCCTTCGTAGGAAATATGCAGGAGGTTGGCGTCCATGGAGTAGGGCTTCTCCTGGGTCACGGGCACGGGGATGCCGTGGGCCTCGGCGTAGGCGATCATCTCCTGCCGCCCCTTAAAGCCCCACTCCCGCCAGGGGGCGATGACCTTGATGTCGGGCTTCAGGGCGTAGGCGGTGAGCTCAAAGCGCACCTGGTCGTTGCCCTTGCCCGTGGCCCCGTGGGCCACGGCCTCCGCCCCCTCCTCCTCGGCGATCCTCACCAGGTGCTTGGCGATGAGGGGCCGGGCGATGGCGGTGCCCAGGAGGTAGTAGCCCTCGTAGACCGCCCCCGCGCGAAACATGGGGAAGACGAAGTCCCGGACGAACTCCTCCTTGAGGTCCAGGGCGATGGCCTTGGAAGCCCCCGTCTTCAGGGCCTTCTCCCGGGCCTCCTCCACCTCCTCCCCCTGGCCGATGTCCGCGGTGAAGGCGATGACCTCGGCGTTGTAGGTTTCCTTGAGCCACTTGAGGATGATGCTGGTGTCCAGCCCGCCGGAGTACGCCAAGACGATCTTCATGTCCCTCCCAGTCTACCCCCTCGAGGGGGTGTGCATAAGTATACACAAAGACCCCGGCTGCAGTTCCGCCTTTTCTCAACCCTTGACAATAGCCCTCTTGGGCCGGTAAAAAATCCTTGGGTTCCAAAACCCGTCTGGCCAAAAGGAGGCAAGCTATGCTTGGAAGAGTTTCAGCTTTAAAGGAGGCGGGCCTATGAGGAAAGCCTTTACCCTCACCCTGCTAGTCCTGGGTGCCCTTTTAGCCGCATGCTCCAGGCCCCCCGACTTCACCCTCAGCCTCAACCCCACCAGCCTCACGGTGGAACAGGGGTCTAACGGCACCACCACCCTGACCATCACCCCGCAAAACGGCTTCACCGGAACGGTGGACCTAAGCCTGGTAAACGCCCCCAACGGGGTCACCCTCTCCCCCACCAGCGTCAGCGTCACCGGGTCCAGCCCCGTGTCCCAGCCCCTGACCCTCAGCGTGGCTGATACGGTAGATGCGGGCGACTACCCCATGCAACTAAAAGCCACCTGGGGGAACCTCACCAAGACGGAAAATCTCCTTCTTAAAGTGACGGGCCAGGCTGGCACGGAAACCCTCTCGGGGATGGTGGTCAGCGAGAACGCTGGTGGTCCCGTGAGTGGCAGCCAGGTCCGCCTTCTCCGGGGCAATACCCTGGTGGCCACCGCCACCACAGACACCCAAGGAGCTTTCAGCTTTGCCAACATCCCCTCGGGCACCTACCGCCTCGAGGTCCAAAAGCCCGGCATGGCGGGAAGCTTCGTGGAGGGAGTCCGGGTGCCGGAGATGGGCTTCGTGCGCATCATCCAAAAGCCCGCCTTTGATGCCACCGCCAGCACCACCCCGCCCACCCTGATCATCACCCAAGACGGCAGCCAGCCTTTAGAAGGCGGCACCTTTACCAACACCATCCCCTTCCGGGTCCAGGTGGACACCACCCAAGATTTCGTGAGGCCCATGCGCTACATCTACGTGGCCTTGGGCCGGACCCCGGGATCCGCCTTCCTTTCCAGCACGGCCACCTCTTCGCGGCGGATTTTCATTGAAGTGGAGGACACTGGCCAACAGACCCTCTCTGGCACCGCCGTGGCCGGCCTGGGCAGCGCCAGCGGCGAAGGGGTGTTCCTGGAAGTGGTGGCCTACGACTTCAACAACAACCGGAGCCACTACATTGTGCCCCTCACCTTCGTGAACACCTCCGCCACCCAGAACAACACCGTCTCTGCGCCCACAGGGGTGGCCGCCACCGCCATCACCCTCACCGAAGCCGTGGGCTTCTACAGCTACCAAACCCCCCTAAAGCTCACCGCACCCTTGGGTAAGGGTCAGATGGAAGAGGTTCCCCTGGACCTCAGCGGTGTGCCCGAGGGCAGCAACCTGTACGTGGAAGTGCGCTGGTGCTACACAGACACCGCCGTTCCCTTCGCCTTTGACATTGAGCGCTCTGAGGACGGCCAGAACTGGACCCGGGTAGGCACCGTGGGCGGCGCCCAAAGCGCCAGCTGCCCCACCAATCCCTTCAACCGGCCCTTCTTCTATCGCGATGTCTCCCCTGACCTCACCCCCGGCCAGACCTACTACTACCGGGTGGTGGCCCGGGGAGCTAACCAGGCGGAAAGTAACCCCAGCTCCACTACCCCTCTGCCCCCCTTCTTCGCCCCCCTCCTGAGCCCCGCCGACGAGGCCAAGGGCGTTTCCAAAACCCCGGACTTCACCATCGGCCACCCCCAGCTGAGCGTGGGGGCTGACGGCGCCGCCTACAACCTGGTCCTTTGGGACACCCTGACCGGGGATGGCGTGGCCTGGCAAAGCCTTGCGGGCGCCCTCCTCTTCGTGGAGTTCGGCACCGGAGACACCGGAAACGGCGTGCCTCAAGGGGAAGCGCTGGTCTATGGCTTCCCCGGAGGCGCCTTCACTCTTTACACGGACACCGCGGGCCTCCTGGACCCCAGCAAGCCCAACGGAGTGCCCGTGGACCTTGCCCAGGGCAGCGTCACCCTTCCCTACAACTTTGACGGCTACGCCCAGCTTCCCCAGCTCCAAAGCCTTCGCACCTACGCCTGGCAGCTCTATGTGAGCTACGCCTACAAATACAACCCCGACGAGGGCTACCGGATTTCGGCCTACAGCGTTCAGACCTGGCCCAGCTCCACTTCCTTCATCCGCATAACCCGCCCCGGGACCCAGGTCTTTGACTTCACCACGGGGGAGTGAAATGAGGAAGCATCTCTGGACCCTTGCCCTTTTAGGACTTCTAGCGGCGTGCAACCAAAACGCTGTCCGGCCTCCTCAGAATACCGGCCCCACGCTGGCCTCGAGCGAGAACCTCACCTACGTGCAAAACGAGGTGGTGGTGGCCTACCAGGGCGAGGCCGCCTTGCAGGAGGCCATCCGTAAGCTGGGAGCCAAGGAGATCGCCCGCATTCCTGAACTCCGGGCTGCTCTCCTTCGGGTACCTGGGGACGCCCTGAAGGCCAGCAAGGCCCTCAAGGGGCTCCCAGGTTTGCGGTACGCCGAGCCTCACCTGGCCATGGTCCTGGCTCCCAAGGATGACCCCGTGGAGCAGAGGTGGGCATCTCAAGACGGGCTAGTTCCCCTGGGCAACCCTTCGGACCAGATCTTTGACGAGCTACCCCAGTACGCCCTGGACCCCCGCCATCTCAACGCCAAGCCTGCTTGGGACCGGGGCTTCTTTGGGGAAGGGGTAACCGTGGCCATCATTGACGACCCCGCCGACGTCACCCACCCCGACCTGGCCACCAACTGGGCGGGCCTGGCTTACGACCCCGTCACCAACACCACCTACACCCGGGCAGAGGACTGGATCGCCTTTATCCAGGGGCTCAATGCCCTGAGCAACACCTACCACGGCACCTTCGTGGCCTCCACGGTGAGCGCCGCCAAGGACGGCCAGGGCATCGTGGGCCTCGCGCCCAGGACCAAGTTCCTCCCGGTAGCCATCTTCCAGCCCAGCTACGTGGGCGACTTCTACACCGCCAGGGGCATCGTTTGGGCGGTAAACAACGGAGCCCAGGTGCTCAACAACTCCTGGGGCGGCTTGGGCTACGGCAACCTGGTCAAGGAGGCCTTTGACTACGCCCTGGCTAACGGCGTGGTGGTGGTGGCCAGCGCTGGAAACTCCTCCAAGGACGAGGTGCGCACCCCCGCGGGCTATCCAGGCATCATCGCCTCCGTGGCCGCAGATGGAAATCGCAACAAAACGGACTTCTCCACCTATGGCCGCCACGTTTCCAGCGCCGCTCCTGGCCTAGACGTTCTCCTGGCCAACCCCACCTGGCTGGGGGGCGGGTACGGACTCATCTCCGGCACCTCCTTCTCCGGCCCCTACACCGCCGCCGCCGCCGCCTTGGTGAAGGGAGCCTGTCCCGGGGCCACCCCCTACCAGGTGCGCCGGGCCCTGGAGACCACCACCTGGGAGCAGACCTTCCACCGAACAAAGGGCTGGGGCCATCTGAACGTCGGCAACCTGGCCAACCTCCTGGCCCAAGGGTGCTCCGCCCTACCGCAGAAAGGCTCGGTGGTTAGGGTCAAGGTGGAGTACCAAAACGAGCGGGGCCTCTTCCCCGGCCTTCTAGCCGACGTGATCCTGCGGGGCCAAGGCCTCCGCCCTGGGGACCCCACCGATCCCACGCCCATCTACTGGGCCAGGACCGACCAGAACGGGGAGGCCTGGTTCTACGAGATCGCCCCAGGCACCTACGAGATCTACGTGGCTGGGGCGGATCTGGCCCTCACCGGGGGGCTTCCCGAAGAACGGGGCACCTTCGTGGGCACCCTGGTGGCCACCTCCGGCTCCACCGCGGCCAGCCCGGACTTCAAGCTGGTGCGCCTCCTGGCCAGCGAGGTCAACCTGAACCCCACCGACCCCTACGAGCCCAACGATAGCATGGCCCAGGCTACGCCGATTTCCTACGGCCAGACCTCGCAACTGGCCTACATCTTTGGCCAGCCGCAGGACTACGACTTCTTCCAGTTCACGGGGACCGCAGGCGACCAGATCCGGGCGCGGGTGTACGCCCGCTCTAGCATCGGGGGAACCCTAGACTCCTACCTTTACCTCTTGGACAGCACCGGCAACGTGCTATCCGAGAACGACGACCTTGTTCTAGGGCAGATCACCGATTCAGAGATCACCTACACCCTGCCCGCCGACGGGGTCTACTACCTGGTAGTGACCAGCTACACCATCGCCATGGGCGGTCAGGACGATAGCCCCTTCAACAAATACCGCCTCGAGCTCCAAAAGACCAACTAGCCCTCGAGGTCTAACCCCCCGGGGCTTCCCCGGGGGGTCTACGCTGGTTCTTTAGAGGTGGATGGGCTTCTCCCAGGCCGCCAGGGCCGCCTCCTTGAGGATCTCGGAAAGGGAGGGGTGGTGGTGCGGAGCGCGGCCCACGTCCTCGGCGCTGGCCTTGAAGAAGATGGCCAAGGCGGCCTCGGCCAGGATGTCCCCCACCCGGGCCCCGATTCCGTGCACCCCCAGGATGCGGTCGGTCTTGGCGTGGGCCAGGACCTTGACGAAGCCCTCGGTCTCCCCCATGGCCCGGGCGCGGCCGCTGGCGGCGTAGGGGAACCTCCCCACCTTGTAGGGGATGCCCTTTTCCTTTAGCTCCTCCTCCGTGTACCCCACTCCGGCCACCTCGGGGTGGGTGTAGACCACGCTGGGGATGGCCTGGTAGTCCACGTGGCCGAAGCCCTTTGCCATGTGCTCCACGGCGGCGATGCCCTCCTCGCTGGCCTTGTGGGCCAGCATAGGCCCCCGGATGACGTCCCCGATGGCGTAGATGTGGGGGATAGGGGTCCTCAGGTGCTCGTCCACGGGGATGCGGCCCTTTTCGTCGGTGGCGAGCCCGGCGTTCTCCAGAGCAAGCCCCTCGGTGTAGGGCCTCCGGCCCACGGCGAGGAGGACCCGGTCGGCCTCGAGGACCTCCCCGCCCTCCAGCTCCACCCGGGCCCCCTTGGCCTGGGGCAGGACGGCGGTGACCCGCACCCCGGTGCGGATGGCGAGGCCCTCCTTCTTAAAGACCTTCTCCGCCGCCCGGGAAAGCTCGGCGTCCATGGTGGGCAGGATCCGGTCCATGTACTCCAGGACCACCACCTCCGCCCCCAGGCGGTGCCAGACCACCCCGAGCTCCAGCCCAATGACCCCGCCCCCCACCACGATGAGCCTCTGCGGCACCTCGGGAAAGCTTAGGGCCTCGGTGGAGGTCACCACCCGCTCAAAGTCCACCTGGGCCCAGGGGGGGATGAGGGGGGCCGAGCCGGTGGCGATGAGGATAAAGCGGGCGGAAAGCTCCTCCCCGGTCTCCTCCACCAGGACCTTGCGGTCGGAGAGGAAGCGGGCCGTGCCCAGGTGGCGGGCGATGCCGTTTTTCTTAAAGAGGAACTCAATCCCCTGGGTGTTGGCCTGGACCACCTTGTCCTTGTAGGCGAGGAGGGCTTTTAGGTCCACCTCCAGCCCCTGGACCTTGGCCCCAAGGAGGCCCTTCTTAACCTCGTAGATGCGCTCGGTGGTCTCCAGGAGGGCCTTGGAAGGGATGCACCCCACCCTGAGGCAGGTCCCCCCCAAAGCCTTCTCCTTCTCCACCACCCCCACCCGCATCCCCAACTGGGCCGCCCGGATGGCGGCCACGTACCCGCCAGGCCCGGCCCCGATCACCAGAAGGTCGTACACCTCACACCTCCAGAAGGAGCCTTACGGGGTTCTCTATGAGCTCCTTTACCCGGCGCAGGAAGGTGACCGCCTCCCTCCCGTCCACGATGCGGTGGTCGTAGGAGAGGGCCAGGTACATCATGGGCCGGATGACCACCTGCCCCTCCCGGGCCACGGGCCGCTCCTGGATGGCGTGCATGCCCAGGATCCCCACCTGGGGCGGGTTAAGGAGGGGGGTGGAGTTCAAGGAGCCGTAGATCCCCCCGTTGGTGATGGTGAAGGTTCCCCCCATGAGCTCCTCGGGCTTGAGCTTCTTGGTGCGGGCCCTTTCGGCGAAGTCGGCGATCTGCTTCTCAATCTCGGCGAAGGAGAGGCGGTCGGCGTCCCGGAGGACGGGCACCACCAGCCCCTCCCCACCCCCCACAGCGATGCCGATGTCGTAGTAGCGGTGGTAGACGATGGCGCCATCCCGGATCTCGGCGTTGAGCTCGGGGATCTCCTTCAGGGCCTGGACCACGGCCTTGACGAAGAAGCTCATGAAGCCCAGCTTGACCCCGTGCTTCTTCTGGAAGGCCTCCCCCAGCTCCCGCCTCAGGGCGATGACCGCCGACATGTCGGCCTCGTTGAAGGTGGTGAGCATGGCCGTGGTCTGGCGGGCCTGGAGGAGCCTCTCGGCGATGCGGCGGCGGAGGGGGGTCATGGGCACCACCTCGTCCACCCGCCAGGGCCTATCGGCGGGGGGCGCGGAGGGAACGGGGGAAGGCGCAGAGGGGGCCTTGGGAGCGGGAGGCGGCGGGGACGCCAGGCGCTCCTCCAGGTAGCGCTCCACGTCCTCCTTGAGGATGCGGCCGCCCAGGCCGGTGCCCACCACCTCCTCGGGGGAGACCCCCGCCTCCCGCATCACCCTCTCCGCGGCGGGCATGGCCAGGGGCTCCGGGGAAGCCTTCTCAGGGGCCTGGATAGGCGCCTGGGCCTCCGCCTTGCCCTCCTCCAGGAGGGCGATGGCCTCCCCCACCCGGGCCGTCTCCCCCTGGGCCTTCAGGATCTTCCTCAGGGTCCCGGCGAAGGGGGCGGGGAGCTCCAGGGTGGCCTTGTCGGTGATGAGCTCCACCAAAGGCTCGTCGGCAAGGAAGGCCTCGCCCTCCTTCTTCAGCCAAGCGCCGATCTCCACTTCCACGATGGACTCGCCCACAGAGGGGACCTTCAGCTCCTGCACCTTTGACCTCCTCACTTGAAGGCTTCCTCAAGAAGCTCTTCCTGCTCCAGCCTGTGCACCTTGGAGGAGCCCACGGCGGGGCTTGGGGACTCGGGCCGGGCCACCACGCTGAAGGGGTGGCCGTAGATCTCCCCGCAGAAGCGGGCGGAGAGGTACCACCAGGCCCCCTGGTTCACGGGCTCCTCCTGGACGTAGACCACCGGGGTCTTTTTGGGGTAGAAGCCCAGGGCCTCCTTCAGCTCCTCCTCGGGGAAGGGGTAGAGGAGCTCCAGCCGGATGAGGGCCACGTCCTCCGCGCCCAGTTCCCGCCTCTTGGCCAGGAGGTCGTAGTAGACCTTCCCCGAGGTGAGGAGGACCTTCCTGGCCCCCTTGACGCGCTCGGGGATGACCTTCTGGAAGCGGCCTCCCGCCAGCTCCTCCAGGGCGGAGACCACCTCGGGGTGGCGGAGGAGGCTTTTCGGGGTCATGACGATGAGGGGTTTGCGGATGTTGCGCTTCACCTGGCGGCGGAGGAGGTGGAAGAACTGGGCCGGGGTGGTGGGGTAGGCCACCTGGATGTTGTCCCGGGCCCCAAGCTGCAAAAAGCGCTCCAGCCTGGCGGAGGAGTGCTCGGGGCCCTGGCCCTCGAGGCCGTGGGGCAGGAGGAGCACCAGCCCCGAAAGGCGGTTCCACTTGGCCTCGGCGCTGGCCAGGAACTGGTCAATGTAGACCTGGGCCACGTTGACGAAGTCCCCGAACTGGGCCTCCCAGAGGATGAGGCCCTCGGGGTAGTCCAGGCTGTAGCCGTACTCAAAGCCCAGGACCCCGGCCTCGGAGAGGGGGGAGTTGTAGATCTCCACCTCGGCCTGCCCCTCGGCCAGATGCTGGAGGGGGATGTAGGGCTCGCCGGTCTTGTAGTCATAAAGGGCGGCGTGGCGCTGGGTGAAGGTGCCCCGGAGAGCGTCCTGGCCCGTGAGGCGCACCCGGTGCCCCTCCACCGCCAAGGAGGCGAAGGCCAGGGCCTCGGCGGCGGCCCAGTCCAGGGGGCGCTTGCCCTCGGCCATCTCCCGGCGGGCCTCCAGGAAGCGCTTCAGCTTGGGGTGGACCTGGAAGCCCTCGGGCACCGAGGCCAGGCGGTGGAGGAGGTGTTTGAGGGCCTCCATGGGCACCCCCGTGTCCACCTCCGGCACCAGCCGGTCCTCCCCGCCCACGTACCCCTGCCAGATGCCGGAAAGCCCGTGGAGCACCACGGGGCCGGGCTCAGCCCTGACCCGGGCGAACTCGCTCTCCAGGCGTTCCAGGTAGGCCTCCTGCCAGGCCTGGACCTCCTCCTGGGAAAGGACCCCTTCCGCCAGAAGGCCTTCGGCGTAAACCTTCCAGGGCTCGGGTCGCCGGGCAATCAGGGCGTACAGGGTGGGCTGGGTGAAGGTGGGCTCGTCGGTCTCGTTGTGCCCCCGGCGGCGGTAGCCCACCAGGTCTATGACCACGTCCTTGCCGTAGCGCTCCCGGTAGGCCAGGGCCAGCCTCAGGACGAACCAGAGCTGGTCCATGGCCTCGGCGTTCACGTGGAAGATGGGGGCCCCCACCATCTTGGCGATGTCCGTGGGGTAGCGGCAGGAGGTGTACTCCGAGGGCAGGGTGGTGAAGCCCAGCTGGTTGTTGGCCACCACGTGGAGGGTCCCCCCCACCCGGTAGCCCGGGAGCTGGGAGAGGTTCAGGGTCTCCTGGACAATCCCCTCCCCGATGAAGGCCGAGTCCCCGTGGACCAAAACCGCCAGGCCCCGCCTCCGCTCGCGGTCCCCGAAGCGGTCCTGCTTGGCGCGAAGCCTGCCCAGGGTCACGGGGTTCACGAACTCCAGGTGGCTGGGGTTGAAGTTCAGGGAAACGTGGATGGGCCCGGAGGCGGTCATGCGGTCGGTGGAGAAGCCCAGGTGGTACTTGACGTCCCCGGAATAGCCCTCGGGGAAAATCTCCTCAAACTCGCGGAAGATGCGCTCAAAGGGCTTGCCCACCACGTGGGCCAGGACGTTGAGCCGCCCCCGGTGGGCCATGCCGATGACCACCTCCCGCACCCCCTGCCGGGCCGCCTCCTCCAGGGTCTCCTGAAGGAGGGGGATGAGGCTTTCCAGGCCCTCCACGCTGAAGGTCTTGGCCCCCAGGTACTTCTTCTGCAAGAAGGCCTCAAAGAGGCTGGCCTCCAGAAGCCCTCTAAGAAGCCGCCTCCGCACCTCCGGGGAGGGCTTGGGCCAAGGGGCCTCAATCTGGGAAAGAAGCCAGGCCCTTTCCTCGGGCTCCACGTGGGCGAGCTCAAAACCCACCGGGCCCAGGTAGGTGGCCTGAAGGCGCTCCAAAAGGGCTCCCAGGGTGGGGGCCCCGAAGAGGGGGGGAAGGGGCCTCTTCAGGTCCTCGGGGGAGAGGCCGTGGGCCTCCAGGGTGAGCTCCTTGGGCCAGGGCCGCTTCTGCCCCAGGGGGTCCACCTGGGCCGCCAGGTGGCCCAGCTCCCGGTAGGCCTGGACAAGCCTCTCCACCTTGAGGAAAAAGGCCAGGTCCAAAGCCTCCCCCACCGGGGGGGCTAAGGGCTCTCGTCGGCCGTCCTCCAGGGCCAAACCGGAGAAGTAGCGCCGCCACTCCTCGGGCAAGGAAAAGGGGTCCTCCAGATAGGCCCTGTACAGGGCCTCCAGGTAGCCTTGGCTTTCCAGCGTGAGCTCCATCCTGCCTCCTAGGGGGGCGGTATACCCCCTTCACTACGCTACACCAAAAAGCGGTGTAGGTGCTTTGGGGCTTTACAATGGGGCCATGGTCCTCACGGAGCGTCAAGAAGGCGTGCTGGTCCTCACCCTGAACCGGCCCGAGAGGCTCAACGCCCTCACGGGGGAACTCCTAGAAGCCCTTCTGGCCGCCCTCGAGGAGGCGAACCGGGACCAGGAAGTCCGCGCCCTCCTCCTCACGGGGGCGGGGAAGGCCTTCTCCGCGGGCCAGGACCTCACGGAGTTCGGGGACGCCAAGCCCGATTACGAGGCCCACCTCCGCCGCTACAACCGGGTGGTGGAGGCCATGGCCTCCCTGGAGAAGCCCCTGGTGGTGGCCGTGAACGGCCCGGCGGCAGGGGCGGGGATGAGCCTGGCCCTCTGGGGGGACTACCGCCTGGCGGCGGCGGGGGCCAGCTTCACCACCGCCTTCCTCCGCATCGGCCTGGTGCCGGACTCGGGCATGAGCTTCCTCCTGCCCCGCCTGGTGGGCCTGGCCAAGGCCCAGGAGCTCCTCTACCTCTCCCCCCGCCTCTCGGCGGAGGAGGCGCTGGCTCTGGGCCTGGTGCACCGGGTGGTGCCCACGGAAAGCCTCATGGAGGAGGCCTTAAGGAAGGCCAAGGAGCTGGCTCAGGGCCCCACCCGGGCCCACGCCCTCACCAAGCGGCTCCTCCTGGAGACCTACCGCCTCTCCCTCACCGAGGCCCTGGCCCTCGAGGCCATCCTCCAGGGGGAGGCGGGGCGCACCCTGGACCACGAGGAGGGGGTGAGGGCCTTCCGGGAGAAGCGCCCGCCCCGGTTCCAAGGGCGATGATCCGCTACCTCAAGGGGGTGGTCCTCAAGAAGGAGGAGGGGGGCTTCCTCCTCCTGGTGGGCGGGGTGGGCTTCTTCCTCCAGGCCCCGGGGCCCTTCCTCCAGGCCCTCCAGGAAGGACAAGAGGTGGGGGTCCACACCCACCTCCTCCTCAAGGAGGAGGGGCTTTCCCTCTACGGCTTTCCGGAAGAGGCGAGCCTGAGGCTTTTTGAGCTCCTCCTCTCCGTGAGCGGGGTGGGGCCCAAAGTGGCCCTGGCCCTCCTCTCCGCCCTGGGCCCCGGCCTCCTGGCCCAGGCCCTGGCCCACGGGGACCTGAGGCTCCTCACCTCGGCCAGCGGGGTGGGCAGGAAGCTGGCGGAGCGCCTGGCCCTGGAGCTCAAAGACAAGGTGCCCAAGGACCTCCTCGCCGGGGAGAAGGTGGAAAGCCAGGAGGCGGAGGAGGCGGTGCTGGCCCTCGCCGCCCTGGGCTTCAAGGAAGGCCAGGCCAGGAGCGTGGTCCTGGACCTGCTGGCCAAAAACCCCAAGGCCAAGGCCCAGGAGCTCATCAAGGAGGCCCTTAGGCGCCTCCGCTAGGAAGGCGAAGCCGGGCGATGAGCCCCTTAGGGGCGTTCTCCAAGAGCTCCAACCGCCCCCCGTGGGCCTCCGCCACCTTGGCGGCCACCGAGAGGCCAAGCCCCTCTCCCGGCTTGGAGGAGGCGCGGAAGAAGGGCCTTTGCGCCTCCTTTCTGGCCGCCTCCGGCATCCCCGGCCCCTGGTCCCGCACCTCCAGGAAGACCTCCTCCCCCGCCTCCAGGACCACCTCCACCCCCCGCCCTTCCCCGTGGAGGAGGGCGTTGGCCAGCAGGTTCCGCAGGGCCTGAGCCAGGAGGAGGGGGTCCCCTTGGTAGGGAAGGGCCTCCGGACCCCGGTAGGGAACCCCGAAGGCTTCCGCCTCCTTCCTGGCCAAGGCCGCCAGGTCCAGGCCCGTCCGCTCCACCCGCCCCTCCCGGGCCAGGACCAGAAGGGCCTCTACCAGCCGCTTCATCCTGAGGAGCTCCTCTTTGGTCCCCGTGAGGGCCGCCTCCAGGGGGAGGTAGCCCATCTCCGCCGCCTCCAGCTGGGCCAAGGCGGCGGCCACGGGGGTGCGGAGCTCGTGGGCCGCGTCCCGGGTGAAGCGCCGCTCCCGCTCCAAAAAAGCCTCCAGGCGCTCCAGCATGTGGTTGAAAGCCTCGGCCAGGGCCCGGAGCTCCCCTCCCCCCTCCAGGGGCACCCGCAGGGAGAGGTCTTGGGAGGCAGCCACCACTTGGGCCACCTGGGTGAGGCGGCTCAGGGGTCTTAGGGCGGACCCGGCCAGCCTCGAGGCCAGGAGAGCGAAGGCCAGGGCGAGGCCCGTTCCCAGGACCAGGAGGGCCAGGCGGAAGCGGGCCAGGGCCGCCGCCGCCTCGGGCTCGTAGCGGGCCACGGCCAGGCGCCCTCCCGGGACCTCCAGGACCAAAACCCGCCACCCCTCCCGCCAGTAGGCGCCCGGGGGAAGGTCCGGCAGAGGGGGGAAGTTGGCGCTCTCCTCCTGCGCCTCCCCCGTGAGCCGGAAGGCGAACTCCCCCCGGGGAAAGCGCCGGCCCTCCGAGAGGGCGTGAACGTAGAGGAAAAGGGAGCGGTCCAGCTCCCCCTCCAGAAGCCGCTTGAAGGCCAGATAGCTCAGGCTCCCCTGGACTAGGAGGGCGAGCCCCACGGCCAGGGCCAGGAAAAGGGCCAGGCGGGTCCTAAGGCTCATCCCCAAGACGGTACCCCCCGGGCACGGTGCGCACCACCTCTGGGAAGAGCTTCTGCCTGAGGTAGTGGACGTAGACCTTCACCGCCCCCACCTTCTCCGGGTCGCCGAAGACCTTCTCCGCCAGCTCCTCCGGGGCGTAGACCCGCCCGGGGTGGAGGAGGAAATGCTCCAAAAGAGCCAGCTCCTTCAGGGAGAGGTCCACCCGCTTTCCCTCCAGGTACACGGCCCGCGCCGCCAGGTCCACCTCCATGGGGCCCAAGCGGACCCTCGAGGCCTTCACCTCCGAGGCCCGGCGCAGAAGAGCCCTGACCCGGGCCAGAAGCTCCTCCAGGTGGAAGGGCTTCACCAGGTAATCGTCCCCTCCCAGGTCCAGTCCCTGGACCCGGTCCTCCAGGGCATCCCGGGCGGTGAGGAAGAGGATGGGGCCCTTGTAGCCCGCCTCCCGGACTTCCTCGGCAAAGCGGAAGCCCCCATCCGGATCCTCGGGAAGGCGCACGTCCAGAACCATGAGGTCGGGCTCCGTCTCCAGGAAGGCCTCCCGGGCCTGGGCCATGTCCTTGGCCCAGCGCACCCCATACCCCTGGGCCAGAAGGGCCCCCTCCACCGCCTGCCCCAACCGGGGCTCGTCCTCCAGAAGGAGCACCTGCACCCCTTCAGTATCCCAGGGGCCGGTTAGCCCGGGGTTACTAACGCCCGCCTAACCGCCCTCCCCTACCCTCTGGAGCATGGGCCGGTACGGGGCCAGGTGGGAAGGAATCCTGGGAAGCTTCCTGGAGGCGCAGCTGGTGGCTCCCCCCTGGCGGGCCAGGAGGGCCTTCCAAGCGGTCCTGGGGGAAGTGGCCCGCCTGGAGGGCATCTTCAGCCGCCACCGGGAGAGCGAGCTCACCCGCCTGATCCGCCAGGGGGGCGGGCGGCCAAGCCCGGAGATGCGGGAGGTCCTCACCTGGGCCCTGAGGCTTCAGGAGGCCACGGGAGGGGCCTTTCACCCCTCGCCCAGACAGGGCGGGGAGGCTTTGCGCTTTCTTGAGGAGGAAGTGGAGGTCCTAGCCCCCCTGGACCTGGACGGCCTGGCCAAGGGCTACATCGCCGACAGGGCGGCGGAGGCCGCCCTAAAAGCGGGGGCCCGGGCCGCCTTGGTCAACCTGGGCGGGGACCTGGCCCGGCGGGGACCGGGCCGGGCAGAAGTGGGGGTAGAGCCCCCCCTGGGTCCCGACAACGCGCCCCCCGCCCTCACCTTCCCCCTGGAAGAGGGCGGCGTGGCCACCAGCGGGGTGCGGCACAAGGGCCCCCACCTCCTGGACCCCCGCACGGGAAGGCCCGCCCAGGGCCTCCAGGCCACGGTGGTGGCCCCTTCTGCCCTCCTGGCGGACGGCCTGGCCAAGGCCCTCTTCGTCCTGCAAGAAGCTGCCTGGCCGGTGCTGAAGGCCCACGGGGCGCTGGGGATCCTCTTCACCGCTCAAGGCCCCGTCTCCGGCCCTTAAAAGGAGGTATAGGATGCTGAAACGCTACTACAGCCGCAGAAGCCTCTTCCGCCAAGCCATAGGAGGCCTTCTGGCCCTGAGCCTGGCCCGCGCCCAGACGGGCAGGCCCTGGCCCAAGGGCTTCACCCTGAAGGTGAGCTTCGCCTACGAGGGGGGCGGGTTCCGCTACCGGAGCCCCTATGTGGCCGCCTACGTGGAGGACGAGAAGGGAAACCTGGTGAAGACCCTGGCGCTCTTCCTCATGCCGGGGAAGGGGGAAAGGTGGTGGGACGCCCTTAGGCGCTACTTCCTCCTGGGAAGCCTGGAGACCATGCGCACCCTTTCCGGCCCCACCCGCCCCCCGGGCCGCTACACCGTGGCCTGGGACGGCACCGACGAGAAGGGTAAGCCTGTGCCCCAGGGCCTTTACTTCATTTGCGTGGAGTACGCCCGGGAGCACGGCCCCTACGAGCTCTTCCGGGAAAAGGTGGAATGCGGGGACAAGCCCTTCCAGAAGGTCTACACCTTGAAGGGCGAGCTCAAGGAGGTGGTCCTTGACTACGGAAAGGCTTAAGCCCCGGGTAAGCCCCTGGCGGAGCCGCCTCTACACCCTAAGCCGCACCCTCCACCTCTACCTCTCCCTCCTGGCCTTTCTAACCCTCCTCCTTTTCGCCGTCACCGGCCTCACCCTAAACCACCCCGAATGGTTCGGGGAAGGAAGCCCCAGGAAGCTCTCCGGCACCCTGCCCCACGCCCCTTACCTGGACGGGGAGCACCCCGACTGGCTCCGCCTGGCCGAGGACCTGAGGGCCCTGGGCCTCCGGGGCCAGGTGGCGGACCACGGGCAGAGCGGGGAGACGGCGTGGCTCTCCTTCCGGGCCCCGGGCTACGCCGCCGATGCCGAAGTGGACCCCAGGACCGGGGCCTACCGCCTGGTGGTGACCGACCACGGCCTGGTGGCTGCCCTCAACGACCTGCACAAGGGGCGGGACACCCCGGGAGGCTGGAAGCTCTTTCTGGACATCTCCGCCCTTTTCCTGGCCCTGGTGAGCCTTACCGGCCTCCTCCTCGGCGTCATCCTTCCCCGTACCCGAAAGGCCGCCCTCCTCACCTTGGCCCTAGGCGCCGGGGGCTTTCTAGGCCTGGCCCTCTGGGCTCTCCGCTAACCCTCAGCCCAGGTCGTCCAAAGCCTCCCGGAAGCCCCGGGGGAGGGCCAGGTACCCCCCTTGGTCCAGGGCCAGAGGGAAAAGGACCTCCAAAGGCCCCTCCAAAAGGGCCAGGCGCCGCCCCTCAAGGAGCCTAGCCCCCTCGGGAGGAGGGCCCTCGAGGCCGAAAGGAAATAGGGCCAAAGCCCCCTCCCCCCGCTCCCCCCCCCCCCCCCCCCC
>OGCH01000491.1_pt1 | contig 20076 bp, 20 predicted proteins | sample 1570111 | NCBI WGS metagenome assembly OGCH01 (sample SAMN03436243, study PRJEB24508) | hot springs metagenome | biome: Desert Springs; feature: Hot Springs; material: Water | place: USA: Great Boiling Spring, Nevada | collected 2008-12-01 | depth 0 m m | reverse complement strand
CTTACAGGAAGCAATATATCCAGCTCCTGTTTTACAACCTCCCTGGCTATCCTGTACATCTCTTCCCTTTCTATAGTTTCCATATCGATCTACCTCCTGGTTTACAACTTTTATTATAACATACTATTATCTACAGAAAGTTAAAGAGTCGAGTGACTCTTGCTCTTTTAAATATATTGTGATAATATCTAAATTAATTCAGGTGGTGGGAGGTTATTAAATATGGATAACATTGATAGTGTCGATATGGTCCAGATGTCTATGGTCCTTTACGCGATCAGAAAGGCTCAGAATATAGAAGAAGATGCAGGTAAAACATTGATACAGAAGACGCTACAGAAGATGGAGGAAAATAATAAGGAACTTGAGAAGGAAGTATTTCCCTGGCTTGGACAGAATATAGATATTGTGGTATAATTTTATTGTGGCCAGAGAAGAATTTAGTTCAACTGACCCTTTGGGTATTAAGAAGTTACTGTGGTAAAAATCTTATATCATTTACAGCCCCTGGTTCTTACAGAAGATTTTGTCAATAAAAAAGTCATTAGAGGATATAGAGTTTGTTTGCAAAGTCTCAGAGAGGTTGATACAAGAGGATGAAAACTGTAGAAGAGATAAAAAAGTTGTTAACGGCATCTTTAAAGAGAGATGTCAACAGTGAAGGTTTTATAGGTAGAAATTTTATAGAAGAACTTGTTTCTTCTTCGGTAAGGATACATAAAGGGGTCTCTGTATATCTGACGAGGAAGAAACAGATCATAGATGTACTCGTGGACTCAGGAATGAGCAATCTTCCCCCTCTAGAAAGGAGGGAATCCCTATCTAAGGTTTTCTGTATCACTACAAAACTGGGTAAAGATGCAATAGTAAACGGTATAGAACTTGCAACACTCAAAAACTTGAAATTGGACTTCTACGCAGTTCTTTCCATATCTAAGGATGGAAGGCCCAGAGATATGCAGGTTGCTTTCCTCGATGGAGAGAAACTCGATACATTTGAACTGGTAGGTCCCTATCCGTATGAATATTTCTTCAGCTTTGACTTTCTTGAAAAGATATCAGAGATAGAAAAGAAGGCTGAAGCAAAGGCCTATGAGACTGGTGAAGAAAGAGAAAGGGTCGTGTTAGTTGATGTAAGAAATGGAAAAGATAAAGCCCTGGAAGATTACCTCTTTGAAGAGCTGGAGAGATTAACCGTTACTGCTGGAGGAGAAGTAGTATATAAGCTATCTCAGAGGAAAGATTCTCCCGACCCAAAGTATTATATAGGAGAAGGAAAGGTAAGAGAACTTGCCGACATAGTTCAGAGGGTATCGGGAAATCTTGTCATATTTAACGGAGACCTGTCTCCATCACAGGTGGCGAATCTGGAATCCGTCCTTGGGGTTAGAGTAATAGATAGAACTGACCTGATCCTCGATATATTCGCCAAACATGCAAGGACAAAGGAGGGTAAACTTCAGGTAGAACTGGCACAGTTGAAACATCTCTTACCAAGGCTTGTAGGAAAGGGTAAAGAACTCTCCCGTCTTGGAGGTGGTATTGGAACAAGGGGTCCAGGGGAGAGAAAGCTAGAAACGGATAGAAGACATATAGAACGGAGAATAGATCTCTTAGAAAGAGAGATAGAAAGGGTCAAAAGACACAGGGCTCTTATAAGATCGAACAGAGAGAGGAACAGTATCCCTGTAGTTACACTTGTGGGTTACACAAATGCTGGGAAATCCACCCTTATGAATGCCCTTACACATTCCGATGTGCTGGTAGAGGATAAGCTCTTTGCCACTCTCGACCCTACAACCAGAATACTATGGCTTAAAGAGGTGAAAGCCCTCCTGACCGATACCGTTGGATTTATACACAAACTTCCTCACCATCTGGTGGAGGCATTCTCTGCGACTCTGGAGGAAATAAGATACGCAGATGTGATCCTTCACGTTATAGATGCAAGTGACCCATTTGCCTATGAACATATAAAGGTCGTAGATGATATGCTAAAATATCTAGAGGCTTACGATAAGCCAATAATAAGGGTCTACAATAAGATAGACCTCATAGAAGATAGGGAGGAACTGATCCCTCTTACCGAAGATAAGAGTGTATTTGTCTCTGCTCTTACCGGAGAAAATCTAGACGAGCTGAAGGATCTTCTTAAGAGGGAGATCGAGGGTATCTTGACAAATGCAACTATTTAGAGTATTATTTATATTGGAAGACGCGGGGTGGAGCAGTCCGGTAGCTCGTCGGGCTCATAACCCGAAGGTCGCTGGTTCAAATCCAGCCCCCGCTACCATTTTTTATGGCGGCATAGCTCAGTTGGCAGAGCAGGCGGCTCATACCCGCTATGTCCGAGGTTCGAATCCTCGTGCCGCTACCAGTATTTAATGAGTTTTACAGAAAAGGTCAAGAGTTTCATCCTGAAACATAATCTTATTTCTCCTGGAGATACAGTTCTCGCCGGTGTATCTGGAGGACCAGATTCTATGTCTCTTCTTTTTGTCCTGTCTTCTCTTATGGAAGAATTAGAATTCTCTCTGGTGGTCTGTTATGTAGATCACAAACTCCGTCCGGAGAGTAAGGATGAGGCGATCTTTGTATCCAGCGTAGCCAGAAGTCTAAATCTACCATTCGTCTTAAAAGAGCTTGATATAGCTGGCAAGAAGAAGGGTGGAAGTCTGGAAGAACTTGCAAGAACCGCCAGGTATAAGGCGTTAGAAGAAGCCATGATAGAAAATGACGGAAACAGGATAGCCGTTGCCCATCATCTGGATGACCATATAGAAACCATACTTATGCGCATCATCAGGGGGACAAGTATCAGAGGACTTAGAGGTATCCCTATCAAAAACGGGAACATAATAAGACCTCTAAGGTGTGTATGGAGGGAAGAGATCCTGGATTTCTGCAGGGAGAATAATATAACTTATGTTATAGATAGCTCAAATCTGAGCACTGTATTTACAAGAAACAAGATAAGGTTAGAACTATTACCGGTACTGATGAACTATAATCCCAGGATAAAGGATGCAATATTGAGGTTATCCAATCAGGCAGATGAACTGGATCAGTTTCTCTCCTATCTTGAAAAAGACATCTTAGTGAAATTCAGAGTGTCTTTCAGTGAATTTTATATTCCACTGGAGGATATAGAGAATCTCCCTGGTCTTTTACGGAGAAGAATACTTATGAAGATACTGACAGATATAAGCCCAAAACCGGGTGAGATAAGAGAGGAATCTTATAATATGATCTTATCACTGCTAGAAAACTCTACCGGTAAGAGATTAGACCTCCCTGGTGGAGCCATAGCATACAGAGATGCGAAAGGGATCAGACTATTGAAAGAAGAACCAGAACCTCTACCTGTATACGAACTTAATGTCCCGGGAGTAACTATAATAGATAGATTAAAGAAGCGGATTTATACAGAAATAGTCACCAAGGCAGAGTATATAGAGGGGAAAATATCTAATAATCTGTATACTTTTTATCTAGATTTTGATAAAATAAAACTGCCAATATATCTCAGGAGTCCTAAAGAAGGAGAAAGGTTTTCTCCCTTAGGACTTGGAGGTAAGAGCAAAAAGTTACAGGATATAATGGTTGATAGAAAGATACCAAAGGAGTATAGAAATCTGTACCCTGTTATAGTTGATAGTAATGGAGAAATTGTATGTATCCCGGAGTATACTATTAGCGAGAAGATAAAGGTAACTGATAAGACAGAAAGGGTTCTTTTAGTGAGGATTGAAGATTATGAGTAATATAAAAGTGTTGTATACAGAAGAAGAGATACGAAAGAGGGTGAAGGAGTTAGGAGAAGAGATCACAGAGGCTTATAGAGGAAAGACCCCACATCTTGTATGTATCCTCAGAGGTGCAGTGATATTTCTTTCTGATCTTATAAGACATATAGAGCTTCCTCTCACGGTAGATTTTATGGCTGTATCGAGTTATGGGAGAGGAACAAAATCCAGTGGTATTGTAAAGATCATAAAAGACCTGGACGAATCTATAGAGAATAAAGATGTTCTCATAGTAGAGGACATCATAGATACAGGTCTTACACTCGAACACCTCACCAAGATCTTTAGAGCCAGAAATCCGAATGACCTGAAGGTATGTGTCCTTTTAGATAAGGAAGCCAGGAGGATAGTTGATATAGATATAGACTTTGTCGGATTCAAGGTCCCTGACGAGTTTATAGTCGGGTATGGGCTGGACTACAATGGTCTATACCGTAATCTACCATTCCTTGGTATTCTTGATACTTTAGAATCTGGAGGCGAGAAGTTTTGAGAAGACAGATTAATGGGGCAATAATATATCTTGTCATATTCGTTATACTGGCAGTATTTTTCTGGAGATCTATGCTTAACATAGGTTCTTCTCCTTTAGAGATAAGTTATTCCGACTTCCTTAACTATGTAAGACAGGGAAGAGTGGCTGAGGTCACCATAGGAGAGACGATAAAAGGAAGGTTCTTAGATGGAGGAGAATTTGTAACTTACAAGGTTGATGACCCAAATCTGGTAGAGGAGCTGAGAAGGGCTAATGTAAAATTCACAGGGGTTCCCCCTGCCCAACCTTCCTGGTGGTTAGGGCTTGTCTCTCCACTTATAACTGTAATACTTATAGGACTTCTCTGGTACTTTATGTTCAGACAGGCTCAGGGAGCAAATAACCAGGCAATGTCCTTTGGGAAGAGTAGAGCCAGACTGGCATCTGAGAGTAAGGTCAAGGTTACATTTGCAGATGTGGCAGGGGTAGAGGAGGCTAAGGAAGAATTAAGAGAGGTTGTAGAGTTTCTTAAGAACCCTAAAAAGTTTCAGATGCTTGGGGCTAAAATTCCCAAAGGAGTGCTTTTAGTTGGTCCTCCTGGTTCAGGCAAGACATTACTTGCCAGGGCGGTGGCGGGAGAGGCAGGGGTTCCCTTCTTCAGTATAAGTGGTTCAGAATTTGTTGAGATGTTTGTAGGTGTGGGGGCATCTAGGGTAAGAGACCTCTTTAATCAGGCAAAGAGACATGCTCCCTGTATAGTATTTATAGATGAGATAGATGCGGTTGGTAGACATAGGGGAGCTGGATTAGGTGGCGGGCATGACGAAAGGGAGCAGACGTTAAACCAGCTTTTGGTTGAAATGGATGGATTCGATCCAAATACTGGCATAATAGTTATTGCTGCTACCAACAGACCGGATATACTTGACCCTGCCCTTTTAAGGCCAGGTAGGATAGATAGAAAAATAGTCGTGGATAACCCGGATTTAGAGGGAAGAGTAGAGATACTGAAGATACACGCCAGAGGAAAGCCTCTGGCAGAAGATGTCAATCTGCAGATAATAGCTCAGAGAACACCTGGCTTTTCAGGGGCAGATCTGGCAAATCTTATGAATGAGGCAGCACTACTTGCAGCCAGGAAGAACAAGAGTAAGATCACTATGCAGGAACTGGAGGAGGCTATAGATAAGGTCATTGCTGGACCGGAAAGGAAGAGCAGAGTCCTATCTGAAAAGGAAAAGGAATTGATAGCCTATCACGAGGTAGGTCATGCACTGGTAACAAAGTTCCTCCCAAATGCAGATAAAGTCCACAGGATATCAATCATACCAAGAGGGATGGCTTTAGGATATACATTACATCTCCCTACTGAAGACAAGCATATCTTAACAAAGGAGGAGCTTCTGGATAAGATAGTAACCGCTCTTGGTGGAAGGGCAGCGGAAGAGATAATATTCAATGAAAATACAACAGGTGCACAGAATGACCTGGAGGTAGCTACAGAGATAGCCAGAAAGATGGTCACCGAGTTTGGTATGAGCGAAGAGTTAGGTCCTCTGACCTTTGGTAAGAAGCAGGGACAGGTCTTTCTGGGTAGGGATCTGATAGAGAGTAGAAACTACAGCGAGCAGGTAGCCTTTATGATAGACAAAGAGGTCAGGAAGATAGTAGAATCCTGCTATGAAAGGGCAAAAGAGATTCTTACAAAGAATAAAGACCTGCTCGTAAAGATCGCTAACATTCTCAAAGAGAAAGAGACTATAGAGGCAGAAGAGTTCGAAAGACTCATAGGAGAAGGCGTAAAAGCATCTTAAAATCAAGAAACAAAAAGGGAAGGCAGTAGCCTTCCCTACTTATACTTAGGGTATACCCTCTAAGGGGTATCACCTCGTAAATTCAATCTTATAGCTCAGCAATTATATAATTGCCTCACCTGTATTCGGATCAAACAGGTGCATCTTATCCATATCAAAGTATACTCTCCATTCTAGCCCTGTCTGAGCCTTTGTAGCCGGGTCTACTGTCGCTACAATCACGTGTTCCCCTGTTGTCAGATACAGGTTAACCTCTGAGCCTAGAGGTTCTGTAACATCTACAGTAGCCTTTATTGTCCACTCAGGCTTGGTATCAGCCTCTCTCATAAGCTCCGCATCGTATATATCCTGAGGTCTTATACCGAAGATAACTTCTTTTGTTGCATAGGGCTCGACCAGTGAATTGAGTGATTCGGGGATCTTGACCTCAAAGCTTCCTGCATTCAGCCAGTAACCACCGTTCTTCTTCTCTAATACTGCATTTATAAAGTTCATAGCAGGACTACCAATAAATCCTGCAACAAAGAGATTTCTTGGTTTATTGAAAAGATTCAGTGGTGTATCTATCTGCTGAATCACCCCGTTATTCATTACAACAATCTTATCACCCATCGTCATAGCTTCTACCTGATCGTGGGTAACGTATATTGTTGTAACCTGAAGTCTATTGTGTAATCTCTTCAGTTCTGCCCTCGTCTGGACCCTCAACTTAGCATCCAGGTTAGATAGAGGCTCATCCATAAGGAAGACCTGTGGTGTTCTGACTATAGCTCTACCCAATGCGACTCTCTGTCTCTGTCCACCGGAGAGTTCCTTCGGCTTTCGCTTTAGAAGGTCCTGAATTCCAAGCATCTCTGCTACTTCTCTTACCTTCTGCTCAATCTCTTTCTTGGGGACCTTCCTAAGCTTCAGCCCAAACGCCATATTGTCAAAGACTGTCATATGCGGATAGAGAGCATAGTTCTGGAAGACCATAGCTATGTCCCTGTCCTTAGGGGCAACATCATTCACCAGTCTATCCCCTATGTAGATGTTACCTTCGGTCACCTCCTCAAGACCTGCAATCATCCTCAAGGTAGTCGTCTTACCACAACCTGAGGGACCTACCAGGATGCAAAACTCCTTGTCTTCGATAACGAGGTTTGCATCCTTAACCGCTTCTACTGTACCGAACCTCTTGGTTACATGTTCAAGTACTACCCGCGCCATACTTTTTAACGCCTCCTCTTTTATAATTTTTTATCTATTTTAATTATACCTCTACACATAACCTAATGTTCACCCTTCTTTAAATATTCCTTCAGCTTCTCTATGCTATCGACAGGGGTCGGATCTACCCCTCTCTTAATGGCTAAATAGAAGGAGACAAAATCTCCTATGTATATGAGAGAGAGAAACCTCTCTAATAGGGATTCTCCTCTACTCCAGACCTCATCTATCCCTGCAGATATAGAAGAAATAAGCTCTTTCATATACTGAATCCTGAGTCTTATCCTGTCTATCTCTCCCTTATCCCTAAGGAATATAACGAAGGTGTTCCTCAGGAAATCATCTCTACCTTCCCAACCCATAATCTCGTTATGATTTAACTCAGGAAAACTGTTCCATATTGCAAAGAGCTTACTGTTCTCATTCAGCTGACACTTCCACCTGTAGGCAATCACTCCAAAGTATTCATCAGGAGCATATATGATAGGTAGGTATCCATACATCTCATTAGCCAACTTCTTGGCTATATTTTTTTCTTCTGGGACCTCTTCTCTCAGCTCATTTTCCCTCATCTCTCGCATAAGATCCACCGCTCTTTCTATATCTTCATCGGTAATCCTGATAAGTCCCAGCCTGGAAAGGACACTTAAAACAGGTATAAAGGTATAACCTAAGGCTGCTCTGGGAGGAAAACCTGTAGGTATGGAAATGGAAGTGATTCCAGGAGTCTTTACTGCTATATTCTCTATCTCTCCCCCGGAAGCCACCGTTATAACACCAGCACCTTTTCTCAGACCTTCTCTACATGCATTTATTGATTCCTCAGTATTTCCTGAATAGCTAACGACTATAAGGAGCGTATTTTCGTTTACAAAACCGGGAAGATTGTAGTCTCTAACTATTGAGAATGGAATCTTAAGGTCCCAGTAGCCAAGAGATTTTATAATATCTCCCCCTATGGCAGAGCCTCCCATACCTGCAAGAACTATGTCGCTCCAGTCTCTCTTTAAAAGAGAGACATCTACCTTTTTTCCTACTTCCCAGGCAGACAGGATCTGCTCAGGGAGGTTATAGATCTTTTGATACATATGAGATGGATCCTGCTTAGAAAAGAACTCTCTTTCCACTGTCGATTCCCCTTTCATAGAAAAAATCTAAAGAGTAAATCCCTTTTCCAATTTTTCCATAGCAAGCACACCAGCGCCTATCATTCCTGCAGAATCACCTAACTCAGCTGGGATAATCTCTACCACATCTCTAGAACCAGGGAAACTTCTGGTCTTTACCATCTGTATCGCTGGAGGCATAAGTATATCCCACGCCTTGGAAATACCTCCACCTATAATGATACACTCGGGATTAAATACTGTGGTAAGTGTTACAAGACCCAACCCCAAATAATAACTTGTCTCTCTAAAAACATCTAAAGCCACCTTATCTCCCATCTTCGCTGCCCTGTATACCAGAGCAGGGGTTATCTTGGTCACATCTCTTTCCGCTAACTCAAATATCTTTGTCTCCAGTCCACTCTTAATAGCCTTCTCTGCTCTGGCAACAATAGAGGGTCCTGCTGCAAGCGCCTCAAAACAACCATAATTACCACAGTTACATCTTGGGCCATTACTATCTATCACCATATGTCCAACCTCTCCACCGCCTCCGATACTTCCACGGAACAACTCTCCATTTATGATAATTCCAGAACCGATCCCAGTACCAAGGGCAATAAATATCATATATTTCCTACCCTTTCCCGCTCCAAATCTCCTCTCTCCTAAAGCTGCTACCCGAACATCATTCTCTATGAATACCGGGACACCAAGATGTTCTTTTATAGGAGTAACCATATCAACATTATGCCACTTTAGGTTTGGCGAGAATATGTTTATCCCTTTCTCAACATCCAAGATGCCAGGAGCACCTAACCCTACCCCAAGGATATCCTTTCCGGTAAGTCCAGCTTTTTCTATAGCCATATCTATATACTCAACAATCTTATTCATTACAGCAATTGGTCCATCCTCTACTGGGGTATCTGCATCTAACCTGGAAAGGACATTCCCCTCAAAATCCATAACTCCAACTGTAAATGTGGTTCCTCCTAAATCTACACCAACAATCTTTTTAGTTCTATCAACATCCATAACTATACCCTTCCCGCACTTCCCAAGATGTCAATATTGTTTAAGACCTCTTTCTTTACACTCTCTATTCCCTCTGTCAGATAGTCTCTTGGTTCAATAGTTCCATTATCTAATGCCTTCTTTATACCACTTGCCATAGCCATCTTTAGTTCAGTAGCGATATTAACCTTCTTTATCCCAAGCTTTATAGCCTTTTTTATATCTTCTTTTGGAACCCCAGATGAACCATGGAGAACAAGTGGGACCTCTGGAAGTCTGGAATGAATCTCCTCAAGTCTCTGAAAGTTTATCTTTGCGTTCTTCTTCTGCATCCCATGGGCAGTCCCTATAGCTATAGCTAGAGAGGTAACACCGGTGAGTTCATAGAACCTTACCGCATCTTCAACTTCTGTGTATATAGCCTCGTCTTCCCTTACCTTTATATGCTCCTCCACCCCACCGATCCTACCTATCTCACCCTCCACAGGTATCCCTACCGCTCTGGCTATCTTGACCACCTCTTTTGTAGTAGCAACATTCTCATCAAAAGGAAGATGAGAACCATCGTACATTATAGATGTGAATCCAGCCCTTATGGCTCCTACAATGGTCTCCAGTCTTCTTGAATGGTCCAGATGAAACACTACGGGGATGTTTTCGGAAAATTTATCGGCAAACTTAATCAGATGACTCAGGTAGTCAAACCCTAAGAACTTTACTGTACTTTCACTTGCCTGAATAATGAGGGGAGAATTAGCCTCCTTAGCGGCAAGGATGATAGCCACCAGAAATTCTCTATTGGAGATATTGAATGCTCCAATAGCGTAATCACTATTAACGGCTTCTTTTAGAAGTAAGTCTGCAGTGACTAACAACTTCGTAACTCCTTTCTATTTAGAATTATTCAATCTATCTAACATAGCTCTTATCTCTTTGTCTTCTGGTTCCAATACCAGATAACTACTCAAGACGTCTCTTGCATCCTTTATATTATTCTGTGATGCAAGAAAATTGGCATAATTTTTTACTATCTCTTTATTACTGGGGCTTGATGTATAAGCCCTAGAGAAATACTGTCCTGCTGTCTTTATATCGTTTAGCTTCCAGTATATAATCCCTGCAGTATTGCATATGTATGGCAATGGATACTGCGGAAGAACCTTCTCTATGGTCTTTTTTGCATTCTCCAGATCACCAAGCTGTAACAGGATATATGCATATGTGTTGAGTCCCATAGGATTATCAGGATATATCTTTAAATATTTTTCTATCTCGCTCTTGGCAGATTTCCAATCCGAACTAGATACAAACCTTCTAGTATTGGAGTAAAAAAGTAGTGCATTTTTAACTATGCTATTCTCTAATATGCTTAACTTTTTATCTTTAGGAACAATTACAACGGTGATGCCAGGAGCTTCTCTTACCCATAACGATTTAAATTTTTCTTCGTCCAGGATATAATTATTCCTGATGATAGGGTCATTAGTCACCAATCCTCTCTCATCATCAAATCCTATAACCAATCTCCAGTATAGATAGTCGTAAGGTTTTCTGAAAGACTGTCCAACTATAACCGGTATCTCAGAGTAGTTTAACAGGTTCTTAATCTCCCTTATCTGAAGCTGTGTTATATAGACTTTATACCCTTTATCCTCAAGATATTTAATGGCGTAAGATAGATCTTCCCATCCCAGAGGAGATATCTTTGATCGCAGGTCTTCTAAGTTGAACCTTACCCCAAAATACTCTAAAACCATAGAGATACAGCTGGTAAGAGGATATCCTTCCAGGTTATAATATGGTACAGATACAAGAGAAAAAGAACCAGCTACTACCCAATTAGGTATCAGTAAGAGTAACAGTATTAAAACTGATAATCTATGCAAAACTTTACCTCTTTCTTCTCTTAGATGCCTCTCTCTTCCTCTTTTCGCTTGGTTTTTCGTAATGTTCATGCCTACGGATTTCCGAAAGTATTCCGGATTTTTGGATCTCTCTTCTAAACCTCTTTAGAGCACTCTCTATTGACTCATTTTCCTGTACCTGAACTTCAGGCATTACATTTGCCCCTCCTTTCAAATTTTATCTTAATATATTGAATTATAATCTCCCTATGCAAAATTTTCAATAGGACTATCTCCCTCTGATAATATCCTTTATCCTCATAAGCCTGGTGATGGTCTCAAGTTGTAACTCCTCCAGTTTCATCGAAATGAATCTTATTGCCGATTCTATCTGTGGAATAAGTTCATACTCCAGGGCATTAACCCTTCTCCTTGTACTCTCCAGGGCGATCCCTAGATTTATAACCGAAACCTCTAACTCTATAAGTCTTATAAGTCTATCCAGAGAATCGAGTAGCCTCTTATAGGCGGAGTCAAGCTCAACAGACACACCAAGAAAGCCATAGAGTAATGGACCAGGATATGTTACCTCTATAATCGGAATTGGCACATTAACTATAGACCTCCACTTTATATCTACTTCCATCTTACTCAACGGCTCTACTAATGTTCTGTCAAAGAGAAATGGATCTCCCAATGCACTGGCTAACTGAAAAGCCATATTTACATCTTCTAACGACTCTATAAGCTCTGTAAGTACAGTCTCCAGCTCATTTAAGTGGGCTAAAAATTGCCTCATCAGTTCTTCTTGCTTGTCTTTTAGTAGCTTATGCCCTCTTCTAGCAACACTCAAGCGCCTTGTAAGTTTTAGGAGCTCCATCCTGTTCGGACGAACCTTAATCTCTGGCATCGAAGTACACCTCTAAGTATCTATCTCTTATACGCTTTAACTCCTCTCTAGGCAGAATTCTGAGTAACTCCCAGGCAATATTCAACGAATCCTCTATAGATCTATCTTCATATTCTCCCTGTCTGACAAGTTTATCCTCAAACTGATTGGAAAACTCTATATATTTTCTATCTATGTCCGTAAGAGCCCCTTCTCCTAGTATCACCGCCAACTCTTTTAACTCCTGTCCCCTGGCATATGCGGCGAAGAGCTGGTTTGATACATCAGCATGGTCTTCCCTAGTCTTACCCTCACCTATCCCTTTATCCTTCAAACGTGATAAAGAAGGTAGAACATTTACAGGTGGATATATACCTCTCCTATGGAGACTTCTATCAAGAATAATCTGACCCTCTGTTATATATCCAGTCAGGTCAGGGATCGGATGAGTAATATCATCCTCGGGCATCGTAAGTATCGGCATCTGAGTTATAGAACCCTTCTTCCCTCTTATCCTTCCCGCTCTTTCATATATACTTGCAAGGTCAGTATACAAATAGCCGGGGTATCCTCTTCTTCCTGGGACTTCTTTTCTGGCAGCAGAAATTTCTCTTAATGCCTCACAGTAGTTGGTCATATCTGTAAGTATAACCAGGACATGCATATCCTTCTCAAAAGCCAGATATTCGGCTGCAGTAAGTGCCAGTCTTGGAGTAGCTATACGCTCGATGGCAGGGTCATTAGCGAGATTTATAAAAAGGACCGCCCTTTCAAGGGCTCCGGTGCGTCTAAAATCATCTATAAAGAACTCTGCCTCTTCAAAGGTTATCCCCATAGCAGCAAATACTATGGCAAAGCTCTCTTCTGCTGTTAGTATCCTAGCCTGCCTGGCTATCTGAGCAGCCACCCTGTTATGGGGAAGTCCCGAGGCAGAAAATATAGGAAGTTTCTGTCCTCTTACCAGAGGGTTCATAAGGTCTATAGAAGATATCCCTGTCTGGATGAACTCGGAAGGATAATCTCTATTATACGGATTTATTGGATTACCATTTATATCAAGTCTTGTCTCTGGTATATATGGAGGACTCCCATCTATGGGCCTTCCAAAACCACTCATTATTCTCCCCAGCATATCCAGAGAGACACCTAATTCTATCCCCCTCCCTGTAAATCTGACCTTACTTCTTGCCAGTTCCAAGCCGGTAGCTCCCTCAAAAAGCTGAACAAGAGCCTTGTCTTCATTTACCTCCAGTACCCTTCCTCTTCTTACATTACCATTAGGAAGCTCGACTTCAACCATCTCATCATATTTCGCTCCCTCTACCCCTTCAACCAGCATTAAAGGTCCAGCTATCTCTCTAATAGTAAGATATTCCTTTATCATCTCGATACCCTTTCCCCCATAAGCTTGGAAAATTCTTCCTTCATCCTATCTTCAAGCATAAAGAATTTCATCTTCTCCTGTTCTGGTATATACTTCATACGAGAGATCTCTTCTCTCACCGGTAAATCAAGTATCTCCTCTAATAAGACTCCATTATCCAGGGCGGATAGCCCCTGGTGATAAAACTCCAGGATTATACTCAGCATATGGAGTTGTTTTTCCAGAGAGGTATAGGTGTCCAGTTCGTTAAATGCATTCTGGAGCAAGAAGTCTTCCCTTATAGACCTTGCAACCTCCAGAAGAAATCTCTCCTTTATCGAGATCGCCTCTATCCCAACCAATCTTGTGATCTCTCGAAGTTCTGCCTCTCTACTCAATATACCCAATGCCTCATTCCTTAACGATATATAATCTCTACCTGTAATTGTCTTTACATAATCTCCAACGGATTCTACATAGAGCGAATAACTGGTCAACCAGTTTATAGCTGGGAAATGTCTCTCATATGCAAGTGATGCGTCCAGTCCCCAGAAACACCTTACCACCCTCAAGGTATTCTGTACTACTGGTTCAGAAAGATCCCCTCCGGGAGGGGAAACCGCTCCTACAATTGTTAGAGAACTTTCTCTATCATCACTCCCCAGCGACTTCACCCTTCCTGATCTCTCATAGAACTCTGCCAACCTGGTACCAAGATACGCAGGGTACCCTTCTTCTCCTGGCATCTCCTCAAGTCTGGCAGACATCTCTCTTAGCGCCTCTGCCCATCTAGAGGTAGAATCTGCCATAAGAGCCACATTATATCCCATATCTCTGAAGTACTCTGCTATGGTTATACCTGTATATATGGATGCTTCTCTAGCAGAGACAGGCATATTCGAGGTATTGGCAATAAGGACCGTTCTTTCCATAAGTGGACGTCCGGTCCTCGGATCGGTAAGGCGAGGAAATTCCAGAAGGACATCGGTCATCTCATTTCCTCTTTCTCCGCATCCTACATATACTATTATGTCTGCATCAGCCCATTTAGCCAGCTGATGCTGTACAACGGTCTTACCGCTTCCAAACGGACCAGGGATACAGGCAGTTCCACCTTTTGCCACCGGGAAGAAAGTATCTATAACTCTCTGTCCAGTTACTAGAATCTCCCTCGGTGGAAGCTTTTCCTTTACAGGCCTTGGCTGTCTGACAGGCCATCTCTGAAGCATAGTGACATTATATACTCTATCTCCATCTCTTATCTTTGCCACAGGCTCATCCACAGTAAACTCTCCTTCACTAATCTCTTCTATAATACCTCTAGTCCCCGGAGGAACCATAACCCTGTGCATTATTGTCTCTGTTTCTTTTACTTCCCCTATAATGTCACCCTGATCCACCCTGGTTCCCTTCTTAACCAGTGGCTTAAAGTACCAGCGTATATTCCTATCTAAAGCCGGTACATCTATACCTCTTGTGATATAGTCTCCTACCCTCTCAGCAATAGCCTTTAAGGGTCTCTGTATACCGTCGAATATGGTTCCTATAAGTCCAGGCCCAAGCTCCACACTGAGAGGAGAACCTGTCGTCTCTACTGGTTCTCCCGGTCCTAAACCTGATGTATTCTCATAAACCTGTATATAGATATTTTCTCTTCTTAATTCTATAATTTCACCTATTAATCCTAAATTTCCAACCCTTACCACATCAAACATTCTAGCTTCAGGTAATCCTCTAGCTACTACCAGAGGACCCGAAACCCTCACGATATAACCTTTACTATCTTTCATTGCCATTTCCCTCCGAGAAGATCTTTGTACCCACTGCTCTTATAACGAAATCCGAGAAGAAACTCTTCGCATTAACCCCTCCCTGAGTGGGAATTACCCCAAGAACTGGCAGTCTTTCCTCCCGTTCGATCTCTAATATACTTGAAAACTCTTCATCTATCAGGACTAAACCGTAGTCTTTTAACTCTCTTACTGTTCTTAGTACTTCCTCTTCTGTCCTGGCATCGTATATATCTATACCCAATACCTCATATATAGAAAGGAGTTCTCTTCTCCCAACTACTGCAACTTTATAGCCCACGGATACCACTCCTCAATATCTCTGTAGAAAGTCCATATTCTAAACCGGAAAATATAAAGAGAATATTCTTATGTTCTATCTCCTTCCTAAAGAAATAGTCCAGGAGGGGTTCATAACCAAAAGCGGTATATTTACTCACACTTAAGAGGTCAATAAGTCTTTCTTCTATCTTTTTCTCCAGCACTATAGGTTCTTTCAAGTAATCTGACATACCTAATCTCTCTACTATCTCGCTATCCCTCCAGCTTTCTAAAGATATATCCAGCAATCTCTTATACTCTTCTGGTTCTACAGTTCCCCCATCATAGAAGAAGGCTCTGTATCTCTCAGGATAGTTTACAGTCTTTATCCTCAGAGCAATCTTCAGATTCTCCAGGTCTATCTGTGTGACAAGGAGAGACTCCAGTAGATAATACTCTTTTATTCTACTTAACTCTATCAGTCCATTAAAGTAAGCCTGTTCCAAGTGATATGTCCAGAAGACCGGTTCATCTCTGGTGTCTCTCAAAATATCCCAGGGATAGGGTAATGCCCTTAGGAGTTCTACATCCCTACCCTTCTTTATCCTTTCCAGAATATCTGTGGGGATTAATCCCCCTTCGTACAAGGAGACTTCCTTTTCGCTGAGTATACCGTAAAGGACCCTTTTGATATTCCCAAGATCGATCTTGTATCTAAAGTAGTATAGAAATTCCTTCTCGGGAGAGATCTTTTCTATCTCGTCCATCTCTGAAAGAAGATGAGAGACAAGCTTACGCTGTATAATGTCAAAGTTGTCACCATCACTTATGAGCCTACCATAAGGGGTCTCTATAAGAAGTCTTATAAGATCTCTGGTGGATTTTGCAGTTAGGAGTCTCTCCCAATCGCTGGCTTTAAATAATCTAGCAGAAAGAGCCCTTATCTTTCCTACCGCAGTGGCAAAGTTCAGATTTTCTTTAAATGCTACTGGCATTTGTCTCAGCCTCTTTAAGGATCTTCCCTACCTGCTGTTCTATCTCTGGCCTTATATTCTCAATGGTAAGCTCCAGCGTATTATTTATATCAAAATCCCTGCTTCTCACTATAAATCCACCCTTTATGTCAGAAGTAGAAATCTTAAACCCTGCATTTCCTTTAATCTTCTCCAACTCCACTAATAAACGATCACCAAACCTCTGAAAATCGTATCTAGAGAGTATTATTTCCTCATCTCCCCTAAGATCTATGGCTGATATATTTCTGATAAGATAATCAAAGTAGTGAGGGCTCTCTATCACTTCTTGTAATGCTTTTGCTACGATCTCCTCTATAACCCTCTGTACTTCCATAAGGATACTCCTCTGTATCTCCAGGCGGATATTGGCAAGGGTCTTTCTTTTTAACATATCCATATCTCTTTCTATATCTCTTAAACCGATAGTCTTTATATTCTCTGCCTCTATGTTTGCCTCTTCCAGAACTCTTTCTGCTTTAATATTAGCTTCTTTTATAATCTCTTCTGCAGCCTTCTTAGCCTCTGAGACTATACGCTCCTTAAGTTCGGCAAAACCCATCTGTCTCCCATCCCTTATATCTTTATACCATTAAGTAAAAGAATGGTTGCCAGAAGACCTAGGATAGCATATGTCTCAACGAGAACAGCCAGAATTAAAGCCCTCCCAGCTTCTTCAGCCCTTTTAGCTACCATACCTACACCAGCAGCAGCGACCTTTCCCTGATGAATCCCAGAGATAAGACCACTTATAGCTATTGGAAGACAGGCAAATAGGATCTGAAGCCCCTGATATAACTCAGGTGTTACAGGACTTCCACCCAGTAGACCCAGCTTGGAAATCACCAAGAATCCTGCCAAGAATCCATATATACCCTGTGTACCTGGAAGAGCTGCCAACAGGAGCAGGTTACCAAACTTTTCAGGCTGTTCACTTAACAGTCCAGCACAAGCCTGCCCAGCTATTCCTACACCAATACTAGACCCAATACCTCCACCAAAAACAGCCAGTGCAGATCCGAGTATTGCTAGAGCAGTTCCTAACATTTATTCTATTACCTCCTTCTCTATTGTATATGTTCTTATCTTCCTCAAAGGATTAAATTCTCTTCCGCCACCTTCAAAGAACTTACCAAAGAACTCCACAAACTGTAACCTGCTTGAATGTACAAAAGCACCAAAGGCATTTATTATCAGATTGAACAGATGTCCTCCAACGAAAATAACTATACCTATTATAGCCCCAAGTACCGGGATACCGCTGAATGTCTTTACCAGTTCATTCACCACCGTAGCGATGACTCCAGTAGCCAGACCGAGAGCTAATAATCGTGAGTATGAGAGAACATCGCTGAGATAACTTATCACCGAATAGAGACTGCCTAATCCACTAGTGATTTTAAGGAATATAGATTTCTGATGTCTACCCTGTGTTGCGACAAGGGCTACTGCCATAATTAATGTAAAGTACATAGCAGGCTTATTTAAATATCTCAAGCTTTCCAAAGCAAGTGTTCCTGCTGTAATCACTATGGCAAGGAGAAATAAGATCCAGAAGAGCTGATCAAATATGGCTTCTCTGTAATGTTGTCTTTTAATATTCAATATCATCTTTATGAATAGCCCGAATATTATCTGTATAAAACCCAAAGCCAGAGATAAAGCCAGAAAAGTGATTGGGTCTTTTAATGGATCGAAGAGGATCAGTCTTTTTCTCAAAGGCTCTAGAAATGCTAGAAATCTAAAAGCCTCAGATACATTACCAAACCAGCCACCTGTGATGGCTCCGACCCCAATAGTAAACAATCCGCAGATAAACAGAAGCTGTAATAACTTCTTTCGTTGTCTCTCTATAATCAGATTTCTATAAAGATATGCAGAGAGGATCGCCAGGATTATACCATAAGCAGCATCGGTAAGACACAGAGCAAAAAATACCGCAAAGAAAGGAGCTAAAAATGGGGTAGGATCAAACTCTCTACTGTTAGGATATCCATATATACCCGTTACCACTTCAAATGGATGCACAAAGGAATTATTCTCTAAAGCCACTGGAGGATTATCATCCGGTCCCGGAGGGGACATCACTATATAGAGGTCTTTGAATCTTCTCTCCAGTGTATCCTTTATCACTGGACTATCCTTTTCTCTGATCCAGCCAGTTATAAGAAACATATTCTCGGTATGGGTAGCCCTGCTGAGGTGTTCATATCTGATAAGGTCATTTTGATAATTATCATATAAGATATAAAGGGCGTTGAGAAGGCCCTCCCCTTTTTGTCCTATCTCCTCCAAGACCCTATCCTTCATCCTTAATAGATTATTTATCCTATTATCAATAGCAGACAATTCCTCCTTGGGCGTACCTGAGAATTTCTCCAGGTTAAATATGTTTACATTATACTTGGAAAATACTCCTCTTATCTCCCCAGACGATTCTTTATGAGCTATAACAATAAAGAATGTATACTGAGGGGTCTCTTTTACAATAGATATATCTGCCAGGTGGTTTCTTATCTCTTCAACAAACTCCTCTAGATCTCTCTTCCTTATCTGTCCAAAAAATACATCCACATATTTAAATGCCTTCAAATCCCTTATGGGAAAATTCAAATCCTCAAATGGGGTCAGAAGTTCCTTGTCCTGCGATAGACTATTTACAGAGTTCTTAATCTCCTCTAAGGAGCTCTGCCAGGATTCAATAGTACTGTATCCACCATTTTCTTCGAATTCTCTGACAATTCTTCTACGTTCTTCCTCAGAAAAAGGTAGCTTTTGAGGGACAAATAGATCTATAATGCTACTATTCGTTTTTATATAATCTCTCAAAAAGGTTATATTTAACTTTAGCCTGCTTAGTTCTCTGTTAATATCAGAGATCTTAGCCGGCAACCATTCTATAGAAGAATCGGCCTCCAGATTTATCTTTTCCACCTCTAAGACGCCCAGATCCTGCAATAGGGCTAGTACATCCTCCTCCTCATCCTTGTGCCCAACCAGAGAAAGCCTAAGCATTGGGAGGATAGCCATCTATCCGATCACCTTCTCCTTTATCCCATCTATTATAGCTCTTTCCCTCTCTTTCAATAAACTACCAAATCTTTCCAAAACCAGATTGCTCTCCCTAATGAGCTTCTCTTTTAACTCTTCTATTTCTCTGTTTGCCTTTTCTAGAGACAATTTGCGTTCTTCTTCTATATCCAATCTAGCCCTATTGATAACCTCCAGGGCCTCCCTTTTAGCCCTCTCTATAATTTCCTGTCCTCTGGCTTTAGCCTCTAAGATTATTCTTTCTCTCTCATCCTCTAGACCTTTAATCTGATTAAGTATCTCCTCTGGCTTCATCTTTATCGCCTCCATTTAGGAAAATATTCTATCACAGTTTTCTATATATAGTCAAATGTTACTTGGGCTCTATAAACTTTTGCGTGGGGTCTAAAAATTAGGGGAATACCCACCGACTCCTTGTAGGTATTCCCCTTTTTACTT
>OGCH01000484.1_pt1 | contig 20283 bp, 20 predicted proteins | sample 1570111 | NCBI WGS metagenome assembly OGCH01 (sample SAMN03436243, study PRJEB24508) | hot springs metagenome | biome: Desert Springs; feature: Hot Springs; material: Water | place: USA: Great Boiling Spring, Nevada | collected 2008-12-01 | depth 0 m m | reverse complement strand
ATATTTATAATTTTTTAAAGAAATAAATTATTGATTTTATAGATTTTATGAGAATAAAAAGAGATTTCTATACAAGAAATACATTGATAGTGGCGAAAGAATTGTTAGGGCAATATTTAGTTAGAAAATATAAAGGAAAATTGTTGATAGGGAAAATTGTTGAAACTGAAGCATATATAGGGCCAAAAGATAAAGCTTCGCATGCATATTCTAAAAAAATTCAACCTTCTAAAGATAAATTAAAAGTAATAGAAGAAAATTGGAATAGAATTAAAAGATATGTTGAAGATAAAGAAATTTTCATAAAAAGGATTTTAAGGTGCAAAAATTGTAAAGTTACAAAAAGAAATTTAGCAGAGTATTTAAAAGGTGGTCATATTTATATTTATTTAGTTTATGGAAATTACTATCAACTTAATATAACTACTTTTAAAGAAGGAAATCCAGAATGTGTTTTAATTAGAAGCGTAGAACCCTTACTACAGATGAACGCAAATATAACACAGATAGAAATACTTCCTAAAGGACCAGGAAAACTTTGCCAGTATTTTAAATTAGATAATTCATTTTGGGGAGAAGATTTATGTAATAGTAAAAGAATTTGGCTTGAATATGGAGAAAAGATTAAAGAAAATGAAATAATTAAAGCAAAAAGAATAGGTATAGATTATGCAAAAGAATATAAAAATAAGTTATGGAGATTTTACATTAAAAATAATGAATGGGTAAGTAGGAAATAGCTATATAGTTGAATTACTAATTTAAAAATAGCAAAAAGACTTATAAATAAAAGCCCCCAGCAGGACTCGAACCTGCAACCTGGTGGTCCGAAGCCACCCGCTCTTCCAATTGAGCTATGGGGGCTTTTTTATTTTGTCCAGGGGGCAGGATTCGAACCTGCGCAGCCACGAGGGCGCCTGGTTTACAGCCAGGTGCGTTTGTCCACTCCGCCACCCCTGGTATTACAGTGCCCGGGGAGGGAGTCGAACCCTCACGGCCTATTGTAGGCCATTGGGTTTTAAGCCCAACGCGTCTTCCAATTCCGCCACCCGGGCAAAAGTCTTATATAATAATTATATGAAAAATAATAACATTTTGCAAAGCTTTAAAGCAAGCTTCGAAGGTTTCTTATATATTTATAATACACATAAACATATTAAAATTAATCTTCTTATTTCTCTCATAATTATTTTCTTCTCAATTATTTTAAACTTCACTCCTATAGAATTTCTAGTTGTAATTTTAGCAATTCTTTTAATTTTTTTCACAGAAGGTGTAAACACTTGCATTGAAGAAATATGCAATCTGATTACAACTGAATATCACCCCAAAATAAAAATAATTAAAGATATAGGGAGTTTTTTAGTTTTAATAGCTGTTATTTTTAGTATTTCTGTGGCTATTTTAATATTTTTAAAGAAAATTCTATAATTTGATTAATGATAAATCCTGTTTTTAAAAAAATAATCCAAATATTAGATAGCTTTCCAGAAATAGGACCAAGACAGGCTTGGAGATTATTTTTTTGGTTTGTGAAACAAGATAAAAACTTACAAAATAAATTTGTAGAATATTTTAAGGTTTTAGTAGAAAATTTAAATTTTTGTGAACTTTGTAATTTCCCTATTTTAGAAGAAAAATTTTGTGATATTTGCTCTGATGAAAAAAGAAATAAACAGCAATTATGCATTGTAGCTCGAGAAACAGATCTTATCACTATAGAAGAATTAAAAAGATATAAAGGTTTATATTTTGTAATAGGTGGGCTTCTTTTGCCATTTGAAGATAAAGAATTAGTTAAAAAAAGATTAGAAAAACTTAAAATAAGATTAGAAAAAGATAAAAATATAAAAGAAGTTTTACTAGCCTTACCATTTACAAGAGAAGCAGAGCCTTTAAGAAGAGAAATAATAAAAATTTTAAGCAATTATAAAATTAAAATAAAAACACCCCAGAAAGGCATACCAACAGGAGGCGAAATTGAATTTATAGATCCAGAAACCCTAAAAGAGGCTTTAGGATTGTAGTTTAAATTATCCTGAATTTATAATGTTGAAATAAAATTAAAAATATATTAGAATTTTAAAGATGAAAGAAGAATTGGAAAGTATTTTAAAAGAGGCGCAAGAAGTTAAAGATAATATTAAAAATTTGCAAGATTTAGAGAATTTTAGGATTAAATTTTTAGGCAAAAAGGGGTTATTAAAAAATATCTTAGAAAAAATTGTTAATTTACCAGAAAATGAAAAAAAGGAATTAGGCGCTTATTTTAATTTTGTCAAAGAAGAAATTGAAAATATTTACGAAGAATTAAAACGAAAATTAGAATCGAAACCTTTTATTAAATTTGATCTTCATCATCCCGGTAAGAAAATAGAAAAAGGGCATTTACATATTTTATCTCAAGCTATAGATAGAATAGTAAATATCTTTTCAAAAATAGGCTTTGATTTAGAGTTAGGAAAAGAAATTGTAACAGAGTATGAAAATTTCGATTCTTTAAATATGCCCAAAGATCATCCTTCAAGAGATATGTGGGATACACTTTGGATAAAATCAGAAAAAGAAAAATTACTTTTGAGAACTCATACCTCTGCTCATCAGGTTGAGATTTTAAAAAATAGGAATCTGCCATTAAAAGTAATAATTCCTGGCAAAGTATATAGACATGAAGCAACAGATTCAAGGCACGAGATGCAATTTCATCAGTTAGAAGGTTTAGCAGTTGGTGAGAGTTGTAATTTACAAGAACTTAAAGGTGTGTTTTATATCTTTTTTGAAGAATTTTTTGGGAAAAAATTAGATGTAGTATTTAGAACATCTTATTTCCCATTCACAGAACCAAGTTTAGAAGTTGATATAGAATGTATATTATGCAACGGAAAGGGATGTGAAGTTTGTAAATATTCAGGATATTTAGAAATTGCTGGCGCAGGTATGATTCATCCATTTGTTTTAAAACAGGCATTAATAGATACAAATAAATATTATGGATATGCTTTTGGTTTAGGTATAGAAAGATTAGTGATGTTGAAATATAATATTCCAGATGTAAGATTATTCCATTCAGGAGATTTAAGATTTATAAAACAATTCTAAAAAATGAAATTTAGGTTAAAAGATTTAGAAGAACTTTTAACAAAAAAACCTAATTGGAGAACGGTTGTTAATTTATTAAATAAAAAATCTTTTGAAACCATTTTAGAAAACCAATATTTAGAAGTTGACATTTTGCCAAATAGATTTGCTGATGCAGGAAATATTTTAGGATTAGCTAAAGAAATTTCTGCTTTAACAGGAATTAAATTGAAACCTTTGAAGTTTAACTTCAAAGAAATTAATAAAAAATATAGCGATTTTGTAAAAATAGAATGTAAAACCTATAAATGTTTAAATTATTTTGGTAGAGTAATTTTAGATGTTAAAAATTCCCCATCTCCTAAATGGCTTCAAGAATTTCTTGAAAGCTATGGCTTAAATTCAGTTAATCTTTTAGTAGACCTAAGCAACTATGTAATGATTAAATTTGGAGCTCCATTACATATTTTCGATCTAGATAAAATTGAAAAACAAACAATTATAATAAGAGAAGCAAAAGACAAGGAGATTTTCACATCCCTTAAAGAAATAGATTATAAGCTTCCCAAAGGAGCTATTGTGATTTCTGACCCTAAAAAGGTTTTAGCTTTAGCTGGTATTCAAGGAGCAAAATCTGCAGAGGTCACTTTAGATACAAAAAATATTTTTATAGAAGCAGCTATATTTGATCCAGCAATTATTTATAGAACATCCAGGGAATTAAATCTTCAGACAGAAGCAAGTTATAGGTTTGAAAGGAGGGTCTCTGATATTAATACATTAAGAGCCTTGGAATATTTAGCATATTTAATTTATAAATTTGCCAAAGGAAAAGTGACTAAAAAATATTTTCAATTAAAACCCTTAGAAAAACCAAAAAAAATTCTTTTAAGATATCAAAAAATTTTTGATTATTTAGGTTTCGAAATAGATAAAAAAGAGATCGATAGAATTTTAAAAGCTATTGGATGTAGCTTAATCAAAAAAACATCAAATTATATATATGTAACTATCCCCTTAGAAAGGCTAGATTTAATAGAAGAGATTGATTTAGTTGAAGAAGTTATAAGAATCTTTGGATACGACAAGGTTAAAATCAAATTCCCAACAGTTCATAAAATTCCCTCATTAAATGAAAACTATCAATTTGTTAATGTCCTTAAAAAAGACTTAAAAGAAATAGGACTAAATGAGGTTTTGACATATAATTTTATTGATGATGAAGATTTAAATAATTTTATAAGGTTCTTCAAAGAATTTTATCAGGAGCCAATTGAAATTTTAAATCCTGTAAGTAATCTTTATAGATATTACCGACCATTTATTTTTATAAACCATATAAAAGTTATTAACAAAAATTTGGGTTTGTATAATTGGTTAAGGACTAAAAACATTTATCTATTTGAAATAGGACGGGTTGGAGGCTGGATAAACAAAAAAATCACCGAAAGAGATGCTTTATGTATTACAATTACCTCTGAAGATTTAGATAAAGTTTTAATTGATGGTAAAAGTATTTTAAACTATATTGCAAACTCTTTAGGACTTAAAAAATTTCACATTACTCCCTCTAAATATCCTAAAGATGAATTTGACATATTTGGTTATATCCATACAGAAGAAGAAAACATTTTAGGTTTTATAGGTTTAATTAATAAAAATATACTTAAAAAATACAATGTAGAACAGCCAGTTTTGATTATTGAAATGCAAGTAAGTAATTTAATGAAGTATTATAAAGAAGAAAAATTCTATCAACATATCCCTATTTACCCAGCTATTTTCAGAGATATTTCTATAATTGTACCTGAATATATTCAATCAGATATAATTGAAAATGAAATTTATGAAGTAGCCAAAGATTTATTAGAAGATATTGAACTTTTCGACATTTATCAAGGTCCACCTCTTAAAGAAAATGAAAAAAGCATAGCTTATCATTTGATTTTTAGAAGCCCTGAAAGAACCTTAACCGAAGAAGAAGTTAATAATATAATGCAACAGATTATTAAACGACTTAAAGAAAAATTTGGCATAATATTAAGATAACTTGAATTTGTCGGTTTTGTATTTTATAATTTTTTAAAATGACTTGTTATTTTTGTTCACAAAATGCAAAAGAGATAGATTATAAAGAAGTTGATATTTTAAAAAAATTTATAAGTGCTGGAATGAAAATAAAAAACAGAAAAAAAACTGGATTGTGCGCTAAGCATCAAAGAAAATTAGCTCAAGCCATAAAAAGAGCTAGACAGATGAGTTTATTGCCGTATCTTCCATAATGAATTTAAATTTCTATAAAAATAAAATAACTTTTAAGGTTTTACCTGAAAGCAAAACAAAGAATTTTGTAGTTATTATTTGTTATGATGAAAAGTTAGATAAATCTACCAGCTTCGCCTTTTTAAATTCTGATTTAAAAAATTTTATCAAAAATACATTTCCTAATTTTAAAAAACATGATAAATATATTTGCTATACTCCCTTTGGCAATTTTGCTTTTATAAAGTTTAAAAAACAACAAAATTTATACAATTTTTATATAGAATTAAGAAAACTTTTTAAATTTTTAAAAGATAATAAAATTAGTGAATTTACTTTATATTTAAGTGATTTTCAACTAAATGACCTATCTCTAAGCAAATTAGCTGAAGTAGTAGTTTTTAATTTTATTATTACAGACTTTGATTTTACTAGATATTATAAAACTCCACCAAAAGAAGGTTGGTTTAATGTCAAAGAAGTAGAAATAATGGTAAATAAAAAACAAATTAACGAAATTAAAAGAGCTGTCAAAAAGGGCATCATCATTGGTGAAGAAATTAATAGAGCAAGATTTTTGTCAAGTTTACCAGGTGGTGATTTAACTCCGGCTAAATTTGTAGAAATTATAAAAGAATACATCAAAGATTTAGATTTAAAAATTACAATATTGGACGAAAATAAATTAAAAAAAATAAATGCAGGAGGGATCTTAGGCGTTTCCCGGGGCTCTAAAGAAAAACCTTATTTGATTATTTTAGAAAACAAAGAAAAGGGTAAAGAGATCCATTTAATAGGGAAGGGAATTACTTTTGACAGCGGTGGATTACAAATAAAACCTCAAGATTATATGAATGAAATGCATTTAGATATGAGTGGAGCTGCAACTGTTTTAGCTTCATCTATTTTAATTAGAAGATTAGAGTATAAAACAAATTTTAAAACTTTAATTCCATTAGCAGAAAATATGCCATCGGGTGAAAGTTATCGTCCAGGAGATATTTTAAAAACAATATCTGGAAAAACAATTGAAGTAGGTTCAACAGATGCAGAAGGAAGAATTATTTTAGCAGATGCTATTGATTATTCAAAAAAATTCTTTAAACCTTCTTTGATTATTGAATTCTCTACTCTTACAGGTGCTTCAATGATTGCTTTAGGCAATAAAGCAAGTGCTTTGTTTACTAATAAAAAAGAACTCCAAGATTTCATAATGAAAATTTCAGAAATATCTGGAGATCTTTTATGGCCATTACCTTTATGGGACTTGTATAAAAAAGATATTGAGGGAAACTTTGCTGATATTTTAAATATAGGCAAGTCAAAATATGGCGGAGCTATTCATGGAGCTTACTTTTTATGGGAATTTGCTAAGCCCGTTAATTTTATTCATATTGATATGGCTCCTAAAATGATTAGTTCTGAAGAAGATAGTTTAACTAAGGGAGCAACAGGATTCGGGGTTAATTTGATGAAAGAATTTTGCGAAAATTTTCAGGAAATTGAAAATATTTTATAAAAATGTTTCTAGAAGAAAATATATATTTAAAACCCCTTACAACTTTCAAAATAGGTGGACCTGCAAGGTTTTTTACAGTTTTGAAAAATTTTAGTGATGTCGAATTAGCTATAGATTTTATTGAAAAAAATAAAATAAATTTTTTTATATTAGGTGGAGGTAGTAATTTATTAATTAAAGATGAAGGATTTGATGGAATTGTCTTAAAGCCTCAATTTGACTATGTTAATTTTTTTGAAGATGGAATTGTAGTTGTAGGTTGTAGCAAAAGTATGCCTGAATTAGTTTTCGAAGCTTGCAACTTAGGTTATAAAGGACTTGAATTAACTGGAGGGCTACCAGGAACAGTTGGGGGAGCAATTGTAAACAATGCTGGATGCTTTGGATTTGAAATCAAAGATATATTGTTAGAAGTAAGCGCACTTAATTTAAAGACACAAGAATTTAAGATATTTAAAAATAACGACTGCAACTTTTCTTATAGAGATTCATTTTTTAAAAATCATCCTGAGTGGTTATTAATTGAAGCAAAATTAAAATTAGAACCAGGCTTTGACAAAAACGAGCTTTTACAAATAATGCAAGAAAAGATAGAATATAGAAAACAAAAGCACCCCTTAGAATATCCAAATGCTGGAAGTGTATTTAAAAATTTGCTATTGGAAAATTTAAAAGAAAATATAATTGAAATGGCTATGGAAGATAATGTAGTTAAAGGAAACAAAATACCCGCAGGTTATTTTATAGAAAAAGCAAACTTGAAAGGAAGGCAAATAGGAGGTGCAAAAATTTCAGAAAAGCATGCTAACTTTATTGTAAATTTAGGGAATGCAAAAGCAATAGATGTTTTGAATTTAATTGATTTAATAAAAGAAGAAGTGAAAAATAAATTTGAAATAGATTTAGAGCTTGAAATTAAAATTGTGTGAGTTATCCACAGGTTCTCTCTTGATTTTTGATTTTTATTATTTTATAATTTTAGTAATAAAGCAATTGATGAAAATTAAGTAAGACTGAACTCAAACAAAAAAATAAAATTATTCGGGTTTGGTCGGCCCGATTAAAAAAATTAATGTACAAAAGAATGGCCAAGAAAAAGGCGGCGGCCAAAAAAACAATGGCAAAAAAAGGAAAGAAAGGAGGGAAAAGAAAGTAAGTAATAGCCCCCGTATATGGGGGCTATTACTATTTTTGTATAATAAACCTTCTCTATAATAAAGTAGTGAAATTGTTGTGGATGAGTAATTAAAAAGTATAAATTTACAAAGCTTTTCACACCATAGTGAAAGTTTTTTTATTTTGGTTTTAAAACAAAGTGGTATAAAATGGAATAAAAGTTAATTAAAGTGGTAAATAGTGGATAAAATAGTGAAAATAGTGGATAAATGCTTATAGGAGAATTTAAACATAATTTAGATCAAAAAGGCAGGGTTTCAATACCAGCGAAATTTAGACAAAAATTTGCTGAAGGACTGATTCTTACAAGAGGGATAGATCAATGTATTTGGGGATTTTCTAAGTCTGAGTGGGAAAAGGTGGTAAATAGAATTACAAATTTACCATTAAGTCAATCCAGTGCTCGTGCTTTTGCAAGATTAATGCTCTCAGGAGCATTTGAGACAGAAATAGATAACCAAGGCAGGGTTTTAATACCAGAAATATTAAGGAAATATGCAAATTTAGAAAAAAAGACGGTGATTGTCGGTATGTATAACAGAATAGAAATTTGGGATGAAAAAAAATGGGAGGAGTATAAAAAGCAAACAGAAGAAAATTCAGAAGAAATTGCTGAAAGATTATCAGACTTAGGAATATAATGCATAAACCTGTACTCTTGCAAGAAGTTATTAAATATTTAGAACCAAAGCCGAATGAAAATTTTATAGATGCTACATTCGGTTTAGGAGGTCATTCGTTAGAAATTTTGAAGTATATAAAACCTTATGGAAAAATTTTAGCTCTCGAATGGGACCCATACTTAGTCGCAATTGACAAAAAAAGGCTTATGAAAAATAAAAATATAATTTTAAAAAACGAAAATTTTAAAAATATTAAAAAAGTAGTTAAAGAAGAGAACTTTACTCAAATTAAAGGTGTTATTTTTGATTTGGGAATTTCTAATTGGCATTATAAAAAATCTCAAAGAGGTTTTAGTTTTCAAAAAGATGAGTTTCTAGATATGAGAATAAATCCTTTTGAAATTAAAATTACTGCTTTTGAAATAGTAAACTACTTTTCAAAAGAAAAATTAATAGAAATATTAGAGAAATATGGTGAAGAAAAATATGCAAATAAAATTGCTGATGAAATTATTCGTCGACGAAGAATTAAAAAAATTGAGACATCAAAAGAACTTGCAGAGCTAATTTTGAATGTAGTTCCTAGAAAAAAGAAAATACATCCAGCAACTAAAACTTTTATGGCTTTAAGGACATATATTAATAATGAATTAGAAAATTTAGAAATAGGTTTAAAATCAGCTTACGATGTTTTAGAAAAAGGCGGTAGAATTGTAATAATTACTTTCCAAGGTTTAGAAGATAAAGTAGTCAAAAAAGTATTTAGAGAATTAAAAAATAAAGGAGCTAAACTTCTTACAAAAAATGTAGTTAGGCCTCCCAAAAAAGAAATATTAGAAAATCCAAGTGCTAGATCAGCAAAATTAAGAGCTATTTTAAAAAATGGCAAAGAAGAAAAATAACATTTTAAAAAAGAAGCCGCCTTTTTATTGGCCATTTATCCTTTTGTTGATAATACTTGTAGAGTTAGGTTTGTTGATAAGAGAAAGAGCCTGGTCTCAGGCGTACGGTAATGTTGTCCATACGCTTCGAGACCGGGTTGAAAAAATAAACTATGAAAATAAATTAATGTTTAATCAAATGTTCAACATTTATAATCAGATTTTAGAAAATTCCTTTTATGCTGAAGCTCCGAGAATTTATTTAATTAACTCTCAACTTTCGTCTCTTTCTAAGTTAAATGAAAAGAAATACTAACTCGGCCCATTTTTTAATAATTTTTATAAATTTATTTTTATGGGCACTACCTGCTTTCTATTTGTTTAAACTTCAAGTTTTAGATGCTGCTAAGAATGAAAAAATTATTCAAACTTTTGAAGCTCCTAAAACTATTTTGCCTAAAAGAGGTAATATATATGTTAAAGATAAAAACGGAAAATTATATTTAATAGCTACTACACAAAAAATTTATGATGTTTATTTTAATCCATTAAAAACAAAAGATTTGAATAAAGAATTAAATTTAATAAAAGGAATTTTAAATACAGACATTAAAATTAAAACTAATCATACTTCTTTTATTATTGCTAAAAATATAGATGAAGCTACAGTGAATGAACTAAAAAAATTAAAATTAGATTCTTTGTTTTTTGAAGAAAAATATAAAAGGGTTTATTTAGAAAATAGTTTCTTAAGTACAATCTTAGGTTTTACAATACCAGAAGATAATGGACTTTTAAAAGGTGTTTATGGTTTAGAAAAATATTATGACGAATTTCTAAAAGGCGAATCAGGTCTTTATTATGGAATAGGAGAAATACAAAATGCAATTCCCGGCTCTGATTTAATTTTGAATATAGATTATTTTATCCAAAAATATGCTGAAAAAATTTTAGAAGAAGGCATTAAAGAATTTGAAGCAGAAGGAGGATTAATTGTTGTTACAACTAATGATGGGAAGGTTTTAGCAATCGCAGAAAAGCCAAATTATAATCCTAATGAATATAACGAAGTAGAAGATCCTAAAATTTATCTGACTAGATTAACTCAAAATTATGAACCTGGTTCTGTTTTAAAATCATTTACTTTTTTTGTAGGGCTAGACAGTAAAGTTTATTCTCCTACTGATAAATATTTTGATGCTGGCTACGTAGAAGCTAATCAATGGAAAATTTATAATTTTGATAAAAAAGGTAGAGGTTATATTACTTTAGAAGAAGCATTTGAACAATCTCTTAATACAGGAGCTATTCATATTGAAAAACTTTTAGGACATAATAGATTTTTAAGTTATTTAAAACAATTTAGATTCAATCAAAAACCAATGATAGATTTACCAAATTTAACAGAAGGTAACATTAAAAATTTGGAAAAATCATCAAGAGATTTAAGAGATATTAATTTTTATACTGCAAGTTTTGGGCATGGAATTAGTATTTCCCCAGCTCATCTTTTAATGCTTTTTAATACTTTTGCTAATGATGGAGACATGTATAGTTTATTGATCGTTGATAAGATAATTAACTATAATCAAAAGATAAAACAGCAAAAAACCGTCAAAATCACTCATATAGGAAGCAAAGAAGCACATCAAAAATTTAAAGATTTATTGGAAAAAGTCACCTTAAATGGGAGTGGTAAAAAAGCTAGAATACTAGGATTTAAAATTGGAGGTAAAACTGGATCAGCATACATCCCTCATGAAAATCAGCCGGGTTATTCTAATGAAGTTATCAATTCATATTTAGTTATATTTCCTTTATCTAAGCCTAGATTTATAATATTAGTAAGGATAGATAAGCCAAATCAAGGACTTGCAATGGTGACTACTGTTCCATTAGCAAAAAAGATGATTGATTTTTTAATTAATTATTACAATATACCACCAGATAATGAGAAAGAAATTTTTGAATATTATTCAAACAATACTCAAAATTGACTTGGAGACATTAAAATTTGAAGAATATGCATTTGAAATTTTTTTGCCTTTATTGTTTTTTTCGTGGTTTTTTTACTTTCTAAAATATTATGGGTTTATAATTAATTTGTTACTCAATGTATTGATAATTATAAGTTGGATAATTTATTTTAGAAGATTAACTGAAGAAAAAGCAAAAGAAAACTAATGAAAAAAATTATTTTCTTTTTAATTGACGGAATAGCAGACAAGGGTAAAGAGACCCCATTAAGAAAAGCTTCTAAAAGGTTTATTAATGGTATTCTTGACAGATCTTTTCTTTCTTATATTTATCCTTTACAAAAAGAATATTGGCCCAAATATGGCGAAACAAGTGTGAGTGGTTTAGCAAATCTATCTATTTTGGGCTATAAAATTAAACCTGAAAAATTTAAAAGAGGTGTTTATGAAGCTATAGGAAGTAAAATTAAGTTTAAAAATAATTGGTTAGCTGTAAGAATTAATTTCGCCACTGTAAATGAGGAACTTAAAGTAATAGATAGAAGAGCTGGAAGAAATACATATGGCTTAGATAAAATAGTAAAAGATCTTAATAAAAAAATCAAATTAGAAGTGCCTTATAAGATTTATCATACTTTAGGCCATAGAGGGGTACTTATTTTGAAAGGCAAATTATCAGATAAAATTTCAGAAAATGATCCTTTTGATATAGGTAAAAAAGTTAAAAGAGTTAAACCTTTAGATAATTCCAAAATTGCTCAAAAAACTGCAGAAATATTAAATAAGTTTTTAGAGCAAGCGCATCAAATTTTAAAAAATCATCCTATTAATTTAGAAAGGAAACAAATGGATCTTTTGTCTGCTAATTATTTATTAATTAGAGAACCAGGAAATAAACTATTAAAATTAAAAAATTTCTTTAAAAAGTACAAATTCAAAAATGGCTGCGTTTTAGCCACAAATGGGGTAGATAAAGGCACATGTTTAGCAATTGGTTTTAAAGAGTTTACCTTAAAAGAAGCTAAAAATATTGATGAGGAAATGAAAATTATTTATCAAGCTTTTAAAACTATTATAAAGAAGAATTATCAGGTTGTTTATATACACCTTAAAAAAGCCGACGAAGCAGCTCATGATAAAGATTTCAAAAAGAAAAAATATTTCTTTGAAAGATTTGATATGATATTCCAAAATATTTATACAGATCACCCCGAAGATATTTTTGTAATTACAGGAGATCATATAACGTCAACTAAAACTGGTAAGCATCACTTTGGTCCTGTTCCTCTTTTAATAATCAATTCTTCAATAAAAAATAATCCTAAAGAATTTAGCGAATTCGAGGCATTAAAATTAGGATGTTATTTTAAAGAAAATTCGCAAATTTGGAAATTCTTATATAAAAATGTTAGTTGAAAAATTAGAGAATTTTTTCAAAAAATTAGCAAAAGATTATTTAGGAAAAGCTCATACCGAAGTAAGGCCTCATATAAAAGTTTTTTTGCCTGCAGATTTAAGTTTAGGAGATTTTTCTACAAATATTTTGTTTCTTTTTTCTAAGATAGTTAAAAAATCAACTAAAGAAGTATTTGAGGAAATAAAACCTAAAATAGAAAAATTACCTTATATTGAGAAAATTGAAATCGTCAATGGCTATTTAAATATTCTTATAAGTAAGAAAGTCTTGTTTGAAAATTTCAAAGCTATTTTATTAAGAAATTTAGAATTTTTAGAAAATAACCTCGGAAAAAGACAAAAATTAATTATCGAATATGTGTCTGCTAATCCTACGGGTCCTCTGCATTTAGGGAATGCAAGAGGAGCGGTTATCGGAGATATTTTAGCTAAATTATTTAAAGTTAGCAATTTTAAAGTTACAAAAGAATATTATGTAAATGATAGAGGTAACCAAATAGAGATTTTAGTTGATTCTATCTTGTATGAGCTTGGACAAAAAGAATATAACGAAAATTTTTACAAAGGAGATTATATTAAAGAAGTAGCTGAAGTAGTTAAAAATAATTTAAAGATTCTTGATAGGGCATCAATAAAAAAAATAGCTGTAAAATATATCTTAGATAAATTCATTAAGAGACCATTACAAAAATTTGGGACTCAATTTGACAATTTTTATTTTGAAACAGATCTTTATAAAAAAGGTTTAGATAAAAAAATATTGAAAATTCTTGAAAATAAAAAACTTATAGAAAATCGGGAAGGAGCAATATGGTTATTGCTTACAAAATTAGGGGAGCCCAAAGATGAAGTTTTAATAAAAAAGAATGGAGAACCTACTTATTTCTTTTCCGATATATTATACAATTATGAAAAATTTTTCATTAGGAAATACAAATATTCTATTATTTTAGTCTCTTCTGATCATCAAGATCATGCTAGACGATTGCTTAAAACTTTTTCCGATATCTTTTTAGTTAAAGAAAATAGATTTAAGATTCTGATTTATCAAATGGTACATATTACAAAAGGCGAAGAGCTTTTAAGGATGTCCAAAAGAAAAGGGATTTATATTACCCTTGATGAACTTATTGAATTATTAAATATAAACTCTATTAGATTTTACTTTTCTAAATATGCCTTAGAAAATATAGTTGAATTAGATTTAGATTTAGCCTTAAAAGAGTCTGAAGAAAATCCTGTTTGGTATGTTTTATATACTTATGCTAGATTTATTAATATTCTTAAAAAAGCACAATCTCAAAAATTGAAAATCCCCAATAAAAAAGTTATTAAAAATAATTTAACTAAAGTTTTTAGATATATTTTAGAAAGAGATTCTTATGTTAGGATATTAAGAAAAGTTCAACAGTTACAAACAATTTCTTACGATGCTATAAAAAATATTAGACCAAATTTAATCACTCAATATTTAATAGAATTATGTAAAGAGCTGAATTACTTTTATGAAAAAGAAAAAATTTTAGAAGGAGACCATCAAGAAATTAAATTAAAATTAATTTTTGTAAATTATATAATTAAAGTTTTAGATTTGACCTTCTACCTTCTTTCTCTTAAGCCTGTAAAAGAACTTTATAAAATAGAGAGAAATAACTCCAATTAAATAACCTAATAGCAAACCAGCAATTATATCTATTGGCCAATGCATTAAACTTAACCAGCTAAAAATAGCTACTAAAATTGTCAAAAGAAACATTAAAATACCCCATTCAATAAAGTTATTTAAAATTACTGCTGATATTGCAGCCATTAAAGTTACGTGTTGAGAAGGGAAACTATCAAATAATTGTTCTCCTGGATAGAAATAGCTGATTGGTCTTATTGCTAAATAATTGTTTTTGATTAATTGAACAATTAAAATACTTATAAATACTGCAATAAGAAATTCAGCAAATATCCATAGTACTCCTTTATTTTTAAAACTTTCCTTAAAAACCCATACACAAAATATAAATATGCTTAAAAACAAAATAAGATCTCTTAGGAAATCAAAAATAGTTATTATTTTTATATTGTGCTTTAAAATTTGGTATAAATAATAAGTAACCATGAAAAAACTAATTGCTTTTTTAACTAAAAATATCCACCCTTTACAAATTATAACAAAAAATAGTTTTTGGATTACATCCGGAAAAATTCTAGGAGGAATTTTAAGAGCTTTACTTGTTATATTTTCTGCTAGATTTCTGGGGCCAGATCTATATGGAAGCTTTGCTTTGGCTATTAATTTTGTCCTTATATTTTCTTTTTTACCAGAATTAGGGCTTACAGCAATTTTAACCAGAGAACTATCTAAAAGAAAAGAAGAAAAAGAAAAAATTTTTAACGAAGTATTATCCTTTTCTTTATTTTTAAGTTTAATCTCTTACATATTAATTATTTTTTTAGGATTTATTTTAATTAAAGATCTACGGTCATTAAAATTATTGCCGATATTAGGAATAATGATGATTTTTGATGTATTGAGAGAATTTTCTTATGCTGTGTATAGAGCAGAATTAAGGGGAGAATTACAGGGTATTCTGCATTTCATTACAAATTTATTTCTATTTTCTTTCGGCCTGTATTCTTTAATTAAATTCAAAACAACCATAGCTTTGGCTTACGCATATTTTTGGGGTATTGGATTAGGATTTATATTAAGTATATTGTTTTTAGGTAGGCTTTTAAAATCTTTTAGATTTATATTTAATTTAAATGCTTATAAATTTTATTTCAAATCTAGTTGGCCTATTGCTATAGCTAATGCACTTTATCTTTTATTGCTTTTTACCGATTCTATAATTTTAGGTTGGTTCTTTCCTTCTTATGTTGTTGGAATTTATAATTCTGCTGTAAAAATTAATGAGTTTTTAATATTATTCCCTACAGGAATAGCACTTTCTTTATTGCCTTTATTCTCGTCAAATTTAAATAATAAAGAGGAGCTAAAAAGAACTATGGAATTTGGAATTTATTTAAATTATTTGGTAGTTATTCCTATAATTTTTTCAATTTTAATTTTAGCCGATAAATTAATTTTGCTAGTATTTGGGGAAGAATATTTATTTGCTACCTATGGATTGAAAATTTTAATTCCTTCATTGTTAGCTAATTCTATATTTATGGTATTTTCACAATTTTTAATAGCAATAGATAGGAGAATAGAACTTTTGATCTACGAATTAATAGGATATATGGTTAATGTTATCTTAAATTTAATATTAATTCCTAAATTTGATTTTATTGCTGCTTCGTATACAACCACTTTTTCAAGTTTCTTAATGTTTTTATTAGGGTATTTTGCTATTCAAAAATATTTAAAATTTAATTTATGGCATGAGATTCCTAAGCCCTTGATAGCCTCAGTAATATTAGGATTATTTTTAATATTTTTTAGAGAACTAAATTTACTTTTTTCAATAATTGGCGGAATTTTAATTTATTTTCTAAGTTTAATAGCCTTGAAAGATAAAATATTTACAGAACTTAAATACCATTTAAGAATGCCCCATTAATAATCTTTCTAATTTTAGCAATGCGGGTAATTGATAAGGAATAATTTTCTTTTTTGCTGTTTCTAAATCTATATATTCTACTTTATCATTTTCTGGATAAATTTTTTTAATTCCTGAATTTGGAGGCCATTCTATTTCTATAAACTCTTTGCTTGTCCCAAATTTTTCTTTTTTAAAATCTTTATTCAAGAAATAAATATATACAATTTTCCCTCCTTTGCTTTTCACATGACACAAATATTTTAACTTCTTTATATCATTTTTAGTAAGATTTAAACCAGTTTCTTCCTCAAATTCTCTAATTGCAGTAATTAAATAATCTTCTCCTTTATCTACCCCTCCTTTAGGGATGTGCCATGCATTTAGATCTTTATTCTTCCAATATGGTCCACCGGGATGAACTAATAAAACTTCAATTTTATTTCTTTTTTTATTTTTTCTATAAACTAAAATTCCAGCACTTATTTTTTCTCTTTTATTCTCTTTTTGCATTTGTTTATAATTACTATATGACATATTTGATTTTTGTATTAATCATCTTTTTATATTCAGGAGTTACTGTTTTTAGATTAATTCAGCTTAAAGAATATTTTTTTCCTTCAATTTTTTCTCATTTTGATTACCCCTCAAGTTACATCATTTTCTTAAGACGTACAGAGTTTCTTTTGTGGGTTTTATGGTTCCTTTTTGTTTTATTAGCTATTCTAGGAATTACTTTGCAAATTAACGACAATTGGTTTATTCCTCTTTCTATAATTTTAATTATATTAACAATAAAAAGGAAAGAGCAATTAAAGTTAATTAATTATACACCAAAAGCAATTTTTATATTATTTGTTTCATTTTTAATTAATTATAGACTAATTCAGTATGGAGAAGGAAACATAACTGTAGCCTTAATTTTATTGACAACATCTTTTCAGTTTTGTGTATATTTATTTTCCACCTATTTAGCTAATTTGTTAACTAAATTATATGCAAATATATTATATAAAAAAACAGAAAAAAAGATTTTAAATTGGCTTAATAAAGATAAGAATAGAAAAGTTATTGGAATCACTGGTAGCTATGGCAAAACTTCAACCAAAGAAATTTTAGCTCAACTTTTAGGTTTGAAATATAAAGTTTTAAAATCACCTAAACGATTAAATGCAGAAATAGGGTTAAGTCAATTTATTCTAAATAGTGATCTTGAAAATTATGAAATCATAATTCTTGAAATGGGAGCAAGAAAAACTGGGGAGGTAGAAACAATGGTAAATATTTTTCATCCCCAAATTGCTTTTTTAACAGGTTTGGCTCCACAACATTTAGCTACATTTGGCTCATTAGAAAATGTCATTAAGGGCGAGGGCCTTGAAATTTTTAAAGAAATAAATTCTGAGGGCATTGCTTTTTTAAACGGAGCTAATGAATTGGTGGCAAAAGTTTATGAGGAATTAAATGTAAAACAGAAATATCTTTATGCTTCAGAAAAAGGACAATTTTATTCTAAAAATGAGATTTTTACTTTAGAAGGAACAAGCTTTGATTTTATTTATCCAGAAGGAGAAATTTCTTTAAAAACAAATTTAGTAGGAAGACATTTTCTCGAAAATTTAATAGGAGCACTTGCTTGTGCTTACATTTTGGGGATTAATCCAGAGGAATTAAAAGAAGAAATCCAAAATATAATCCTTTTACCTCATCAATTTGAAATTGTTCGCAAAGAAAGTCCTGTAATTATAGATGATTCTTACAATGCTAATTTAATAGGGGTTAAAAGAGCAATTGAATTTTTTTTACAAATTCCATTAAGTTATAGAATTGTGTTTTTTGCTGGGATTTTAGAATTAGGAATAGAAACACCTAATATTTATTATTCTCTGATTCAAGATTTTAAAAAAGTAGACAAAATAATTTTAACATTTAAAGATTATACAGAAGTATTTTTTGAAAATATTTATAGCAAAGTTTCTATCTACAAAAATGAAGATTTAAAAGAAATCATAAAAGAATATCCATTAGAAGAAACTGGAATATTAATTTTGGGTAGAATACCTAATAAGCTTTTAGAAGAAATTAGAAATCTATGAAAAATAAATTAATTTCTCCAGATTTTTATCCAAATTTTGAAAAAGATGATTATGCTTTAATCAGAAAAATCTTAAAGAGCAAAAATGAATGGATAAACGGTGAAGAATTAGAAACTTTAAAATTTGAATTAAAAAAATTTTATCCAAATTCAGAAATATTTTTATTTTCTACCGAAAGAGGAGCTTTAGAATTTTTTTTAAGGTTTTATTTAAAAGATAAAAAAAATAAAAAAGTTGCTATTCAAGGATTTACTTGCTTTGTTGTACCTAAGGCTATAATAAATGCAGGTGGAATCCCCGTTTTTGTAGATATAAAAGACGGTTATTTGAATTTTACTATAGATGAATTATATGAAGTTTATAAAAAAAATCCAGATATTTCTGTAGTAATTTTGCAAAATACATTTGGTGTTCCTAATGAATTAGATGAATTTATTAGCTTTTGTAAAGAAAGAAATATACTATTAATAGAAAATTTAGCACATTCTTTCAATGCAAAATATAAAGGAATATTTTTAGGAAACTTTGGAGATATAGCTTTAATAAGTTTTGGAAGATCTAAAGTAATTTCAGGGATCTTTGGCGGAGCTTTAATAATAAAGAATAAGGAAATAGCAGAAAATTTTAATTTATATTATGAAAATTTAGAGGTTATCAAGAATAAAAAATGGCTATTTAAAACTTTGTTGTATTCTTATTTAATGCAGTATATCCGAAAAAATTATAGTCTTTATGGGAAATTTTTAGGTTATGCTTTGAAAAAAATAAACTTAGCAGTTTTAGATATAACAGAAAAAGAAAAAAGAGGTTTTTTAAATGAAGATTATATTGTCAAAAAAATGCCAAATGCTTTTGCGAAATTAGTTTTAAATCAGCTTAAAAAAATATTTAAATTTTCTGATCATAGAGAAAAAATTTTAAAAATTTATTTAAAAGAAGGAATATTACCTTATGGTGAAAATCCAAAAAATTATGAATTCTATTATTTAAGATTTCCTATAACATACAGCCACCCTAAAAAATTAATAGAAAAACTTAAGAAATATAATATTTATTTAGGAAATTGGTACAATTCCCCACTAGCTCCATTAGAGAAAAGATTAGATAGATTTGGATATTATTATGGCATGTGCCCCAATGCAGAAAAACTTTGTTTAACAATTTTAAATCTTCCTACAAATATATTAACTACCACTGAAGATGTCTATATTCTTATAGAATTAATCAAAAAACATCTTTAAATTAAAATGGTAGAAATAAAAAATATAGATGACACCAATTATAAAAATTTTGTAGAAAGCATCAAGCCTATTTCTTTTTTGCAAAATTTTGAATGGGGAGAAATAGAAAAAGAGTTGGGTAGGGAAGTATATAGGTTAGGAATATTTGATAAAGAATTAATAGGAGTATGTCAAATAATAGGATATAAAGCAAAAAGGGGGAATTTCTTAGGAATTTCACATGGGCCTGTTTTAAGAGAAGATTATAAAGAAAGATTTATTGAAGTTGCAGAAAAATTGATTAATTACATAAAAACTTCTAGATTAGATCGTAAATATATTTTTATAAGAGCAAATTTTTTAATAGAAGAGAATAAAGAAGTTTTAGATCAATTATTAAAATTAGGTTTTAAAAAAGCCCCTCGTCTTTTAGTAACAGAAAATTTTTGGATTAAAGAATTAAATAAATCTGATGAAGAATTATTAAATGAATGTACTTC
>OGCH01000481.1_pt1 | contig 20400 bp, 23 predicted proteins | sample 1570111 | NCBI WGS metagenome assembly OGCH01 (sample SAMN03436243, study PRJEB24508) | hot springs metagenome | biome: Desert Springs; feature: Hot Springs; material: Water | place: USA: Great Boiling Spring, Nevada | collected 2008-12-01 | depth 0 m m | reverse complement strand
CTTGACTAATTTTAAAAATTTATTAAAAGTAAAAAATATAGATTAATTTGACTAAATTAAGGGAGGGTAAAAGATGTGTAAGTTTAAAAAAATTTTGGTTGCCCTTGATGGGTCTGATGCGAGTAAACACGCCTTTGAAGAGGCTTTGAAATTTGCTAAAGAGTATGGTGCAGAAATTATGGCTGTAAGTGTTATCCCTCCTTATAAAGGATTGGTTAGTTCTCTTTCTATCTTTGGACATATTAAAGAGAACATTAAAAACACTTATGTTAAGGCTTTAGAGGAGGCTAAGAGTTGGGCTGAAGAAGTACAGGTTGATCTTAAAACTTTTTTGGAGGAAGGAAAACCCTGTGAAAAAGTTATAGAGATAGCGGTAAAAAATGATTGTGATTTAATAGTTACTGGCCGTAGAGGAACTACCAGTTTTGAAAAAATCTTGATTGGTAGTACTGCAGCTAAGATAATCAATGACAGCCCGATAGATGTCCTTATCATTCCTAGAAAGACTGTTATGAAAATCAAAAAAATATTAGCAGCCACAGACGGATCGGTTCCAGGCAATAATGCGGTTAAAAGGGCAGGAAAAATTGCCAAAGCCTATGGTGCTACCTTAAATATCGCTTCGGTTATTCAGTTTCCGCCTGAAGCTATTATTGGAGAGGAAGAACTTTTTGACATTTTGAAACAAGAACTTGAAAAACAGTTAAATCCAATTGTAACAGAACTTAAAGAGTTAGGCGTAGATCCCCAAATTTTTATAGAAAAAGGAGAGCCTCATGCCGTTATGGTAAACGTTATCAAAAACATAGATGCTTCCTTACTTGTAATAGGTGCTGATGAAGAAACAGGAAAAAAGCTTATTGGAAGTGCTGCTCAAAAAATTATTGCTAACTCGCCGGTACCTATTTTAATAATTAAGAAAAACGGATAGTAGGGTCTAAATTTTCAAAAGAGGTATATTGAGAAAAGTAGGCAAGTTTTACTACCCCCATAGGACCATTACGCTGTTTACCGATGATGATTTCAGCTATTCCTTTTTCCGGGCTTTCTTTGTTATAAAACTCATCTCTATAAATGAAGAGAATAACGTCTGCGTCTTGTTCTATAGCTCCTGATTCTCTTAAATCAGCCAGCTGAGGTCTTTTATCTGGACGTTCTTCTACCTTACGGTTTAACTGAGAGAGGGCTACCACAGGCACGTTGAGTTCTTTAGCCAGAGCTTTAAGCCCGGCAGAAATTTCTGATATCTCTTGTTCTCTTCTTTCCTTTCTTTCAAGCCCTTTCATCAACTGAAGATAGTCTATTACGATTAAACCTAAAGAAGTTTCTTTTAACAGCTTTTTAGCTTTAGCCTTAACTTCTAAAATGTTAATCCCAGGGGTTTCGTCTATGTAAATAGGAAGCTGGCTTAAGGTTGAGGCAGCTTGGGCTATTTTTTGCCATTCTTGAGGTTCAAGTTGTCCGGTTCTGAACTTCTGAAAATTTACCTTAGCTTCGGCACAAAGCATTCTTGCACAAAGCTGTTGTTTACTCATTTCTAAAGAGAAAATAGCCGCCCCAATGTTAGCTAATTTAGTTGCTTTCCTTACTATATCTAAGGCTAAGGCGGTCTTTCCCATACCAGGGCGGGCGGCTATGATGATAAGGTCTCCTTTTTGAAGCCCTGCGGTCATCCGATCTAATTCATAAAAACCTGTGGGAATACCGGTTATAAGGTCGCCTTTTTGGTAGATGCTTTCTAAATATTTGATGGTATCTTTTACTACCTCTTTTAAAGAGGAAAAGCCCTCTTTTTTTCCGTAGTGAGAAAGCTCAAAAAAGGCTTTTTCTGCATAGCTTAGAAGCTCTTGAGAATCTTCCGCCGAATAATAAGCCCTATAAATGAGGTCTTGGGAGATGTTAATGATTTCTCTTAGAAGACTTTTTTCTTTTACTATTTTGGCATAGTAAAGGATATGGGCAGAGGTAGGAAGAAGACTAACTAACTCAGCTAAGTATACGGCCCCCCCTATTTTTTCTAAATCTCCTCTTTTCTCAAGTTCGTTATGAACGGTTACGATGTCTATAGGTTCGTCCCTTTCAAAAAGGGAAAGGAAGACACTGTAAATCAGTCTATGAGGTAAGGCGTAAAAATCCTCTGGTTTGATTAAATCAAGAACTTTTACTATAGAAGGAGGGTCTATAAAAATACTAGCTAAAAGATGTTTTTCCGCTTGAAGGTCTTGAGGGGGTAAGAGCTCAGGAGGTAGCCCCTCCCCAAGCTCTTGCTTAGACTTTATTCTTTTTTTAGTTGGCATTTAAAATGTTTACTTTTCTTCTAATACTTCTAACTTTATGTTTACTACTTTATCAGAAGAAAACTTAATAGGTATTTCGTAGGTGCCTAATTTTTTAATAGGCTCTTCTAACTCGATAAACTTTTTGTCTATTTCAATTCCCTTTTCTTTTAAAGCACTTACTATGTCAGCTGCCGTAACCGAACCAAAAATCCTATCTTCTTCTATTTTGCGTCTGTAAATCGTCAACTCAATTCCTTCAAGCTTTTCAGCTAAAGATAAAAGTTTTTTACGTTCTCTTTCTGCTTTAGCTAAAATGAGCTGTCTTTCTTTTTCCAAGGCTTTTATGTTTTTTTGGTTGGCAGGGATGGCAAAACCTTTAGGTATTAAATAGTTCCTAGCATATCCGTCTTTTACTTTTACAATATCACCTGCTTTTCCCAGTTTGGGAACATCTGTTCTTAATATTACTTCCATCGGTTATCCCCCTATCTAATTATTCTATCTCTACTTCAGCTACAAAAGGTAAAAGAGCCATTATCCTTGCCCTTTTTATAGCGTTAGTAAGTTGTCTCTGATGATAAGCACAAGTTCCCGTTTGTCTTCTATGAACTATCATGCCTTTTTCGTTTAAAAAATGCTTGAGAAGTTCAGCGTTTTTATAGTCTATCTTAATGTTTGGATCAGCACAAAACCTACAAAACTTTTTTTTGGCAAAGGCTTTCTTTTTTATGATGGTGTTCTCCATTTTATCCCTCCTGTTGTTCTTCTTTAGCAGCAGTTTCTGGGGTATATCTGTCTTCCAACTTAACTACGATAAACCTTACAACTCGTTCGTCTATCCTAAAATATTCTTCTAAAGCTTTAGGGGTATCTGCTAAACCGTAAAACTCCATCAAGACATAATACCCATTTTTTCTTTTAGCAATAGGATAAGCAAGCTTCTTTAACCCCCATTCTTCTACCTTTAAAACATCACCTTCTTTAGAGTTGATAATTTCTTTGACCTTTTCTAAAACTTGATCCTTTTCTGGTACTCTGTCAGGATGAATGATAAAAAGCGTTTCCCATTTACGAAACCGTTTAATAGGTCTCCATAAAGCCATTTTTACCCTCCTTTTGGTCCGGTTTTTTGGGCCCCTTGTCTCATCAAGGAGCAAGGAGACAAAATGGGCGGTGCAGGATTTGAACCTGCGACATCCACCGTGTGAGGATGGCGCTCTACCCCTGAGCTAACCGCCCAAAAGCCTCAACCTATAAAATTAACCTATTTTTTATTTTTGACAAGAGTTAATTTTTCCAGCAAAACCTTATCCGCAGGACAGAGGGTTAAGTTTTCTAATTCTTTTAACTCAACCCATCTGACCTCAGAAGGTTCCAAAAGACAAACTTCATCTTTTATCTTTGCTAATAAAAGGTAAAGTTCTATCTCTTCCTCAGGGTATACATAGGTTGTTTTGGCTAAAACCTCTCCTACCCAAGTTTCTACTCCTAATTCTTCTTTTAATTCCCTCTTTAGCGCTTCTTGTAAACTCTCTCCGTTTTCTACCTTCCCTCCTGGAAACTCCCACAGTCCTCCTCTTTTTTTCTTGGCAGGCCTTTTTACTACCAAAACCTTGCCGTCCTTTTCTATAAAACCTGCAACAACTTTAACCGCCATCTAACCAAAAACCCTTGCAAAAATTTGGTCTACATACCTTAAATAGTATTTCACATCAAAAATACCCTCTATTTCTTCTTTGGTTAAAAATTTCCCTATCCTTGGGTCTTCAACCACCAAGTCTTTAAAGTTAAGGCTTTTATCTTTCCATACTTTCATAGCCAATTCCTGCACGATTTTATAAGCCTCTTCCCTTACCATGCCTTTTTCTACTAAAGCCAGCATCACTTGTTGAGAAAAGGTGAGGCCCCTTAAAAGGTTAAAATTTTTCTCCATGTTTTCAGGATATACCACCAAGTTTTTTAGCAAGCCCTCTAAACGAGCTAACATAAAATCTGCGATGGTAGTAGCGTCAGGCACGATAACCCTTTCAGCCGAAGAATGGCTGATGTCTCTTTCATGCCATAAGGCAACATTTTCAAGTGCTGGGATTAAATAACCTCTTAAAAGCCTGGCAAGCCCGCAGAGATTTTCAGAAAGGATAGGGTTTCTCTTATGAGGCATTGCAGATGACCCTTTTTGTCCAGGCGAAAAAAACTCTTCTGCTTCAAGCACCTCGGTTCTTTGAAGATGCCTTATTTCTGTAGCTATTTTTTCTACTGTAGTCCCTAAAATAGCAAGAGAGGCCATGTATTCGGCATATCTATCTCTTTGGATTATCTGATTAGAAACCGGAGCCGTTTTTAGTCCCAGTTTTTCGCAAACATAAGCTTCCACTTCTGGAGGCACGTGAGCAAAAGTTCCCACCGCACCAGAGATTTTTCCATAAGAGATACACTCAAGGGCGTTTCTCAGCCTTTTTTCGTTTCTTTTCATCTCTTCGTACCATAGCGCAAGCTTTAATCCAAAAGTAATAGGTTCTGCATGGATACCGTGAGTTCTTCCTATCATTAGAGTATCTTTAAATTCATAGGCCCTAATTTTAAGCACCTCTTTTATTCTTATTAAATCGTCTAAGATGATCTCCATAGCCCTTTTCATCAACCAGGCCATAGCGGTATCAAGCATGTCAGAAGAGGTCATCCCAAGATGAAGATATCTTGCGGAAGGTCCTATAATTTCAGCCAGATGGGTTAGAAAGGCTATCACGTCATGCTTAGTCTCTTTTTCTATTTCTTCTACCCTTTTAACGTTTGCTTCAGTAAAACCTCCTTCTTCTAAATAAGGAGCAAGCTTTTCTTTAATTTTCTGATAATCCTCTTCTGGTACTTTACCAAGTTTGTACCAAGCCTCACAGGCGTAAAACTCTACCAGACACCAGGCCCTCAGTTTTTCTTCGGGACTCCAGAGTTTAGCCATCACCGGGCGGGTATATCTGGGTATCATCTTGGTCCCCCCTTTTTTAGTTATTTGCTTATAGATAAATATAACATAAGTTTTTAGGTTTTTTTATAGAAGTAAGGCAGAGTTTTTAAAAACTCAAAAATTGGGCTTGAGGTTTTATTGGTTTAGTGTAATTATTACTCAAATAAAATAAAAAATGTAAAAATGAAGCCGGCTACCTTATTTATCGTTTTGCTCGGTTTGGTAAGCTTGTTTTCAGACATGACCTATGAAGGAGCAAGAAGTATCACCGGTCCTTTTCTTTTAACCCTTGGGGCTTCTGGTGCGGTAGTAGGGTTTGTTTCAGGGGTAGGGGAGTTTTTAGGGTATGCTTTGAGAATTGTTTCAGGCTGGTTTACCGATAAGACAGGTAAATATTGGGGAATTACCATAGTAGGATATTTAACCAATCTATTAACCATCCCGGCATTAGCCTTGGTTGGACAATGGCAATTAGCGGTTATGCTAATTATGTTAGAAAGGATTGGCAAGGCGATAAGGACCCCAGCAAGGGATGCGATGCTTAGCCATGCAACCATAGAAATCGGCAGGGGATGGGGATTTGGCCTTCATGAGGCGATGGACCAAATCGGGGCTATGCTTGGTCCGTTGATAGTAGCTCTGGTTTTTTATTTAAACGGTGGTTATAGAGAGGCCTTTGGGGTTTTAATTATCCCTGCGGTTTTGGCCATATCTATTTTGCTTTGGGCTAAGTTTTTATATCCCTCTCCTAAGGAATTGGAGGTAAAAACCCTGCAGGTAGAAACCAAAGATTTAAGTAGGGTTTACTGGATTTATCTCATAGCGGTTGCTTTAAACGGGGCAGGATACGCTGATTTTCCTTTAATCGCCTATCATTTCAAGAAGGTAGGTATAGTTGCTGAACAATGGATACCTGTGTTTTACGCGATAGCCATGGGGGTTGATGCCTTGACTGCGCTTTTATTTGGATACTTGTTTGATAGAAAAGGCCTTTCTGTTCTTATTTTTTCGATTGTTTTATCAGCAGGTTTTGCTCCTCTTTGTTTTTTGGGAGGGTTTTACGGAGCAGTCCTTGGGATGATTTTATGGGGTATAGGTATGGGCGCACAGGAGTCTATCATGAGGTCAGCGGTTGCTTGGCTTGTACCTAAGGAAAAAAGAGGAATAGGATACGGGGTTTTCAACACAGGATATGGATTGTTCTGGTTTTTAGGTAGCACGGTTTTAGGTCTGTTGTATGATTTTTCTATTTTTGCCCTTATACTGACTTCAGTAGTACTTCAACTTTTAGCTATACCTTTGCTTTTAAAGGTCAGAAAATATTATGTTAAATTTTAAGCTTAACTTGGTTTTTAAGCTAACATCTTTAAAGATTTTTAAAAAAAATTTTTTAGGGTCCAAAGAGAAAAATTTACCTTGGTAGAGGTAAAAAAAGAAGAAGGGATTTGAAAAACCGAAAAGGTATGAGAAAATAAATATATGCGGATAAACTCGATAAAAGCAGTGTTTTTTGATGTGGAAGGAACATTTTTACAGATTTCTCCTTCGGTAGGAGAGGTTTATGCCCGGTTTTGGAGAGAAAAGGGGTATGAAGTTTCTCCTTCTGAGGTGATGGAAAGGTTTGTTAAAGCTTTTAGAGATAAATTTAAACACGATAGGGTTGACCGCTGGACCCAGGAGCTTTGTAAAAAAGGCTGGTATCAAGTGTTTGAAAAGACCTTTGAGTCTTTTAAAAATGCCCCTTGTTTTGATGAGGTTTTTCAAAAAAGCTGGGATTTTTTTGCTACCAAAGATTGCGTAGTTTTAGCCGAGGATTTTCCAGAAATTTTAAGACTCCTAAAAAAAGAAAAAATAAAAACTGCGGTAATTTCTAACTGGGATGCAAGGTTAAGAAACATCTTGAGAGAGCTGGGGTTAGAAGATCTTTTGGATGAGGTTTTTATAGGTTGTGAAGTAGGCTATCTAAAGCCTGATTTAAGACTTTATCAAACGGCCTTGGAAGTCTTGGGGGTGAAACCAGAAGAAACCCTTATGATAGGAGATTCTATAGAAAATGACGTAAAACCTGCTAAGGCCTTAGGTATACTTACCTATCATTATCAGGGAGAGCCTTTTTTAGAGGTTTATCGGAAAATTTTTCAGTTTTAGGCTTTGGTATTTAGAAGTTTTCCTTTGGGTTGGGATTGTTCCTTTTCTTTTAAAAGGGCTAATTCCTGTCTGGCTTTTATTTCTTTAATCGTTGCCGCCTGGGCTACTTGAAGGTCTTGAGGTGATGGGTCTGCAGGGGCTAAAGCTGCAGCCCTTACGATTTGCATTTTTCTTATGGTTTTTTCTGGTGAGTCTTCCTCTGAAAGGTCTATACTTACTTCTCCTCCTGTGATGTAAAACCTTCCGTCAGGACCTCTGGTATACTCGTAATGAACGCTTCCTGCATACTTACCACCGACGGTTTTATGCGCCATTTCATGGGAGATCACTTGTTTTTCTCTGATCTTAAGTTTTTGTATCAACATCCGGACTTTGAGGTCCTCTAAGGTTTCGGCCCTTTTACTAAACCAAGGATTAACCGGTTCTGAGCCTGCAGGTTTAACATCCATATTTTTATTATAATGCAAAATTAGTTTATAGGGAATGAATTTAAAAAAGAAGATGCAGGTTGTTTCTTAAGTCCTCTTGAAAAGAAAGGTTTATCTATTAAAATATTTGGGAGATTAATAGAGGCTTTTGCGGGAGTGGCGGAATGGTAGACGCTCCGGACTTAGGATCCGGTGGGGATTTCCCCGTGAGGGTTCAAGTCCCTCCTCCCGCATTACTTAAAGGGTTTACCAAGTGGTCATCCTGGTTATAATAGAAAAATAAGCTGGGGTTGGTTTCTCCCTTATACACTCAACCTTTCTTACAAACCAAAAGCCTCTCCTACTGAGAGGGTCATATCTCAAAGAATTGATAGCATCAAGTTTAAACTGGAAGTTGGTATTTGAATTAAAACCTATTCGAAGGGAAAGATTAGGGGGAAAATTTCTTACTAAAAAGCCTCTTATAACACTTACACTACCTAATAAATAGTTTACATCCTGACCAAAATAAATTCCAGCTATATAAAAATTGGAAGACCTTACGATAGAATTATTATTTATTACGATAGAGGTTAAAGGGGTTCTATCGGGTAAAAGATAGGTTCCGTTGCCATACATGCCTATATAAGCATTGTAGCTACCACCATACCAACCACATCTATAGTAATTAGACCCTGTATAACAAGGATTTTGATTAGGGTCGCTTGTATTTCTTACACAATTAGGACAAGCATTAGCATAAAGATACAAAAGAGTTCTAAATGCATAAAAATGATTGTTTACAAACCGTATATGTCTACTTATGATTTTAGAATCATAAAAATAGGTTGTTCTACTGTTTATGAGGTTTTGAGGTGCGTTAGCGTTATTATTTTCTGTTTCGTGGTTAAGAACTTGGATAACGGTGGAATTATTAATGGTTATACCTGAGGATATATTAACGGTTGCGTTGGTTAAGATCCTTGTAAAGTTTAATCCATTTGAAATGGTTAAGGGTCCTCCAGAATAGATGTTTAAACGATACCTCCACTCTCCCAAAGAGGTCTGAGAAACTGGTAAGTTACCGTTGAGATTGTTTATAGTTCCCCCTTTTGGTAAGAAAATCGTAACCCACCGAGAAGATATGTCTGTACCTCCACAATTTGAAGGTAAAGTTCCAGTAAGCGTAATTGTACTACTTGTTGTAAACACGATAGTATAGTTTCCACATGTTGGATTGGGATAATAATAATCACTACAGAAGTTATTAAGGTTATAAGAAGTACTATTATTGATAAAACTGCAGGGGATAGATGTTATAGAAGAAGGGGAGCTTAAATCTGATTTTAGAGTAGGATTTATCACAGGTTCTCCATAGGGAGAAAAATAAAAATCGGTTGCATTGTTTGAAGGCTGATCGTTAGGATACGGAGTAAAATAGGTTTGATTATTATTTCTATAAACCCATCCATAAGTGTCTCTTAGAGCGTCTGTTAATCCGTAATTACATCTGTAGTTTGGGTTGTAGAAGTCAGAAGCAAAACAGTTTACATTAAAAAAAAGTGGAACAAGGTCTCTAAATGCGGCATTAGTATAAGTGGGTGGATTCCCCCAAATTCCTGTACTACTTGTTTGTGGACAATATCGAGGAGTTGCGCTTCCTAAGTTTATAGTTCCACTTGAGGCTATGAAAGCAGGAACGGTGCAGTTATTGGCTGCATCGCAGCCTGTAAGCAACCCACCAGAATAAGAAGCACTAACCCCGCCTCTTACCGTATACAAACCAGCTCCATAAAATCCTTGTATGATAGTAGTTTTAAAAACCCTTGAACTTCTTGCCTGACCTTCAGCCCTTAAAAAGCAGATGTTAGTACTTTGGGTAGAGGTTACTTTACAGGTGGTTCCATAGGGAAGTTGATATCCTAAACCTGAAGCGGTATACTCTTGGTTACCACAAAAGCCTGTTCGGTTTATTTCATCTACCGCAGCCAAAAGACAGACATTAGCCGCTTTTTCTGCAAGATAAAAGTTCTTTTCCGCCATACTTGTTTGATAAGAAATATAAGAAAGAGTAATGGCAGCAGTCCCTATAACACTTAAAACAAAACATAAGATTAGGGCTGTAACCAAAGCAAAGCCCTTTTTTTTCATTTTTACCTCCCAAAAAATCTTTCAACCCTTATAATTTTGGGAGTTTCAGTCCCAAATTTTCTCTCTGTGGTAACTACCTCTATTCTCACTAAAACCCCGTTATTCTGAGATAAAACCTTAAAACTGTTTACCCTTGCTATAGGCATAGCAGGTTCGTTACTATTACAGCTTGAGGCTACGTCTGTTGCCTCTACATAAAGCCAAAGGTTGTTTTGGTCGTTTGGGTTTTGATTACAAAAAAAGTGTATTAGATGAGGAGTTCTTATGAGAAGGTCTCCTCCTTCTAAATTTATTCTATCGGTTAAAATTCTTTGGGTTCCGTTGTAATCTTCTATCCTACCATCATAGACAGTAGCTTGAATGTTTAGTTGAGCATTGTCTGGATTGGTTTCACGGGAACAATCAAGATTGTTTTGGGATAGCCCTGAAAGGCTAAATACTATCGGATATTCATTAGTTGTAATATTAAAGACGTTAGTATTATAACAAGCTGAACCATTAGAGGTTGTATCTTTGTTAACAAAATGAGACCTTCTTCTCCATATATGATAACAGTTATGTCTACTTTCTATGCTTAACCTACAACTCATGACAGCTACATTATCTGTTCCGACAACTCTGGTAATAAATCCTTCTCCTCCGAGGGTTCCGTAAAACCAAACTTCATCGCAAGGGTTGTTTTGCGCTAATCTTAAGTAAAGAGAGGTTTGAGGAGGATAAGGAAAACGGGAGGTGGAGTTGTTATCAACCAAAACTTGAGTACAAGTTTCAGGATTGTTTAGGTTTGAACAGGGGACCCCAAACCCCCATCTTTGAAAAAACCATTCAAGTTGTGCAAGTCCACCTTTGGTTTGTTCTTTCACCGAGGTAAGATATCTTATTTGAGTAAAAGTATTTTGTGCAACCCAATAAAATCCAAACATGGCAGCTATAACCAAAAGACCTATAAATGAAGCAATCAAAAGTTCTATAAGAGAATACCCTCTGGTTTTTAAACATCTTACTGAAAATTGCATACCATATCCCTAACCGTGTAGTTTTTATTTAATACCGTCGCTCTTGATTCTACCAAAGCACAAGACTTGGTTCCACTTCCTTCAGAAGGAGGGGTAGAGGGTATATTACCGGTTATGATAGAAGTAGTGACAATAACGGTTATCGTGCTGTTTGTATTGCCGGTTGACAAGGTACATGTATAATTTTGGTTAGTACCTATCAACGTTCTATTGCCACGGACTGCTTCTATCCCTGATAATGCAGCCTGCCAGGCACACATCCCTAAGGTATCATCTCTTGTGGTTAAGACACTTGAGGTTATAAGATGAGCTATGGATATAGCAACGATAATTACTATAAAAATCGATATTAAAACTTCTATCAAAGATATACCTTTAGTCCTTAGTTTGGGCAACTTCTACATCCTCCGTTTCCGGTTTCTACCCTTATTCCCCCAAACCTACTTATACACAACAGAAAATATACGTTTTTTTCACTGTTATAAACACAAACATTACCGTTAAAAATAGCAAAACCTCTTGGGTCAAAGGAAGCTCCGCTTCCAGAAAATCTAACAAAAGAAGTATCTTTATCTTCAATCTGAAGTGTTCTTATAGGTGTACCTGTACAGATATAAGTTCTAGCTGTGCCCGTATCAAAAATTTTCACCGTTCTCTCATCATCTACACAAATTCCTATGTTAGTGCTTCTTTCCATAGCAAGAATTTTTGCTTGTCTTACAAGAATTTCTAAAGAATTACAGTAATTTTGATATTTAGTATACCTTATAAACTTGGACATATAAGGGATAGATAGGCTAACCAAAATTCCTATAAGAGAAATTACGGCTAAAAGTTCTACTAAAGAATAGCCTGAATTAGAAAGTCTATTTTTATGGTTGCAGGTATCCACAATCAAAACCTTTTAAAATTTTTTCTTTAATTTTTATTATTCTTCTATTTTAGTATAAGTCAAGTTTTGGTTTCTAAAAAAAACACCGCTATATACCTTTGGTTCGAGGTAGAAGAGGTTTTTACTTAAAACGGAAAGGTAGGCTTTTTATTAAAATCTAATTTATTAAAAATCTAAGCTAAAATTTAAGTGATGTTTTTTTAAAATTTTGAGGTAGTTATGGTTGGTTAGGTCAAAGTGTATCGGGGTAATGGTTATGTAGCCTTGTTTTAGGGCGATAACGTCTGTGTCTGGGTCGGTTTCTGTGTGCTCTTCTGCTCCTTGCCAATAGTAAGCCTTTCCATGAAGGTCAAACCTCTTCTCAAAAACTTCTTTAAGTCTTGCTTTGGATTGTCTTACAAATTTTATACCTTTTATCTCTGAGGGATTGCAGTTTGGGAAATTAAGGTTAAGACAAAAGGGCTTGCTTAGAGGTAATTGTTTTAAGACGTCTAAAAATTTAGCTATAAAATTGGCAGCAAAACAATAGTCTATATCTTCATAGCTGTCTATAGAAACTGCTAAAGAGGAGTATCCTAAAATCTTGGCTTCAGTGGCTGCTGAGACCGTTCCAGAATAAACTAAATTAACCCCAACGTTAGCCCCTCGGTTAATCCCTGAAATCACAAGGTCTACCGGTCCGATAAGTTCATAGATGGCTAATTTTACACAATCAGCAGGGGTACCACTTACGGCATATCCCCAAAAGGTTTTTCCTCTTTTTACCTTGGTTACCCTAAGGGGATAATGGATAGTGATGGCATGTCCTACAGCACTTCTTTCTGCCTCAGGGGCTACGATATAAACCTCGTGTTCTAAGGAAAGGGCGTTATAAAGTGCACAAAGCCCTTCTGCGTAGATACCGTCGTCGTTGGTAAGCAGGAGCTTCATTCCTAAAACTAAGTGCGATAATGAGCGTTTATCTTTATGTATTCTTCAGTAAAGTCGCTTGTCCAGACCTCAAATCCCTTTTTACCTTCTTTTAGTTTGATAAGGAGTTCTACTGTTTCTTTTTGCAATTCCTTTCTTAATTTTTCTTCTTCAGTTATTACCTGAAGGTTTTTTATCCAAGTAAGGCCGTTTAAATAGATTTCAACCTTTTCAAAGTCAAAGGGAATGCCTGTTTTACCTAGGGCGGCAAAAATCCTTCCCCAGTTGGCATCTTCTCCGTAAACCGCGGTTTTTACTAAAGGAGAGTTGGCAACCGAAAAGGCAAAAGCCTTAGCGTCTTCTTTGGTCTTTGCACCTTTTATTATGATTTTAATTACCTTGCTGGCACCTTCTCCGTCTTTAACGATAAGATAGGCGAGTTCTTGGGCAACCTCTAAACAGGCTTTCTCAAAGTGATTCCAATTTTTAAGGTCTTTTAAATTGCTACAAAGCATGTAAACCGTGTCGTTGGTGCTGGTATCACCATCAACGGTTATCCGGTTAAAACTTTGGTCTACTATTTTCGGAAGAAGTTTCTTTAAAGTTTCCTTTGAGACTTTGGCATCTGTAAGGATAAACCCAAGCATAGTTGCCATGTTAGGGGCAATCATTCCGGCGCCTTTAGCTATCCCAAGGATAGAAACCCCGTCTTCTAACACACGGTAAGATATTTTAGGAAAGGTATCAGTGGTCATGATAGCTTGAGTAAAGTCTAAATAACGGTCTGGAGAAAGCTTGTTTAGAAGCTCAGGGACTTGAGAAAGCATCTTTTCTAAAGGTAATTGTTCTCCTATTACCCCGGTTGAGGCAGGAAGAAAGCTTTGAGGTTCTAATTTAAACCCTTTGGCTACCTCTTCTAACAGTTTTTTAGCCCTTTCTATCCCTTCTTCTCCGGTGCAAGCGTTAGCTACCCCACTGTTAACCACTACCCCGTGTAAGTTTTCTCCTTTTATCAATCTTTTGCCTAATACTACAGGGGCTGCCTGAACGGTATTTTTAGTAAAAACACCCCAGGCTGTGAGTTTATGCGGAGAATAAATCAGCCCAAGGTCAAACTTATCTAATTTTTTTATACTACATTTTACCGCAGAAAAAAGAAATCCTTCTGGTGCCTTCATGGTTTATCCAAACCTTCCTGTAATATAGTCCTCTGTAAGTTTTTTATCTGGGTTGGTAAAGATTTTTTCGGTAGGACCTACTTCTATAAGCTCGCCTAAATACATAAAAGCGGTATAATCTGAAGTTCTTGCCGCCTGCTGCATGTTGTGGGTAACGATAACTATAGTAATTTTACTTTTAAGCTGGACGATCAAGTCTTCTATCTTGGCGGTAGAAATAGGGTCTAAGGCTGAAGTAGGTTCATCAAAAAGAAGGACCTTAGGTTCAACCGCTATAGCCCTTGCGATACAAAGCCTTTGTTGTTGCCCTCCTGAAAGAGAAAAGGCACTTTCTTTAAGCCTATCTTTAACCTCGTCCCATAAGGCGGCATCTTTAAGTGCAGCCTCTACCCTATCTTTAAGCTCTGAACCTTTTACTCCCTTTAACCTTAAACCATAGGCCACGTTGTCAAATATACTCATAGGAAAAGGGGTGGGTTTCTGGAAAACCATCCCTATTTTTGACCTAAGCTCTATAAGGTCTATTTTTTTATCAAGGATATTTTTCCCTTCAAAGATTATCTCCCCTTCATATCGGTTGCCTACATAAAGGTCATGCATCCTGTTTAAACAGCGAAGAAAGGTAGTTTTCCCACAACCAGAAGGGCCGATTAAGGCAGTTACCTTATTTCGATAAACTTTCATGTTTATGTTCTTAAGAGCAAGGTCTTTTCCGTAATAAAAATTTAAAGTTCTAACCTCTATCTCTAACTGCTTGTCGTCCATATCAAGGTTCCTCTAAGTTTTTTTTCTTTTAAAGATGTTAAAAAATCCGAAGTTTGAGTGGACTAACCCTTTAGCTAATACAGAAAGGATTAGCACAAAAAGGGCTAAACAAAAAGAGGCAGCCCAAGCTTGGTTATGCCAAAACTCATAAGGGCTCATAGCATAATCAAAAATGGTAACCGTAAGCGAAGCCATAGGTTTAAAAACATCAAAGGAAAGATAGTGATTGTTAAAGGCGGTAAAAAGTAAAGGGGCTGTTTCTCCAGAAATCCTTGCCATCCCAAGGAGGACTCCGGTTAAAATACCAACCTTAGCTGACCTTAAAACCACATCTTTTATCAGCTGCCATTTAAAGGCTCCTAACGCATAGGCAGCTTCTCTTAAGGTAAAGGGAACTAATTTAAGCATCTCTTCGGTAGTTTTACTTATAACCGGGACCATAAGCATGGCTAAAGCTAAAGCCCCTGCTAAGGCGTTAAAATGCTTAAACGGGATCACAAACAAGGCATACATCACCGCCCCCATGATGATAGAAGGGGTGCTTACCATGATGTCAGTGATATTCCTTAATACTTTAAAAAGTCTCGAATCTCTTCCGTATTCAGAATAATAAATCCCAGAAAAAATCCCGATAGGAATCCCTATCAAGCTGGCTATAAAAGTGATGATAGCATGTCCGATGAAGGCGTGTCTTAAACCGCCTTCTTCTACTCCTGGAGGTCCAGGATCTTCTAAGAAAAGTGAAAGGTTTAGGTGCTTAAATCCATTAATAAAAAGGGTGCCTAAAATCCAAAACAACCAAAAGAGTCCATAAATAGCCGCAACTAAACATAAAAAAAGCATCATCTTACTTAAGATTTTTCTGCGATAAAGGACTATTTTTTCCATCTTTTCTCTATTCTTAAAATCATAAGTTTAGCCAGTATTAACACTCCAAAAGAAATCACAAATAAAAACAGAGAGAGGTAAAAAAGCGATGAGAGATATAGAGGAGTATCTGCTTCGGTAAACTGGTTGGCTAAGGCTACAGTAATCGTAGTAAAGGGTTCAAGCAGGGATTTAGGGATTTGAGGCACGTTTCCTGCCAAAAAGGTAACAGCCATCGTTTCTCCCAAGGCTCTTCCTGTAGAAAGGATAAGACCCCCTGCAATACCTGAGGCGGTATAAGGAATAACTACATCCTTTACCACCTCCCATTTGGTAGCCCCAAGTCCATAAGCCGACTCTTTCATTACCGAGGGGACGAGATTAAAGGCATCTTTTACCACCGAGGACATAAACGGAATAATCATGATAGAAAGCACGACAGAGGTAGTAAGCACATCAATCCCGGTAGGATTTCCTGAAAAAAGTTGGGAAAGAACAGGAAAGGGAGAAAAGATTTTTTGTAAAAAAGGTTCTATGTCTTCTCTCATGTATTTAGCAAATACCAAAAAACCCCACATACCATAAATGATGCTTGGTATGGCGGCTAAAAGTTCTATGGCTGTAGCAAAAATACCTTTGAGCCATGAAGGGGCAAGCTCAGTAATAAAGATAGCAATTCCCATTGAGATAGGGGCAGCAAAAAGGATAGCTATAAAGGTGCTTATTAAGGTGCCAACAACCATCGGAAGGGCCCCAAAGCTTTCTCTCACAGGGTCCCACTCTGTAGAAGTTAGAAAGTGTAAAAATCCGAAGTTTTTGATAGCAAGTTTAGATTCATATAAAAGGATTAAAAATATAACAAAAGGAAAAAGAAATCCGGTAAAAATAGCCCAAAAACCTAAAAAATATCGGGTGAGAATCTCCGTTATATAAGCTAAACGTTTCTCCATAATTTGTCCTATCTATTTTGAGTTTATTTTAACATAAAAAGTTTAAATAGAAAGATATTAAAAATAAAAGGGTCTCCTCCAAAAGAGGAGACCCTTAAAAAGAAATTCAAAGGAATCCTTAGTTGACTTTATGTTTTTCCCAGTATTTATAAATCATGCTTTTTACATTTTTAGGAAGGGGAATGTAGTATAGTTGTTGGGCAATACCATCTCCTTTTTCAAAGGACCATCTAAAAAATTTAGTAGCTTCCTTAACCCGAGGGCTGTCTTTAACCAAAAGCACGAAAGAAGCACCTACTATAGGATAGGAGTTCTTACCTGGCTGATAGGTTAAATCTTCGTAAAAGTCTTTATCCATAGACCATTTAGCATGAGAGGCTGCGGCTTGAATGGTTTCTACACTGGGAGCTAAATAATAGGTTTTATCTCTGTTAAGTAATCTTGCTACTGGAAGCTTATTTTCCTTGGCGTAGGTATATTCTACATAACCTATAGACCAATTGTTTTGTTTTATGTAGTTAGTGACCCCGGGGTTACCTTTGGCACCTATCCCCACCGGCCAATCAACTGAGGTACCTGCGCCCACTTTATTTTTCCACTCGGGACAGGCTTTAGAAAGATAGGTAGTAAAAAGCCAGGTAGTTCCTGACCCGTCTGACCTTCTAACCACAGTAATAGGAGCATCAGGAAGCTTGATATTAGGATTAAGTTTTTGAAGATAGGGATCATTCCATTTAGTGATTTTCCCAAGATAGATGTCACAAACCGCTTTTTCATCAAGGTTTAAGGATACTTCTTTTAATCCAGGTAAATTATAAGTTAAAACTACGGCCCCTATGATAGCAGGAAATTGGGCTAAATTATACTGTTTTAGTTCCTCAGAGGTTAAAGGTTTATCGCTTGCCCCAAAATCAACGGTTTTTGATTGAGCTTGTTTAATACCTCCTCCAGATCCTATCCCTTGGTAGTTTACTTTTATACCGGTAGCCTTATGATATTCATAAGCCCAGGCTTGAAAAACCGGTTGCGGGAAAGTTGCTCCTGCACCTGTAATCTCAGCTGCTTGAGCGCTTGCCGTGGTAAAAAATCCAATCCCAAGGGCTAAAGAAACCAACTTTTTAAACCATCCTTTTTTGTTTGCACCTTTTTGCATCTTTTAAACCTCCTTTTTATTTTGGTTTGTAATTAACGATAAACATGTTTTGTTAAAATTTGGTTAAAACTTTATGAAAGTTTGTTTAAAACGGAATAAAGATAAGAGAACTTTTAAAAGAGGTAGGCTTGGTTAAAACTTTATACGGCAAAGTAGAGGATTTTTAAAAAGCCTGAGATAGATGGTTGACATATACCAAAAACTTTTTATCTTTATGGTAAAAAGTTATGAAGAAAATCCTTATAGTAGAAGACGACCAAGACATAGCAAACCTTATTTCAGAGACGCTTTTAGCTCAAGGGTTTAAACCTTATGTGGTCAATTCTCTTGCTCAGGCTTATTCTTTCTTGCTACAATCTTCAGTAGACTTGGTAGTGCTTGATTTAATCCTTCCAGACGGAGACGGAATAGAGCTTTTAAAATATCTTAAGTTTACTTCTAAGTTTTCTAAGACTCCGGTAGTTATAGTCTCAGCCAGAGGAGCTGAGTTAGACCGAGTTTTAGGGCTTGAGTTAGGGGCTGATGACTATGTGGTAAAACCCTTTAGTTTAAGAGAACTAACCCTTAGGATTAAAAAACTTTTAAAAAACGAAGGTTTCTCCTCTTCTCAGGTTAAGGTAGGACCTCTTCTTCTTGATAAAGAAAAAAAGACCATCTCTTTAGAAGAAAAACCTTTAATCCTAACCCCTACAGAATACAAAATTTTAGAGCTTTTAATAGAAAATCCTGAAAAAGTCTTTTCAAGAGAAGAGCTTTCAAGTCATCTTTGGGCATTAGAAAAAGATTATTACTCGCGGGTGGTTGACGCCTATATTTGCCGATTAAGAGATAAACTTGGAGATTATGGATACCTGATAGAAACGGTAAGGGGATTTGGGTATAAACTTAAAAAAAATTCGTGAAAAATGGAACTATTTTTTATTTTTTCTATTGTATTAAATTCTGCTTTTGGTTTAGCTATCGTTTTTTTTATCAAAAACATAAAAAGGGCTAAAAATCAAATAGAAGAGTTAAAGCAAACAAAAAGTTTTTGGGAAGAGACCCTCTATCAATTAGAAATACCGGTTTTTTTGGTAGATAATAAAGAGGAAACTCAATGGCAAAACAAAGCTTCTTTAAGCTTTTTCGGAGACTTAAGAGGCAAAACATTTCAGATAGATTTACAGAAATTTTATCCCAAAAAATGGGAGGTTAAAACCTTATCCTTACAAAAAGGGCAAAAGGTTTATCTTTTGATAGACAAGTCTGAAGAAGAGATTTTTAAAAAAAGTTATACTATAGCCCTTTCTTATCTTTCTCATGAAATCAAAACGCCTTTTACCATCCTAAGAGGATATGCTGAAAAACTGGAGGCTGAAATCCTTAGCTCAAGCCAATACCCTCAGCTTCATACTTATTTTATTACCTTTAAAAATGCCTTAGACAAGATTGAGCGTTTGACTTCTAAACTTTTTACTTCTTTAGAATACTTGGTCAAAGACCTACCGTTAAAAAAAGAGCGTTTTGATTTAAGGATCGCCTTAGAGGAGGTAATTTTTTGGATAAAACCTTTATGTGAGGATAAAAACATAAGTTTAGAAGTAGAACTGCCGGAAAACCTATGGATAGAAGGGGATAAGGACTGGATGATGCAAGCCCTTATTAACCCTATAGAAAATGCGGTTAAGTTTACCCCTAAAAACGGTAAAATAACCATCAAATCTTATGTTAGGGAAGACCAAAAAATAAACATTCTTATAAGAGACCAAGGACCTGGGGTCAATCCTCAGGACCTGCCTTTCTTAGGGATGCCCTTTTTTAAATCCAGTGCTGAAAAAGGCTTGGGTTTTGGACTCTTTATCACCAAAAAGGTGATAGAAGCCCATCAAGGCAAACTTAAGTTTAGTCTACCTCCACAAGGAGGGCTTGAAGTTTTGATAGAACTACCGCTATGTAATCAGTAAGATTGGTGGTATAAGTTTTTAAAACTGCTTAGAATAGATTCTAAACTCCAAAGAGAGGGAGGTTAAGCCATGAAAGATAACCTGTCAATGTCAACTCCTAAGTTAATCGGAGGAATTGGATCGATATTGTTAATCTTAACCATGACCCCTTATTTTGGGATTGCTGCTGGGCTTGTAGGTATTGTACTTTTACTTATTTCTTTTAATATGTTTTCTAAAATATTTAATGACCCTCAGATTTTTAAGAACGCTCTCCTTTCTTTTATTTTTACCATAATAGGGGGATTTTTCGTTATATTTACCGTTGGGCTAACGTTTTTTTCGTTATTTACCATGATGGGATCTCATTTTCATTCTTTTCACATGTTTCCGCACGTTGGAATAGGTACTATTTTTGTTTGGATAATTCTCTATATATTACTGGTTATTAGTGCATATTACTTAAAAACTTCATTGTATTTACTCTCTTCTTATACAGGGGTTAATTTATATAAAACCGGAGGGTTTTTGTATTTTATCGGTAATATATTAATGATTATAGTGATAGGTGTTTTGATAAACTTGGTAGCTTGGATATTGATTGCCGTTGCCTTTTTCACCACCCCTGAAGAGATAAAGAGTGAAGCGTAGTTTTTGGTTTGTTGACAAATTTTAAACCCATGTTATTTACATATGTTGTTTAATTATAGCGGGTTGAAGTTGCGGAAGAGGGGTGAAAATCCCCCGCTGCCCCGCAGCCGTGACCGGGGACGAAAGCCGCTTGTCCGCATCGTTTGCGGA
>OGCH01000477.1_pt1 | contig 20486 bp, 18 predicted proteins | sample 1570111 | NCBI WGS metagenome assembly OGCH01 (sample SAMN03436243, study PRJEB24508) | hot springs metagenome | biome: Desert Springs; feature: Hot Springs; material: Water | place: USA: Great Boiling Spring, Nevada | collected 2008-12-01 | depth 0 m m | reverse complement strand
AGTGTAAAATTTTCCCTATGAGAAGGTTAAGGTTTTTTCTATCAGGGTCTCCTTTAAAGCCCTTGCTTTGGTTTAAAATTAAACCCATAATTTTAATTTTACCTTATAAAAAGGGCTTGTCAAAAAAACGAAAGGGTATATCCTTTTAAAGTAATAAAACCTAAAAGGGGGCTTAAAGATGGAAATAGAGATTAATTTAGCTTCATCAGAGTCCAGAAAAGCTCCTAACTTTGACAAACTGGTTTTTGGAAAAATTTTTACCCCTCACATGTTTGTGATGAAATATGAAGAAGGAAAGGGTTGGCATTCTCCTAAGATCGTTCCTTTTTCTAACATAGAGCTTCATCCTGCGGCTATAGTTCTGCATTATTCACAAACCATCTTTGAAGGTATGAAAGCCTATTGTGGTGTTGACGGAAAAATAAGGCTTTTTAGGCCTTTTGACCATATAGCCAGACTAAACCGCTCAGCAGATAGAATGTGTATTCCTCAAATAGACCCTAAACTTACCTTTGAGGCCATAAAAACCTTGGTTTTGTTAGATAAAGATTGGATACCTAAACAAAAGGGTTCAGCCCTTTATATCAGGCCTTTTATCTTTGCTACAGAAAACACCCTTGGGGTTAAAGTAAGTCATGAATATCTTTTTATGATTATTCTTTCTCCTGTAGGTCCTTATTATGCTGAAGGTTTTAACCCGGTGAAAATCTATGTTACTGAGGAATATGTCAGAGCCTGCCCAGGTGGAACAGGTGAGGTAAAAACCGGTGGAAACTATGCAGCAAGCCTTAAAGCACAGGCTATAGCCCAGCAAAAGGGATACACTCAGGTTCTTTGGTTAGACGGTAAAGAAAAGAAGTATGTAGAAGAGGTAGGTAGCATGAACATCTTCTTCTATTTTGAAAATGAACTAACAACCCCTGCCCTTTCTGGGTCTATCCTTCCTGGTATAACCAGAGACTCGGTCTTAAAACTTGCTACTCACTTAGGTATCCCTTCTAAGGAAAGAAAGATTTCTATAGATGAGGTCATCTCAAGTATAGAAGAAGGTAGATTAAAAGAATGCTTTGGCACAGGAACCGCAGCTGTTATCTCTCCGGTAGGAGAAATTTGTTATAAAGATAAACCTTATGTTATAGGCGAAGGGAAGACAGGCGAACTTACTAAAAAATTATTTGATTACATTACCGGTATTCAATACGGAGAGAAAGAAGACCTGTTTAACTGGACGGTAGTTTTAGACTAAGTGGTTTTTAGACCAAAAAGTTAGAGGTTAAAAATCTACTACTTTCCGTGCCTTAGCAAGCTCTCTTTGAACTTTTACAGCCTTGTCTAATTCTAAATCTGCGGCTTCTTCCAGGCCCTTTTCTCTTAATATCTGACTTCTTGCCATATAAGCTGCCGGATAAACAGGCTCTAAATCTATGGCTTGAGTAAAAAGCTCAAGGGCCTTGTCTAAATCTTTTTTCCGATAGGATATTTGTCCTAACCTAAAATACAACCTTGCGTTTTCTGGTTCTAATGAGATAGCCTTTTCTAAGTCCTGTTCTGCTAAATCTAACTGATCCTTTTGCATATAGATAACCGCCCTTGCTTCCAAGGCTTTTACATGATTAGGGTCTAAACTTAAAACCTTTTCAAAATACTCTAAGGCCTCTTCAAATTTTTTAAGGGTTATTAGCTTTGCTCCCTCCAAAAAAAGGTCTTCTATGTCTATCTGTGACATTTTATCCTCCCCCTCAAAATTTCTTTGTTTAAAATTTATACTTTTTTTAAAAGAATTCAACCCTAAAACTTTGCAAATGATTATCCAAAACTCTTACAAAGTCCCTTTCTTTACTACTTAAAAGCCACAGTCTTAGTTTGTTTTAAAACTTTAGTTTTACAGGTAGTTTTTATTAACTCAGCCTTAGGCAAAAAATTTTGTATCTTTTGTGTGATTAAAGCCAAAGCAAGATGCACCCCATCGGTTGGTTCAGGATGGTCTGAACTATGGACTGAGATGATAAGACCTTCCTTGCCATAAGGATTAACCGCAACAAAGAAACGCTGTTGCAGGCTTTTCTCTGAGACCATAAGGTCAATAAGCAGACCGTCTTCTTTAGTATAAACGTCTAAGACCTTGATAAAATCCTCTCCCTCCTGATAGAGAAACCCCCTGGTTATCACCTGAGATAAAGCTTTAAAATCTGGCAAACCCTTTACCTTTAAGATGTTGATTACCGGCAAGAAATCCTCCTTAGTAAGTTTTAATAAAGGATAAAACTCTTTTACCCAGTCTGATAGGACAACTTTTTTAGTTTTTTTAAACCCGGTAAAATATAAATTCAAACCTTGAGAAAGCCATTTTCTTGCGTATTTGGTAGGATAAAAATCTTCAACCTCAGTTCTTATGGGATCATTCCACAGGGGAGAGAAGGCCTCGTTTTCGGTAAAAAACTGCACTACCTCTTCAAGATATGGTCTATGGTCTGTTGCCATACGAAAAAATCCACCTTCTTTAAGCCGGTCTGCAAGAAGCCATACAAAAGCTCTATTTACTAAACGGTTTTGTCTTTTTTTTCTTTTATCCCATGGGTCAGGAAAGTTAAGATATACTCCGGCTATGCTTTCTGAGGTAAAACCTTTGATAAGCAATGTAGCCCCTTCCATAGGTAAGAGTCTAACGTTATCAACCCCTTCTCTATAGGCTCTTTTTAAAGCCTTTCTTAGCACCTCCCGAGAAATCTCTGTGCCAACAAAGTTAAAGTTAGGATAGGTTTTTGCCAGATGGACGATAAACTCCCCGTTTCCTATCCCTATCTCAACATAGATAGGGTTTGCGTTTCCAAAAACCTCAGCCCAATCAGGCTGAAAGTCTAAATCTTCTTCTCTCAAATAAATTTTACTCTTTAGTACTTCGATTAGAGTATCCACCGCCAAGGGCCTTGTAAAGGCTGACATAGGCATTAAGTAGGTCTGTTTGAAGTTGTATTAAGTTAAGCTTTGCGTTAAGATGGCTTCTTTGGGCGTCTATCACCACTAAATAGTCAACCAACCCTTGCTCAAACTTTTTCTCTGAAAGGGTTAAAACCTTCTCTAAAGAGGCTATTTGCTCTTTTTGAGCCTCTAACTTTTTTTCTGCTGCTTCAACCGCTGCCAAAGCATCGTATACCTCTTTAAAAGCAGTTTTGACGGTTTTTAGGTAGTTATATAAGGCTTCTTTTTTTTGTGCTTCTTTTAATTCTATCTGACTCTTAGTCCTACCAAAATCAAGTATCGGCCCTACTAAAGAAGCCCCCAGGCTCCAAAAAGAGGCAGAATGGGTAATCAGGTTGGCTAACTCATTGCTTTTATATCCTAAGGCACCGGTTAAAGAAATGCTTGGGAAATAAGCAGCCTTTGCTACCCCTATTTCAAAGTTAACGGCCTTAAGAGCCTCTTCTGCTGCGATGATGTCAGGCCTACGGGTTAAAAGTTCAGAAGGTAAAACCGAAGGAGGTTTTAAAGGTAAAGGTAGTTCCCTTTGAACTAAAAGGTCCTTTTCAAAGATTTCCTTAGGGGTCCTTCCTAAAAGGAGAGACAGAGCGGTTTTTAAAGTCTCTCTCCGGTTTTTTAAAGTTTCTACCCTTAGCCTTGCAGACTCATACTCAGCCTTTGCCTGCTCTACCACCAATTCATTAACCAAACCATGCTGAAACTGAGTTTGTCTATACAGATAGGTCTCCCTAAGTTTTTCGGTGTATTCTTCTGCGGTCTTTAGCTGTAGGTTTACTGAAATCAAGTTTAAATAGGTAGAAACTACGTTTGAGATAAGGCTGATCTTTAAGGCTTCTTGGTTAGCTTTAGAAGAAAGCAGCCTTGCAAGTCCTGCTTTTTCTTGATTCCTAAGTTTTCCCCAAAGGTCTAACTCATAAGAAACCAACCCTGAAAGGGAAAAGAGGTAGTCTGTTTGTCCCCCATAAGGGGAACTATATTCAGAAGTTCTACCCCTTTGAGCACTTCCCTGATAGCCCACATAAGGATAAAGTTGAGCCTTTAAACCACCAAGGGTGGCTAAAGCTTGTTCAACCCGGGCTTGAGCTATCAAAAGGTCGTCGTTTTCTTTTAAAGCCTCTTCTACTAATTGATTTAGATAAGGATCGTTAAAGTTTTGCCACCACCTATCCGTTAAAATTGCCGTTGAGTTTTCTAATCTAAGGCTTTGAGGCAAAGGTATTTCTGGTTTCTTTAGCTCAGGGGCTAAAGAACAACCAAAAAAAATAACCGTGCTTAATCCTAATGAAATTAATTTAGTTTTCCTCATTTTCTTCCCGTTAGTTGCGAAAGTTTGGTCCTTGCTTTAACCACCAAGTAATAAAAAAGTGGGATAAAGAAAACCCCAAATAATGTAGCAAAGGTCATACCCATCACCACGGTGGTTCCGATGATGTGTCTACTGTTAGCTCCAGCTCCGGTGGCTAACATAAGGGGTAAAGCCCCGGCGATAAAAGCAAAAGAAGTCATCATAATCGGTCTGTACCTTAACCGAGCCCCTTCTAAGGTTGCTTCAAGTAATCCCATACCTCGTTTCAGCCTTTCCTCGGCAAACTCTACTATCAAAATGGCATTTTTAGCAGAAAGCCCTATCAATACCAAAAGTCCTGCCTGGAAATAAACATCGTTTTCCAAACCAAAAAGGTTTAATCCTAAGGCTGCACCAAAGATAGCAAAAGGTACCCCTAAAAGGATGGCAACCGGAGCACTCCAACTTTCATAAAGGGCAACCAAAATAAGATAAATAAACACCAACGCATAGATAAGGGCTAAGTTACCTTTAGTCTGAACTTTAATCTCTTGGTAAGACACCCCTCCCCAAGCTATGGTATAACCTGGGGGTAAAACCTCTTTGGCTACCTCAGAGATAGCCTTGATAGCATCACCTGAACTATATCCAGGTTTAGGTACCCCCAAAACCTTAGCACTTACAAACATGTTAAACTTCTCTAAGATCGGTGCATCTGGAATAAGCTCTAATTTAATCAAACTGCTAATAGGGATTAAATCTCCTTTCTTAGAACGCACATAAACATAGCTATAATCCCTTAAATCATCACGATATTCGCCTTCTGCCGCTATGTTAACGTGATAAACCCTACCATAAAGGTTAAAGTCGTTGATATAATACTTTCCAAAAACCATATTTAAAGTTTTGTAAACCTCATCTACCTCAACCTCATAGGCCTTAGCTTTGTCTCGGTCAACGGTAACTTTATAGGTAGGTACGTTAGGAATAAAAGTGGTTCTTACTGCCGTAAGTTCAGGCCTTTGATTAGCTTTAGTCACCACTTCCTGCACATATCTATAGAGGTCTAAAATCGACCCCCCAGACCTATCCTGAATATACATCTCAAATCCACCCACCAAACTCATACCTCTAATAGGAGGAGGATTAACTACAAAAATCAAAGCCTCTCTATTTTTTGCAAACGCTTGGTTCAACCTCGGAACCAAGGTAAAAGAAGAATGTTCTTTTCCCTTTCTTTCTTTCCAGTCTTTAAGATGAATAAAAGCGGTTAAAGAATCTGTCTTAAAACCTAAGGTTTGGATGTCAAAACCTGCTATGTTTAGCCACTCTTCTACTTCTTTGGTCTTGGCTAAGGTTTGGTCTATCTCCTTGGAAACCTCGATCGTTCTTTTCAAAGAAGCACCTGGAGGCAGGTTGGCAAAAATGTTAATAAGACCACTATCTTCAAAAGGAACCAAACCTGTAGGCAGACGTTTGATAAAAAACCAAGAGCCTATTATTACAAAAACAAAAATCACAACCCCTAAAGGTGCAAACCTAATAAAGTTTTTCGCGGTGCTAACAAACCATTTTCTGCTTTTGTGGAAAAAGAGGTTAAACAACCTGATAGGTAAGATCGCCTTATGCTCTTTTTCTTCTAAAAATCGAGCACAAAGGGCTGGGGTTAAGGTAAGGGCTACAATCCCAGAGATTATCATAGAGATAGCGATGGTTACCGCAAACTGTCTATAAAAAGCCCCGGTAAACCCTCCTAAAAAAGCCGCAGGTATAAACACTGCAGAAAGCACAAGCACTATCGCTATGATAGGTCCGGTGATCTCGTTCATCGCCTCAATCGTTGCTTCCTTAGGAGGAAGCCTTTTAACCCGCATTATCCTTTCTGCGTTTTCTATAACGATAATCGCATCGTCTACCACCAGCCCTATCGCTAAAACCAAACCGAAAAGGGTAAGAAGGTTGATAGAAAAACCTAAAACATAAAGCCCGGCAAAGGTCCCGATGATAGAAACCGGTATGGCAAGCACAGGAATGATTGTCGCCCTTAGATTACCTAAAAACAGATAGATAACAAAAACCACCAACAGAACCGCTATAACAAACGTAACGACAACTTCCTTTATAGCCTCCTTAACATAAGGGGCAGGGTCATAAGGATAATAAAATTTTATGTCTTCTGGAAAGGTGCGGGAAAGTTCTTTTAAAATAGACTTAACCTTTTGGTTTACCTCAAGGAGATTAGCGTTTGGTGCTAAAAATATACCCATCGGAATGGCGGGATTTCCTTTGTAAAAGGATTCTCTACTAAAATTTTCAGAGCTTAACTCAACGGTGGCTACATCTTTTAAAAGAAGTTTAGACCCATCAGGGTTGGCCCTTAAAGTGATGTTTTCAAACTGGGACACCTTTTCCAGTCTTGACTCCCCTTTTACCGTATAAGAAAATACATAAGACTTGTCTGTAGGTTCTTGGGCAAGCCCACCGGCTGAAAACTGTTGGTTTTGGCTTGCGATTGCGTTAGCTACCTCCTTCGGGGTTAAACCAAACTTAGCGAGTTTATCAGGTTTTAACCAAACCCTTATGGAATAACTTTTGTCGTCAAAAATAAAGACATCCCCAACACCTGGAATGCGTTTCAACTCCTCCACTACATTTAACGCCACAAAGTTAGAAATTTCTACTGGACTTCTTTTATTACCTTCAGATACAAAAGCCACCACAAGAGCAAGGTCAGGAGACCGTTCTCTAACCTGAATCCCCTGTCTTCTTACCTCTTCAGGGAGTCTGCTTAAAGCCATTTGCACCCTGTTGTTTACGTCCATTTTGGCAACGTTAACATCGGTCCCTACCTCAAAAAATACGCTGATGTTAACATCACCACTTGAAGAGGCGGTGCTTGACATATAAATCATGTTAGGAACACCGTTTATATTCTCTTCTAAAGGGGTAACCACCGTTTTTAATACCGTCTCAGCATCTGCCCCTGGGTAATTCGTCCTAACCATTATTTGAGGAGGAGTAAGGGCAGGATATTCCTGAATAGGAAGAACTTGAATGGCCAAAACACCAAGCAAAACAAAAAAGATTGAGAGGACCGCGGCAAACCTTGGTCTTTCGATAAAGAACTTAGAAATCATACCTATTCTCCAACCACCTTTTCCACTTTTACCGAAATACCTGGCTTAAGTTTAAGGAGATTGTCTATGGCTATCAGGTCCCCTGGTTTCAAGCCCTCTTCTATCACCACATAATCGTTTGAGGCCTCTCCTAATTTTACCGGTTGAGGTTGAACCTTATTATCCCTTATTACCCACACCACAGGACCGGTAGGTGTTTGAAAAACAGCCTTCTGAGGAATAAGGATAACATTTCTTCTTTTTACCCCCCTAACCACTACCTGCACAAACTGCCCAGGAAGTAAAACTTTTTCTGGGTTTTTAAACACCGCCCTGGCTTTAACCGAGGCTGTGTTTTCATCGATAAGGGTATCTATAAAGTCTATAATCCCTGAATAACCATAAGCCTTTCCTTCGATCAGCAAGTCCACCTTAAGACCTTTAACCCCTGCCAACCCTTTTTTGGTAAGCTCAAACCCTAATTTGATTAAATCCCTATCCGGAAAAGAAAAGTCTACATAGATCGGGTCTACCTGATTGATCGTTACCAGAGGAGTTCCTGGATTTACTAAATTACCTACGTCAACCAGTCTTTGCCCGGCTATTCCAGAAACCGGAGCTATCACCTTGGTATACCCAAGGTTTATCTCAGCTTGCCTTAGCTGGGCTTTGGCATACTCAACGTTTGCCTTAGCGGTTTTGTAAGCAGAAAAGGCTGCGTCTCTTTCTTGTTCGCTTACAACCCTTGCCTTAAAAGAGGCCTCAATCCTTTTCCAATCCTTTTCAGCCTTTTCGTAATCAGCAAGCGCTTTTTCTAAACCGGCTTTAGCACTTATATAGGCTGCCTCATACAAGTCCGGCTCTATCAAAAAAAGCACCTGTCCTTTTTTGACAAAATCACCTTCCTTAAAATACTGTCTCTGCAAAATCCCGGTAATCCTTGCTGAGACCGTTACAAAAGAAACGCTTCTTGTTTTTCCTGGATAGACCAGCTCAACCGCCTGGTCCTTTGGTTGAGGCACTTGATAGGCGGTTACAGGTATCACCATCGTCTGAGGTTTTTCTACCTTTTTTTCAGAACAACCAAAAAAACTTAAGGTGATTAAAAGTATCCAGATCAATCTCCTAAACATACCCCTTGTTCCTCCGACATATTTTGAAGCTCAACCCCTCTTATAAAAATGTCTACATAACCTTCTATAATTTCCTCTAAATCGTTTTTTCTTAAGTTTAACAGTTCTTTAATTTCCTTGGCGTAAAAATAAGAAAAAAACATCCCTAAAAAAGCCCTGGCTGCAAGCTGGGTGTTTATTCTTCTAAAAAAACCTCTTTCGGTTAGCTCGTTAAAATATCCAGAAAGAAGGTCTATGATGTTTTCTATGATTGATTCGTGAATTTTTTTGATGTAATCAGGATAGCGATGAAAGTCTGTATGCATAATCCTTATCAACTTTTTCTTAGACTCAAGAACGTTTAAAAACTCTCTTGCTATCTTTTTTAAAGCCGTCTCTGGAGGGTCTCCCTTTATTAAAGGCAGGATCTCTTTTAGCTTAGGCAAAAAGGAATACCGATTGATGGTTTCAGCAAACAGGTTTTCTTTAGACCGAAAATGCCTAAAAAGGGTGACTTCAGCTACCCCTGCCTCTTTGGCAATTTCTTTGGTTGTGGCCCCTAAAAATCCCTTCTCAGAAAAAATCTTTAAACCTGCCTCAAGCAACCTTTCCCGAGTGTTTCTTGCCATCCCTCAACCACATTTAGTAAGCACTTACATTAAAATTTGACTATAGCATGGTTTTTATTTTTATCAAGACTATTAATACTGTTAGAGAATGTTTTGTAAAGGTTGATCTTTTAATCTTTAGGATGAAGACTCAGATAGTATATTTCTCTGTTTACGTCACAATACAAAGGAATATCCTAACCTCGTTTAATAGCATAAGACTCATCAAAAAGTCTTTTAAAAAGAAAAAAAGGGCGGGGTTTCAAACCCGCCCTTTTTTTTCAATCTTTAGAGCTTATTACCTCAACAGCTGAAGCACTAATTGAGGCTGTGTGTTAGCCTGGGCAAGCATGGCAATAGTTGCCTGCATACGGATCTGGTAGGTGGTAAACTCAGCCATTTCTTTGGCGTAGTCGGTGTTCCTGATAACGGATTCGGCCTCTTTGGTGTTGTCGTAGGCAACCTTCTGAGAGTCAAAAATAGACTGAAGGTTGTTCATAGTGGCACCGATCTGGGCTCTTATGGTGTCAACCTTTCTTAAGGCTATCTCTGCGATAAGCATCGATGCCTCTGCACCTTCATTTGAGGTAACGTCTATAGAATAAAGGTTCTTAAACTGAGAACCTCCTGCACTACCAATCTCGAAGTCTCCTAATTTACCTGCTATATTAGTATCTATATTCATCTCAAACTCTTTATCGTTGGCAATATAAAGGTCTCCCACCTTAACTGCAGCAGCAGTAGAAGAATTAGTAATAGCGGTTACACTACCCGAAGAGGCACCCTCAAGGTCATTTATTATCTGATTTATATTAATCGTACCGCTTCCACTTGCTAAAGAAATCTCTACACCTATGGTATAACCTTTGGAAGAGGTAAGCACAAGCCTTCCTGCGTCAGTAGAAGCTGTCAAGTCAGCTCCAGCTGTAGCAGCAGCACGGTTGATTTTTTCAACCAATTCATCAAGAGATACTGTAGTTTCTGCATCAAAATTAAAAGAAACATCTCCTACTTTAAAAGCTATAGTCGCCGTTCCAGAAACATCGGCTATTCCTGTATATTTTTCACCCACGCTAACATTAATAGCTTTTGCCTTAAAACCAACATCGTTTAACTTTTCGTTAACCTGCTTTGCTATATACCCTGCATCAAGGATATAATCATTTCCATTTTTTATGGTAGCATCTATTACCCTTCCGCCAATGGTTATAGTCTGGTTACTAGCAGAAACAACATCAGTTAGACCTGTGAAAGAAGCAGCTTGTCCTTTATATCCGCTGGTTTTAACCATGTGAGCACCTAAACTCTGAGCCCTCACATCATCTACCGATAGATAAACCGTCTGCTCAAGACGAGCCCCATAATGGATATACTTGTCCTTAAACGTACCATCCAAAAGCTTAATCCCGTTATACTCTGTATCAGCACCTATTTTCTGAATAGCATCAACAAAATTCCTAATTTCCTGTTGCAATGCGCTTCTTGCTGTCGGGTCGTTGATGTCGTTGGCTGCATTCTGAGCCCTTATATAGATTTCCTGAAGTTTGTCAAAAATCTGTCCGGCTGAAGCCTCTGCAATCTGTAAGGCTGAAATACCTGTCTGGATGTTTCTATTACCCTGTTCGTAACCCTTAGCCACCGTTCCAAGCATGTCTGCGATAAACAAACCTGCTGAGTCGTCTGCAGCATTCAAAATCCTATTTCCTGTAGACAACCTCAACAAACTCTTGTTTAGTGCACGCTCATTTCTCAACAATGATGTATGGGTCTGAGCGGCACCTTCATTAAAGTTAATTCTGACTGCCATATCAGCCACCTCCTTTTGTTTTTTTCTTTCTGCTTTTGGATATTTTTATCGGAAAGCTTTGAAAAAACTTTAGCCCTATCCTTTAAAAATTAAAAACTTTAACCCTTTTACTTTTTCTAAGAAAATGCTAAAATAAAATCAAAGATAAAACCTAAACCCAAGTCTTAACCAAAGGATTGGACATGACTTTTAAAAATTTTTCAACCCAAGAAAAATTAGAAGCCTTATCTTACCTAAAATCCCGTCAAAAAACCAAAGACCAGTCTATTTTTCTTTCTCCAGATTTTGAGTATTTAGTTTTTAAAGCCAAAGACGAACACGACGAACCTCCCCCAGACCTTCCTCTTAAAATTTCTCATTTTCTTTCGCTATACGATAAGGCTAAACATCAACCTCCCCCAACAAAGCTTTATCTTACCAAACCTGCTTGGGTAGAGGTCCTTTCTACTGAAGGAGGGGCTACCAAAGAATACCTTCTACGGTTAGAAGAAGAAACCTACTTAATCGACAACCGCTCAACCCAACCTCTACCTTATCAAGCCCTTACTAAACTAAAAGACCTTCCTTTTTCAGACCCAACCTTTGTTCCCCCTAACCAACCAAACGTTTATACGTATACTCATCTTTGGACGGTTGAGTGGCTTGACAAGGGTATGCTTATTCTTACCTTTCAAGAAGGTTTTGTCCACCAGCATTTGGTGCTTCAGTTTGACTGGATGGAAGGACAAGTCCTTATCCCTTCGGTTAACTCAGCCTGTTTTGGCTACAGGTTTTACATAGAAGACCCTCTTATCCTAAAGGCCTTTGAAACCCTCTGGGAGATGTCCCAAACAACCGGGTTTACCCCAGATATTTTTAAAAACCTATAAAATTACCTTAGGAGACGCCTATGGTCTCTTCTCAGATTGCAAGCTACTTAGAAAGAAGTTCCTGGATAAGAAAAATGTTTGAAGAAGGTATTAAACTTAAAAAAACGTATGGAGAAGACCGGGTTTTAGACTTAACCTTAGGAAATCCAGACCTTCCACCGCCTCCTCAAGTAAGAGAAACTTTACAAAAATTGGTAGAAAATTACGACCCTTGTTTTCATCGTTATATGCCTAATGCCGGTTTTCCTTTTGCCCGGGAAATGATGGCTAAAAAGGTAACTGCCGAACAAGAAGTTGCGGTCAATCCTGAAGACGTAGTTATGACCTGTGGTGCAGCCGGTGCCTTAAACATCGTGTTTAAAACCCTTCTTAATCCAGGAGAAGAGGTAATTTTTCCTTCTCCCTTTTTCGTAGAATACTTTTTTTATGCTGAAAACCATCAGGGGATACCTAAACCTGTGCCTACCAACCCTGATTTTTCCCTTAACCTTGAGGCTTTAGAACGACACATTACCCCAAAAACCAAGGTAGTTTTGATAAACTCCCCTAACAACCCTACAGGTCAAATCTATACTGAAGAGGAGGTAAAAGGTCTTGCTGACCTTTTAACCCAAAAAAGTAAAAATTTAGGGCGTCCTATCTATCTGGTTTCTGATGAACCTTACAGGAACTTAGCCTTTGACGGAGAAAAAGTACCTTCTATTTTTAAGTATTATCCTAACAGCTTTATAGCCTATTCCTTTTCTAAAGAGCTTTCTCTTGCAGGAGAAAGGATAGGGTTTGTGGCAGTCCATCCTGAAATAACCCCTAAACAGCTGATTTTAGACGGTTTAGTTCTTTGCAACAGGATTTTAGGGTTTGTAAACGCACCGGCTTTAGCCCAGAGACTTGCGACAGAATGTGCCTTTGCTAAGGTAGAAGTAAGTATATATCAAAGGAGAAGAGACCTTATTTGCGAGATGTTGCAGGAAGCAGGCCTTGAGTTTGTTAAACCTAAAGGAGGTTTTTTTATCTTTCCTAAGGTACCGATGGATGATGTAGAGTTTTGTCAAAGGCTTAAAGAACGTTTAATATTGGCTGTGCCCGGAAGAGGGTTTGGGGTCTCAAACCATATCCGACTCTCTTTTTGCGTAGACGAAGAAACCCTTAAAAAAATGAAAACTTTTTTTGTAGAAGCGGTAAAAACCATCCTTAGTCAAGCCTAAATACTCTTGATGTTTAAGTTTAAACTTCTATACGAAAGTCAAACTACTAAAGCAAGGATAGGAAGATTAATTACCCATAGAGGGGTGGTTGAAACCCCGGTGTTTATGCCTGTAGGCACCCAGGCTACCATCAAAGCCGTCCCCCCTGAAAAAATAGCCTCCTTAGGTTATAGGATTATCTTAGCCAATACCTACCATCTTTACCTAAGACCTGGCGCTGAAGTTGTAAAAGATTTAGGGGGGCTTCATCGGTTTATGAACTGGTCAAGGCTTATCCTAACTGATAGCGGAGGCTTTCAGGTCTACAGCTTATCTCAGTTTAGAAAAATTAAAGAAGACGGTATAGTTTTTAAGTCCCATCTGGATGGCTCAGAACACTTTATCACCCCGATTGAGGCTTTAGAAATCCAGAAAAAACTTGGGTCTGACATAGCTATGGTGCTTGATACCTGTATTCCCTATCCCCTTTCTTACGAAGAAACCAAGGCTCTTACCGACCTTACACACCGATGGGCGTTAGAATCCTTTAAGTATAAACAAAGACATGAAAACCATAAACAGGCGGTTTTTGGTATCATTCAGGGGGGTATGTTTCCAGACCTTAGACAAAAAAGCACAGCTTTTATTACTTCTTTAGAGTTTGAAGGATATGCCATAGGTGGACTTTCGGTAGGAGAACCTTTAGAGCTAAGGAACGAAATGATAGAGATTTCAACCAGTCTTATGCCTAAGAATAAGCCCAGATATCTAATGGGAGTTGGAACTCCTCTGGATATTGCTGAGGCAGTAGCCAGAGGAGTAGACATGTTTGATTGTGTACTGCCAACCAGAAACGCAAGGAGAGGAAGTCTGTTTACCTCCCAAGGTCCTTTATCGATAAAATCCTCTAAGTTTAAAACTGATTCAGAGCCTATAGACCCTATGTGTGACTGCTACACCTGCCGAAATTTCTCCAGAGGTTATTTAAGACATCTTTTCCATGCTAAAGAACTTTTAGTCTATCAATTATTAACCCTTCACAACTTATTTTATTATGCTAAACTTATAGAGGAAATAAAACAAAGCATCCAGCAGGAAAAGTTGCCAAGCTTGATCCAAAAGCTAAAAACTTTATACGAAAAATCAAATTAAAAAGGAGGCAGTTTTATGAATTTGAATTCCCTTTTGGTTTCTAATCTTTGGGCTATGGGTGCACCTCAAGGACAAGCCCCTCAAGGAGGATTGGTAGGGTTTATCATCTCTCTTTTACCTCTTATCATCATCTTTGTCATCTTTTACTTTCTTCTTATCAGACCTCAGCAAAAAAGGATGAAAGAACACCAAAAGTTTCTTTCTGAACTAAGACCAGGACAAAAGGTTTTCACCACCGGTGGTATCGTAGGGAAAGTAGTAAAGATAGAAGGCGACATCGTGTGGTTAGAGGTGGACAAGGATACCAACATACCTGTAGTAAAGGGTTATATCGCAGGACCTATTAATTTTTAGTCTTTTTTATAGCACTTGATGGTTATTTATCCAATCAGAAAGGGTCTTTAAAGCCCTTTGTGCCATAAGAAAGTATTTTTGATTTTTAGGGACTTTTCTTTCAAGCTGAGGGAAAAGTCCCCAGTTTATGTTCATAGGTTGAAAGTGCTTTGGGTTTGCCTCAACCAAATAGTGAACCAGCGCACCGATGGCTGTTTCCTTAGGCGGTATTAACAAAGGCTTATTTCTGACCAATCTTTCTACGTTAAGCCCTGCTAAAAGCCCCATAGCCGTAGACTCTACATAACCTTCAACCCCTGTAAGCTGTCCTGCTAAAAATACGTTTGGTTTCTTTTTAAGTTGTAAAGTAGGGGTTAAGACTAAGGGTGCGTTGACAAAGGTGTTTCTATGGATGGACCCTAACCTTGCAAACTCAGCCTTCTCAAGGCCTGGTATAATTCTAAATACCCTTTTTTGTTCTTCATACTTAAGCTTGGTCTGAAAACCTACCAGGTTATACAAAGTTTTTTCTTGGTTTTCAGGCCTTAGCTGGACCACAGCATAAGGTTCTTTCCCTGTCTTAGGGTCTATCAACCCTACCGGCTTCATCGGACCATAAAGTAGAGTCTCTTTTCCTCTTTCAGCCATCACCTCTATCGGAAGACATCCCTCAAAATACTTTGGGTCCTCAAAAGGATGCAGAGGAACCTTTTCGGCTGTAATTAAAGCCTCCCAAAACCGTTCGTATTCCTCTTTCGTAAGAGGACAGTTTACATATGCCCCTTCTTCGTCTTTACCATAACGGTCTGCCACAAACACCTTTTCCCAGTCTATGGTCTCTGCATAAACTACCGGAGAAATGGCATCATAAAAATGTAAATAAGGCACTTCTATCAACTTAGCTAAAGCCTGGTCCATGGCTTCGCTGGTAAGAGGACCGGTAGCGATAATAACTATCTTGTCTTCTGGAATTTCTTTTACTTCTTCCCTGATAACCTTTATATTAGGATGAAATAGGATCTTTTGGGTGATATATTCAGAAAAAAGTTTCCTATCAACCGCTAAAGACTTACCTGAAGGAACCTCAAATTTTAAAGCAGCTTCTATTATCAAAGATTTTAAAAGCTTAAGCTCTTCTTTTAGAAGTCCTACTGCCTTGGTAAGTTCTTTAGAACGAAGTGAGTTAGAACAGACAAGTTCAGCCAAAAACTCTGTTTTATGGGCTGGGGTGTTTTTAAAAGGTCTCATCTCAAAAAGAGAGACCTTAACCCCTCTAATCGCAAGCTGCCATGCAGCTTCAGACCCGGCAAGACCTCCACCTACTACCCAAACCTCAGACATTTTCTATGGTTGATAATCGATCCCTTCAATGGGGATGTAGGCTATTTTAGGAGTGATAAAAACAAGTAGTTCAGAGTTAGACAACATTTTCTCTTTTCTCTTAAAAAACTCTCCAGCCCCAGGAATGCTTGCAAGCCCAGGAACGTTGTCTATATTGTCAGAGATGTTTTTAATCTTTACCCCACCGATTACTAAAGTTTCTCCATTATCAAGTAAAACCGAGGTAGCGATGTTGCTAGTATTAATGGTTGGTTCTCCAGAAACAGTACGGCTCCAATCAGGTTCTGACTTTTCTATAGAAATATCAACAAAGATTTTACCTTCTGGGGTTACTGAAGGTGTGACTAAAAGTCTTAAACCTGCATCTATAAAATTAACGGTTGCTTGGTTGATGTTAGCGGCATAACTTAAATAAGGGATTCTGTATCCTTGCTGGATTACAGCCTGTTCTTTATCTAAGGTTAAGATTTGTGGTCTTGAAAGCACCCTTGCAACCCCTGTTTCTTCAAGGGCAGAAAGGGTTACATCAAGCACAGCTCCTGTCTTACCAAAATATCCAAGTATTACTCCCAAATTACTCGTAGCCCCGGCTACCCCTAAATCAAAGATGGCTGAACCAGGAACATTAATAGTACTGTTGCCTGTAGAGGGTTGTTTAGCATCTGGTCCATATGGATTGGGATAAGGATAATTAGTTTGTCCGGTGTTAGCCGAAGGATTAGGAGAAACCCCCCACATGCTGTGGTCTGTTGCCTTCCAAGCAGCACCACCCCATTTAATCCCTAATTTATGGGTGTACTCATCTCTTATCTCAACAATCCTTGCTTCTATTACTACCTGAGGTCTTGGTCTATCTACTGCCTTGATGATAGCCTCAACCTCATCTAAGATCTTAGGAGTAGCCTTAACTATGATGGTATTAGTCATAGGCTCAAAGGTAACCTTGTTTGGATCTTTAAGTAATTCCTGAAGTTTTTCAGAAAAACGATGGGTTTTTAAAAGATCTATTACCTTATTTGCCCTTAGATATTTAAGGGTAAAAGTTTTCGTAATCAGCACGTTTTTTTCTTCTTGTAATTTTTGCAAAGCATCAAAGATGTCTCTTTGAGCTTCTATCTCTGTCTTGACGCCTTCTTTACCTTGAGCTATGGCTTTTAAATAATCTTTATAGATTTCAGCATACTTTTTGGCCTCATCTAAGGTTGCGATAATCATCAAGTTTTCTGTTTTTAATTTTGCCAAACCAAAATTAGAAACTATAGCATCCAAAATCAAATCCCAAGGAACATTCTTAGCCCTTAGGGTAACCATCCCGTTAACCTTATCACTAACCAAGAGGTTAATCTTACCCACCTCTGCTAAGAGTCTTAAAACAGCATGCAAATCAGCCCCTTGAAAATCAACCGTTATAGGAATACCTGTGTATTTATCCCCTGAAAGAGGTGAAGTAAACCTTCTTTCATTTAAAAAAATTTCATACGGTTGGTTAGAAATCCTATTTTCTAAAATAGCCTTAACTTCTCTTAAAGTTTTTTCCTCTAAAGTTTCCACCTTTTTATCTTTGATAACTACGTTTATAGGGGTTGAAGGTTTTTCCCATAAAAATTCTAACAATATTTTATTTTCTAAGTCTTTGGCTTGAACATTAAACTTTTGGGTTAAGGTTAAGGTTAAAACTATCCCGCTTTTTTCTAAACTAACGTCTACCTCTTTGATTAAATCTTTGGGTAAATGCCTTACCCAATTTGATTTTAAAGGAACTACATTTTGTAAAAACAAGGTCAGCCTTGTCTGATCAACCTTTAAAGTATATTGTGGTTTTCCGTCAAACTCGAAAATCAACATATCCACAGGTTGTTTTAAATATAAAACCTCTCTTAGATTAACCTTAGCTTGAGCTTCAACCACCCAAAAAGTTAAAATAAATATGAGTATACCAAACATAATTTTCCTTATATCCATACCTCACTCCTTGATTAAACTTAAAACCCTTTGCACTTTTTTACGGTTTCCATAGAGGTCTACGATCTCTTCTTCTACTAAAACTTGATTTTTTTCTACCTTTAAAACCTTATAGTTTCCTACTTTGCTGCCGGTTTTTACCAAATAACCTATCCTTCCTTCATCTTGAATAAGGGCCATCCTTTGTCCTTGTTTATCAACTATTCCTACTAACCGGATAGAAATCACGTCTTCATAACTTATAGTCTTACCTACTACCGGTAAAACAAAGGGATTTTTAATTTCCTTAGGGTTTATTACATAAGCTTCTTTAGCAAGTTCAGTTTTCCAAGTTTCAAGCTCTTTATCTATTAAAGTTGCATTAAAACTTACTGCCTTTGGAGATGTGTCCTCTTTTTTATTATTACATCCCATCAAAAAAACAACCAAAAAAAACAAACTGATTAAACAAAATTTAAACTTCATTTCTTTTCCTTACCTTCTTTATTTTCTACCGGTTTGCCTGTGTACTGAAAAGTACTTAAATTTAACCCAAGGGTAAGTCTTTTATCTTTAATCTTAAACTCAAGTTCGTTTATTACCACTAAACGTGGAAGCTTTTGAATTTCGTTTAAAAACGCTATCATGTTGTTAAAGTCTCCTGTAAGTTCTACGGTTATAGGTATAGCTTGGTAATAATCTTTAACCACTTCTTTCTCTGGTTTAAATAAAATTATTTCTAAGTTGTTCTTTTTAGCAAGCTCTGCCACTTTTTTTAAAATAATGGGTATTTCTTTTTCATCTGGAAAAAGGTTTTTAACTACCTCTAAAAACTCCTTCCTTGCTGCCATCTGTTTGTTAAGAAATTCAAGCTTAGTTACTACTTGTGAGTACTTAGCAATCTCAAGGTCTAATTTGTTAATATCTTCTTTTAAAATGTTGATTTTTTCTTTGTTTGGTTGGTAATAAAATTGATAAAACAAGGCAAGAGGACCTAACACCAAAACGATTAAAACCAATATTTTTGTCCTGAGCGGGGTAACTTCATCCCAGGTTTTAATCCTTTCGGTTAAAACCTTTATTATTTTCATCAAAATAAAACCTCTGCCTGAAATTCTACCAATTTATCCTGTTTTTTAACCTGAGTAATGTTTACCTGCTTTACTATATCCTTTTTTTCTTCTAATGTTTTAAAATACTCTCCTACTTCTTTCATATCAATGCTTACACCTTCTATTTTTGTTTGATTAGAATTTACTTTTAATAAACTAAAATAAACTTGGTTTTTACCAAAATTGCTAAAAACTACATTTACCTTTTTTAATACTTTTTCCTGTTCTTTTTTAAGAGATAAAATAGTTTCTATCCTTTTTTTAGCCTCTTCGTTTTCCTTTTCAAGTTGGACTACTTTTTGAGATATGCTTTTGTATTCTTGAAGTTTAGCTTCTTTGGTCGTCTTTTCTTTAACAAGCTCTTTTTTTTGTTTTTCTATAGAAATAAAACCGCTTATCAGTAAAGATAGAACAAAAAACACAGAAGCTATAAGAAGTTTATAAAACTTAAAAGGTTCTTTATGAACCTCTTCTTTTACAACCTCTTTAGGTTTAGGTAAAAGGTTAAACTTAATAATCATATAAATTCCCTCAAGGCTGCAGCTACGGCGTTAGCTCCTTGAGTATTTATAATTTTAAGATAAGAAGGATCTATATTAGGGTCTATATCTATCCTTTCTTGAAGTTCCAATTTTTTGGTTTCAAGGTTAAGTTTTGTGGTAAAAATTTTTTCTATGTCTAAAATTCTTGCCCCACCACCTACAAGATAAATCGTTTCTAAACTCAGATTAAACTTGCTTTGCACAAAATCTATAGTATACTCAACTTCTTTTAAGATTTCGTCGATGTAATTTATATAAACCTTTTTAACTTCTTGAAACTTTTCAAACTTCAACGGATTAACCATAGTCATCTCAACCAAATCTTTATCAGGTACCAATTTTTTTATTTCTTTTTTTAAATTTTTTAAACCAAGATTAAAAAGCTCTCGGTTGTAAACTGGAATATCCTTATTAGAAAAAAGAAGCCTAACCTTGCTTTCTCCCCAGTCGATGATTAGCTTAGCTTTTTCTCCCATTTCTAAAAACTCAACAAGATTATGAAGGTTTATAAAATCAGTGTCCATGTTATTCACATTAAAATTGAGACCCTTTAAAAGGTTCTCATATTGATGTGCTATATCTTTCTTTATAACTAAATACAAAATTTTATAAACATTTTGCATGGGGAAAATAAAATAACTGTAATAAACATCGTCTAAGTTATAAGGAATATCATCATTAAGTCTTTTTTTTATCTCTTCCTCCGAGGGTATATACTGAGATTGAAAGGAATCATATATAACTACATCATAAGAAATAGAAAGGTTGACTTGATGAGAATTAGGATGAAAAACCTCAAAAATATTTTTTAGGTTGGTGCTAAGATACTGAAAATCATTGATAATCCCGTTTACAATAACGTTAGGATAGGTTTTACCCTGGATAAAATTAGTAAGAATTATTTTTCCTTTGTTTAATACCACCTCTGCTAACTTAATAGAATAAGTCCCTATATCTATCCCTATATAAGAGTTTTTTTGAGACTTTTTAAAATTAAAAAATTCTTTAAATTGCTGAAGATTAAACATTTGCTTCATATTTTTATAATACTTTTTTAAAAATCAAAGTCAAGCTTCAATTTTATTTTTTTGGTAAAACTCCCCTA
>OGCH01000475.1_pt1 | contig 20545 bp, 20 predicted proteins | sample 1570111 | NCBI WGS metagenome assembly OGCH01 (sample SAMN03436243, study PRJEB24508) | hot springs metagenome | biome: Desert Springs; feature: Hot Springs; material: Water | place: USA: Great Boiling Spring, Nevada | collected 2008-12-01 | depth 0 m m | reverse complement strand
GGCGGCTGTCGAGGGCGACGGCTGCGCCGTGCTGGCGAGCCAGTTCGAGTTTCCGCTCCTGGATGTCGAGGGCCAGGACGACCGCACCGAAGGCGCTAGCGATCTGCACGGCATGGAGGCCCAAGCCCCCGACACCGATGATGGCGACTCCCTCGCCGGGTTGGAGACGGCCGACGGTGAGCAGGGCGTGATAGGACGTGAGGATCGCGTCGGTCGCGATAGCTGCGGCAGCATCGGACACGGAGTCCGGAACGGCAACCAGTGCCTGTGCGGGGACGGCCACGAAGTCGGCGTACCCACCGTCGCGGGCGATTCCCATCCACCGGCTATTGATGCACAGGTTGTCGCGACCGGCGCGGCAATAGGCGCAGTTGCCGCAACCGACCGGACCGAAGACGGCATAGCGCCGGCCGAGCTCGATGCCGGTCACCCCTTCGCCGAGCTCGACTGCTTCACCGCAGATCTCGTGGCCGAGCGTGAGCGGTGCTGGCACCGGGAAACCACCGAGTTCATCGAAGATGATGTGGAGGTCGGAGTGGCACAGGCCAGCCGCTCGGACGCGCAGGAGCACTTCACCGCGCTCAGGAGCGGGGCGGTCGATCTCGACGAGACGGAAATCGTGGGGACCGAAATAGCGGGCTGCTCGCATGGCGCTCCCTCCCTTCCCGGGCTGGCGGCTAACGTCAGCGCATCTCGCGACTCATTGGCACATCAGTCGTATCCTTGCCTGCATTCTACCAACACGCTCTCGCGCCGAGCGCGACGATTCCGTGAACAGATCATCTCTTTCTGCTGGGGGCTTCTCTCGTCCTGAGCCCAGACACCTTGCCGGGTAGCTCGTCGTCGCTGCCGCGCGGGTGGGAATGCTTTCACACTTTCCACCGCGGGCGATCCTGCGCGCTCGACGACGACTGCTCCGGCGAGTCTTTCTCCCTTGTGGCAACAACAGGCAGTCGGTCGGGTAGGAGCAAGGGACGACCTCCCGAGTATGCTGGTTGCCGACCGCGAGCGAGTCGTTTGTCGGGCTTCGCCACTCTCATTCCGGGGAAACTGTCGCATGATGCCAGCGAGCCGTCACCTTGGCGCACGGTCGGTGGCTCTGCTATACTGCAAGTGCACGCGCGTGCAGTCGGACGCCGGATGAAACAAAGATTAGGTAGAACACAAGGGGGACGCGATGAGGCGATTGTTCACCGTCATCATGATCATAGCGGCGCTCGCGGCCGTGCCATTGACTGTGGCGGCTGCGGGTCACGAAAAAGCGCGGCTCACCGTGGTGCATGGTGTCCCGGACCTGGTCGTGGATGTCTACGCCAACGATGCGAAGGTGTTGTCCGATTTCACCTTCGGCACCGTCACTGATCCGTTGGCGCTCGATCCCGGTACCTACAAGCTTGCGATCCGGCCGGCTGGGGCTGACCCGGCGAGCGCTCCGGTTCTCTCGGCGGAAGCGACGTTGGCCGCCGGCCAGAACGCCTCGGTCGTCGCTCACCTGGATGCCAACGGGCAACCGCGTCTGAGCATCTTCGTCAACGACACCTCGACGGTAGCGAGCGGCAAGGGGCGCCTCATCGTCCGACACACCGCCCAGGCTCCGGCGGTGGACGTGCGGGCTGGTGGTGCGGTCGTGTTCGCGAACCTGGCCAATCCGAACGAAGCGAAGGCGGATGTCGATGCCGCGACCTACTCGGTCGACCTGGCGCCGGCTGGGCAGGCACAAGCGGTCTTCGGACCGGTCGACTTGCCGGTCGCAGCTGGAGCGGCGACGATCGTCTATGCCATCGGTTCGATCGAGGGGGGATCTTTCCGGCTGGTGACCCAGGTGATCACCGGTCTGGGTGCTCCACCGAGTCATGTCGGGACCGGTGGAGGCAGCGCGGCGAACGCGACGCTGCCGTGGACGGTCGCGCTACTGGCTGCGCTGCTGGCGCTCGCTGGCAGTGCGACGCTCGCCCGCGTGCCGGTACGAAGCAAGCGCAATCTCCGGTAATGGCGCCTCTCCCTCCCGTCGCAGCGGGTGCTCCGGTTTCGGCCAGGGCACCCGCTGCGTTCGATTGCGGAAGCGCTGAGCGAGGATCGGTATGACCGCGTCAATACGTCGGCGCAAGGCGTTCGGGACAACGGCGTTGCTCTTGGCAGCGATGCTGATCGGTGGGTGGTTGAACGCGTCCTCGCACGTCACGCCGCTCGGTCCGGTCGGGGTACCACCGAGCGTGCCGGAGGCTGACGCGCTGCGAGCCGAGACGGGGCGGGTCGTTGGGCGAGAGATTTTGAGTGAAGAAGTCGCGGTGCTCCCGTTGCCCGAGACGTGGATTCCGCCGAGAGACTCCCTCAGTTCGGCGGTCAAGGAGCCCTCGCCGATCCGTGAACCACTGTTGGTGATGCCGCGACTGGTCGAGCCGGTGCGTATCCGGATTCCGAGCATCGGCGTCGATGCTCCGATCCAAGCTGTCGATCTGGCACCCGACGGCAGTTTGGCGATCACCGACGACGGCGACATGGTGTTCTGGTATCGGGGAAGCGCCTACCCCGGTTGGCCGGGGCGAGCGTTACTGGCCGGCCATCTGGATCGGGTGGAAGGTGGTTGGGCTGTGTTCGCCGGCTTGCACCGGTTACAGCCGGGTAGCGTGGTGCTGGTGGAGCTGGCCGATGGGCGGGTGCTCCACTACACCGTGATGGGTCAAGCGCGCGCCGTGAGCACGAACCTCCCGGCGGAGCTGCTCACCAGCCAGAACGAGTCGGAACTCGTCTTGATCACCTGTGCCGGCTGGTGGGATCCGCTGCGCCGGACGTACAGCGACAATCTTCTCGTTTTCACGCGCCTCGAAGGACTCGGCCCAGTGGGCTAATCGAGCCTGACGGTGTCCGCATCACGGAGTACCGTGTCGAGTGCCGCGGAGAAGATCTCCAGGGTGCGCGCGATATCGGCTTCGCTGTGGGCTAACGAGAGGTAGAGCTTTTCGCCCGGGTTGACCAAGAGACCACGTTCCAGGCAGGCGAGGCCGAAGCGAATCGCTCGCTGGCGATCGGCTCGAAGCAACGCAGCATAATCCCTGGGCTCTTCCTCGGCGAAGACGACCTGGAGGACTGGTCCTTCCCCGATGACTTGAAGCGGTATGCCGCGTGTGGAGGCCAGTTCACGCAATCCGGCCCGGAGTTGCTCGCTGAGCCGGTAGAGATGGTCGTACACGCCAGGCTGTCGGAGAACCTGCAAGGTGGCCAGCCCGGCAGCGGCCGCCAGCGGATTGCCGTTGAGCGTCCCGCTGAGATGCGCGACCGGTTCGCCACGAGACCGGCGCGTGGGGTCGGTGAGTGCCATGATCTCGCGGCGGCCGGCGACAGCAGCGAGCGGGTAGCCACCGCTCAACGCCTTGCCGAAGGTCGCCAGATCGGGTACGACGCCGTACCGTTCCTGGGCTCCTCCATAGGCGAGCCGGAACCCGGTAACGACTTCGTCGAAGATGAGGAGGATTCCGTAGCGCTCGGTGAGCTCGCGCAGGCCGCTCAGGAAGCCGGGTGCTGGTGGGAGCGCTCGCTGCAGCGGCTCGCAGATGACGGCAGCCAGCTCCTCGGCATGCTGCTCGATCAGCGCGCGCGTGAGGTCGAGGTCGTTCCAGCGCGAGACCAGGACGGTCTCGGCGACTTGGGGTGGGATCCCGGCGGAATCGGGTTGCGGCTGCGGTGGGTCCGAGGGGACGGCGGGGAAAGCGCTGATGAGGGCGTAGTCGTGGACGCCGTGGAAGGCCCCTTCGAACTTGAGGATCTTGGTACGACCAGTGTAGGCGCGGGCGATGCGCAGCGCGTGGAAAGTCGCCTCGGTGCCGGTAGAGACGAACTTGACCTGCTCGGCGCAGGGAACGGCCCGGATGATCTCTTCCGCCAGCTCGATCGCGGCCGGCGTGAGCGTGTAGAAGGTCGAGCCGAGTGCCGCCTGACGCGAGACGGCTTCGACGATAGCGGGATGGGCATGGCCGAGGATGAGCGGTCCCGAACCGAGCACATAGTCGATATATTCCCGACCGTCGACGTCGACGACGCGGCTTCCCAAGCCGTGCGAGAGCACGACGGCATGCGACTCGGGGAGCACGAAACTGGTCAGGGCGCCACCGAGCGCCTCGCGTGCGCGGCGGAGCCAATCGGTGCGGGTAGCGTCAGGTGTTTTGGTCACTGTTGGCCCCCGCCGGGCTGGTGGCTGGGATCGCTGCTTCTTCCTGGGCGCGCCCGGCCCGGCCTCGCCGACGACGACGGACGGTGGGGCGACCGGCTGGTGCGGCACTCTCTGAGGGTAACGACCAGTGGTGCAGCCACTTGAGGACGCGGGGAACCACGTACGTCGTCGTACCGATGACGCCGGGAATCCGCTGGAGCTTCTCGGTGATGAAGCGATAGAGCGCATCGACCGTGGGGACGAAGACTTGGATGCTGATGTCGCGCTCGCCGGTGGTGAGGCCGACGTAGGCGACCTCTTCCATGGCGACGAGTTGCTGAGCAACGTCCTCGAGGCGCCCCGGTTCGACTTCCAGGAAGATGTCAGCGGTCACATCGTAGCCGAGGGCCGAAGGATTGACGATCGCGACGAGCTTGACGATGCCGTCCTCGACGAGCCGGTTGATGCGAGCGCGGACGGTTCGCTCAGCGACACCGAGCCGGCGAGCGATCTCGGCGCTCGGCATGCGGCTGTCCTCCTGGAGGAGACGGATGATCGAGCGGTCGAGTGCATCGATCGGGCGTACCATCGTTCCAGCGCTCCTCACTCCCTGGTCTCCATTGACCAGCTGTCGCACCATCTCGGTGCTGAGTCTGCACAGCAGTGCGTCTTCGCCTGCTCGTCTCACCGGTACCCGCCTCTCGCGAGTCGAGCGCCGGTTTCGTCAGCAGTGTGCCCGATTATACACCGGTTACGACACGATCACCTCCTCTCTGTGCTGGAGAGTAGCGTCGATCGTCCGAGAACGAGGACGACTCCGGCGACGACTTCGACGCCGATTAGGAAGTAGACCTGCACGATGAACGCGCCGACGATACCGAGAAGGACGGCAAGGAGGCTGAGGAGGAACGCCGAGAGCCCTCGCCGGAAGTTCAGCAAGCTCGACGCAGCGTGTAGCGAAGCCAGCACGAGGGCGATCAGCAGAGCGCGCGGTGCGGCGGTCAAATAGAAGCGATAGGCGAGCGAGATCCACAGCAGCGCCACGATGAGGAAGCCGCTTCCCAGGATGAGCCAAGTGCCGGAGAGCGGTCGCGAGGCGGTTCGGTTTCGCGCGAACTCGGGAGACCAGCGTCCCACACGTCACTCCTCTGCATTATCCGAACTGGCCGGCGTGCGCCAGAGCACCGACGAGGACCAGGAGGATGCGCACGGCATGGGCCATGGTCACACCGGTCGGGTCGCGGGACGGTGCCAGTTCGGTGAGATCGAAGCCGACGATGTGGCCACGGTGCGCAATGCCACACAGGAGGTCAAAGACCTGCCAGTACGTCAGACCACCGGGGGCTGGCGCATTGACCCCTGGCATGATACTCGGATCGATGCCGTCCGCGTCAAGCGTGACATAGTAGGCGGATGCCGGCGGCAGTTGATCGAGTACCCACTCGATCCCTTGCTGGTGCACGGTGCGGGCCGGAACCAAGACGCTTCCCCAGGTACGAGCAGCAGCGAACTCCTCCGGTCGTCCACTGCCGGCACCGCGGAGCCCGATCTGGATCATCGCCTGCACCGAGGGGAGTTCGCTGGCCCGTCGCATCGGACTCGAGAATCCCTCGCGGATGCCGTCGACCTCGTCGCGCCAGTCGAGGTGCGCGTCGATCTGGACGATGCAGAGCCCTGCGTGCTCGGCATAGGCGCGGAGGACCGGAATCGTTACCGCATGGTCACCGCCGAGCACGATGGGTACGGTGCCGGCACGGAGCAGTGCATGGACGACCGTGGTGATCCGCTCCAGATTGGCGGTGTGGTCCCCGGGAACGAGCCGGACATCGCCCGCATCAGCGAGCTGGACTTCTCGCCCCGCGAAGAGATCCCCACCGAAGTCGACGTCCACGTTCCGGTAATACGGCTGGAAGGCACGCGAAGCAGCGCGGAGCGCGGCTGGTGCCGCCGCTGAGGGAAGTTCAGGCCCCAGCCCTCGGTAAGGTCGTCCGTAGGGAACACCGAGAAACACCACATGAGGGGGACGAGGCAACTCGTCGAGGCGGGGAAGTCCGAGAAAAGTCGATGGCGCCGGTTCGGTCGTCGACGGATGATCGCTCGTGTCCGCGCCGTGCATCGTGCTCCACACGACTGTGTCCTGCCACGTTTCACTTCTCGATGATTGTGAAAGGCAACGAGTGGTTCGTCAAGGGGAGAGGCCGGACTCCCTCAGCTTTGCGACGCGAGCGGGGCGGACGAAATGGACGACCGTACTGCTCGGTCGGTTCGGTGTCTGGCGCCGACGAGCAGTCGATGAGGAAACGCGCGACTCCACGAGTGAATCTCGGTTTCTCCCGTAACCTGGTGTGGTAGGCTCGTGGGCTCGTGCGGTTCTCCAGTAGGATGGCGTTCGGGTTCACGCTGAGATCCGAAAGGTGGCCGAGGTTCGCGCGGGCGTGACACGCACGAGATGTTGGATGGCTCGGATACATGCTGCCGTCACGAAGGGGGCGTGCTGCGACCAACTGATGCAGAGCGGGATGAGTGCAAGACCATCGCAGGCAGTCGGCCTGTTGGCCGGCGATCTTTCGGTGCGGGCTGGGTGCTGCTCATCACCAGGAGAAGCGATCAGGCATGGCGAAGCGGAGACGATCGGTAATGGGGGGCGGAGCGATGGACGAGCAGAGGAAAGCTGAGCGATTGGTGCGCGAGGCGACACGCTTTTCAGCGGAGCGACCGCACTGGGTTCGGCCGAGTTACGACGGGTTCGGTCTCGTCAATTTGCCGTGGTCGATCCTGGCCAGCCTGGGGAGCGAGCCGGAGGGACAGCCGGTTTCGGCAGCGATCTGGCCGAGTCAGTTGGCCGAGGGGATCGAGGCTGTTCTGCTCGTGATCATCGATGGACTGGGTTACGAACGGCTGCAACGCGCGCTGGCGGAGGGAGAAACGCCCGGGCTGGCCAGGTTGGCGCGTGAGGGCATCCTCTTCCCGCTCACTTCGGTTTTCCCCTCGACGACCGTCGCGGCGTTGACGGCGCTGGCGACCGGTTTCCCGCCGAGTCAGCATGGCTTGCTCGGCTTCACGGTCTTTCTGCGCGAGTTCGGCATGCTCTCCAATCTCCTGCTCTGGTCGCCGCTGGGGCGATTTCCCAGTTACGCGAGCCTGGGGCTGGAACCACGCTCGTTCCTGCCCGTTCCCACGATCGCCGAGCGAGCAGCGCGAGCTGGTATCCACGCGACGGTGGTGAGTCCGGAGGCGTTTCGCGAGACGCCACTCACCAAGATGCAGGCGGCTGGCGCCGAATTCCGCGGGTATCGGACACCGGGCGAGTTCGTGGCGCAGGTTCACGCAGCGCTCGCCCAGCCGAGTCGCCAGCTCGTGACGGCCTATTGGGACACACTGGACGCGTTGGGTCACTTCGCGGGGCCAGAATCAGCGGCCTGGCGCATCGAGTTCCGGCAGCTCGATCGCTTGCTGACCGAAGAACTCCTGGCTCGGCTCCCGCGGCGCAACCTGCTCGTCGTCATCACCGCCGATCACGGGATGGTTCCCTTGGATCCAGCGCGGCAACGACCGTTGACTGATCCCGCACTGCTGGCCGAACTGCGGGTCCCGCCGGCTGGCGAGCGTCGCGCCGTCTATCTGCACCCGGTGGCTGGCGCGGAAGACTCCGTGCGGGCGCGCCTGACAGAGCTGGCGGGCCAGGACGGCTGGGTGTCGAGCCGGGACGAGCTCTTCGCGCGGGGGCTGTTCGGTCCCCCACCGTACCATCCCGAAGCGCTCCATCGGGTGGGCGAACTCGTCCTGATCGCGGTTGCCGGAGCGGGTTTCCCGTGGGATCCACCCGGGGCGTCGGGCCGAGTCTTTCTCGGGGCACATGCCGGACTCGAAGCGGCCGAGCAACTGGTGCCGTGTCTGCTCTGGCGACCGTGAGCCGTCTCGTCTGGAGTCAGATGGCGGGCGAGCCGGCTACCAGGAGTAGGGAGACGAGGAGGAGCCCGAGTGCGATGTACTGGCGGACCGAAACCGTGATCCCGTACCGGCGCAAGAGCAGGATTCAGCGGATCGTCGCGAGTGATCCTACCGTCGTGACGTTCGGCCGGAGATCAGCTCCGAGAAGGCCAGCGTAGCGCAGCGCTTCCTGGGGGATCGTGGCGGGAGCACCGCTCTCCGGTGCCGCGCGCATGACCAGGGCCATCGGTACATCGTCGATCAGGTTCGCACCGAGCGCGGTTCCGAAGGCGGTGACGAGGATGGCGCGCAGGGTGGAGTGTGCGCCGAGCGCGAGGAGCCAGGTGCCGAAGTGTCCAGTGAGTCGGCGTTCGGTCGATCCGCTCAGCACGATGACTATCCCTGCGAGGAAACGGAACGACGACCAAGAAATACCGCGGACCAGGCTCTTCCGATCGAGCTGGGCGATGCGCCAGGCGAGCAGGGCGAGAGTGCTGGCGCCGAGAGCGGCCACCGGACCGAGACGCAGGTGCGAGGATGCCACGGGAACTTCCGCCAGCGCGGGGACGCCGAGCCCCCTCAGCATCAGGCGGGCAGTCTCTTGTCGTCGGGAGTCGAGCACGGGAAAGCGAGCGGAATCGTACGCCTGCGACGGTCGTGGCGGGACGACCGAGCGAAGATGGATTCCTATTTCGCGACGATCGCGAAAAGAGCGGGAACCAGCAGAAAGCGGAAGAAGGTGGGGAGATCGATCCGTTCACCGAGGAGCAGCACGGCGATCGGATCGTTGTGCGGGAGCTGGAGCGAAGCTGTGTCGGCGATGAACGTGGTCGCGAAGAGAGACGGCACCGGTGCAAGGCGCAACTGGATGACGAGCGTGGCGACGACCGGAGTGCGCGGCAGTGCGGTCGCGTCGTTGGAGAGGAACGCGGTGACGGAGGCCCGATGAGAAAGAGCCTCAGTGAGAGCCTGCGGCCCGAACCGTTCGACCGGATGGCTGCTGCTCGGGCCAGCATCGTGAACACGCCGGCCTGCTCCGCCAACGCGGTGGTTACCACGAGCCCGAGGTAGAAGAGGTGGACGTTCCGTTCTAGGTCGAGCGCGGCTGTTGCTGTTTCAGATGACATGATCCCGGTGAGCAGCATCGCCAGGGCGCCGAGGAATGCGACGTGTGCCGCCGACAGACGAGCTGGCCGCGCCAAGATCCGATCGAGCGTCGCTGCGAACAGACCTGGCCCGAGAACGATCTGCATCGCTCCTCCCGGTGCGCGAGCGGGGAGTCTACCAGGCGACCGGGCTGTGGGCCGAGTCTGGCGAGGACGAGCAGTGCCGCGCCGAATGCCCGGCTCGCTACCGGTCGGTACTGGTGCAGGGGCGTCGGACAGGTGGCGAGCGCAGTGCCTGGACGAGATGCTAGACTCGCCTGCGCGAGTCGCGAGCGAGGCGAGATCGTGAACGGAGGAGCGGGATGGCGAGCCCAGCCGAGCACGAACTGGCGGACGAGCGTGCGCGGCGTGTTCTCGATCGCTTGGCGGAGCAGGATGCAGCCGAGCGTGCTCTCGGACTCCCTCAGGAACAGCGTATCCGCGCACTGACGCCGGCGACTGGAGCGTTTTTGTACGGAGTGCTCTTGGCCCTGCGGCCGCCGCTCATCTTCGAGGCAGGTTCAGCGGTCGGTTATTCGACGATCTGGTTGGCACTCGCTGCACGGGCCTATGGTGGACGCGTCATCGGGAGCGAGATCCGTCCGGAGCGAGTCGCGGCAGCCAATGCCAACCTCGTGGCGGCTGGTCTCGGAGACGTGGCAGTCGTCCTGGAAGGCGATGCTGCCGAACTGGTACGCCAGTACGATCGGATCGATTTCCTTTTCTTGGATGCGGAGAAGGACGACTATGGGCGTCTCTTTTTGGCTGCCTTCGACCGCGTGGTGCCGGGTGGGCTCATCGTGGCCGACAATGTCGTCTCGCACGACTGTCGACTATACCAAGAGTTGGTTCGTTCGCGGAGCGATGTCGTGACGATCACCATTCCGTTCGAGCGAGGGTTGGAGTGGACGATCAAGCGTTGGTGAGGGGCGAGCCGGAGCGCTCGGCAGCCAGCCGAACAGGTGTAACGCGGGCGAGTTGGAGGTAGGTGAAAAGCGGCTGGTCGAATGGACCTGGGATCGTTTCCCCAGCGCGGAGGGGAACAGCCGATGTCGCGCGGTCCGGAGCAGTCGCGGTCGTTCCTCGTGATCATCGACCAGCATCGGGAATGCCGCGAGGAGCTGCGGCGACTTGGCCTCACCCAGGAGTCGCTCGCGTTGTGTTAGCGGTCGTCGCGATGCAAGGTGACCGGTTGGAGCGAGTCGAGCAGGATCGCGCTGAACTGCGGGATGCAATCTGCTGGCTCGCGGCCTCGAGCGAGCGCCATGCAGCGTTGCTGAGGCGACTCCTCGCTGTCGAGGAGCGGCTCGCTGCGACGTTCCGCGAGCTGCGGGTCACCTTGGAATACCAGAACGAGCGGACGGCTCGGCAGGAGCAGCGGGCCGACCGGCGAGGACAGCGCCTGGAGCAGGACGACACGCGGCTCGCCGATGCGGAGGAACCTCCTCAGTGGCCCGAGCGCGAACTGCTGCCAGTACGCAGCGACGTCGGCTCGCTGAGGGTGACGGCGCGCGGGATGGCCGAGGCTGATGCCGTCGCTGCGCTCGTGCGGGCGCGGGAGCAGAACGGGTTCGCTGTTCCGGATATCCCGACTCGTCTCGCTCTCGACAGCGCACTGGGTCCGGTCACCGAAGCGCTCGATCGCGGGGGAGAGGGGGCCAGGAACTGGTCGAAGTCGAGTGTCAGGTGCAGCCGCGTCCGATTTGCACCTGGCTGCGCAAGATCTCCGCTCCGGCTGTCCGCGAGGGACTCGCTCGTGCCAGTTTCGAGCCGCCGCTGTTCTCCTCCGAGCCTGGGCAGCGCGTATACCGGGAAGCAGTCGGGCCCGTTCGAACGCTCGGGGTGGGTGTGCTCTCGCGGCGCGGTGGGCACGTTGCCCCGGCGATCCGGCGCGTAGTGAGCGCGGCAACGCACGCGAGCCGGTCGCAGTGCTCGGTTCGGACCAACCCAGGCGATCATGCTGGCCGCAAGGAGGGCTCGCTCAGGGCAAAGGGCGTGTCGCGAAACCGCGAGTACAAGAGTGCCGAAACGAGCGCGAGGGGGTCCGATGCGCAGTCCAGAAGTGATCGTGATCGGTCTCGGTGCGATGGGGGCCGCGACGGCGTGGGCGCTGGCGCGCGGGGGCTACCGCGTGCTCGGGCTGGACGCCTTCCGCCGCGGGCACGATCGCGGTTCGTCACACGGGAAGACGCGGATCATCCGGACCGCCTACTACGAGTCGCCGGAGTACGTGCCGTTGGTCCGACGGGCGTGGACGCTGTGGCGGCAACTCGAAGCCGAGAGCGGCCAGTCGCTCCTGCGGATGACGGGAGGGCTCTACGTGGGGCGACCGGACAGCGCGCTCGTGAGCGGGGTCCTGGCGAGCGTTCGGGCGCACGGGCTCGCGCATGAGCTCCTGCAGGCCAACGAGGCGATGGAACGTTTTCCAGGGTTGCGGTTGGCGCCCGAGCAGGTGGCTGTGTTCGAGCCAGAAGCGGGGTTGATCGATCCGGAGGCAGCGGTGGCGGCGATGCTCGACCGCGCCACGGCCGCCGGGGCGCAACTCCGGCACGAGACGCCGGTGATCGCCTGGTCGGTCGATGGTGACGGTGTCCGCGTGGAGACGCCGGCGGGGACATTTCGGGCGGACCGGTTGGTGCTCGCGGTCGGAGCGTGGATGAGCCAGGTCGTACCCGAGCTCGGATTACCACTCGAGGTGTGGCGTATCCTGCACGTGCACTTCGCGCCCCGGATAGGGGGACGCTACGCGGCGGATCGTTTTCCCTTCGCTCTTTGGGAGGACGAGGCCGGGATCTACAGCGCGTTCCCAGAGCTGCCGGGGCAAGGAGTGAAGTTCGGCCGGCACGACACCGGAGAAGTCTGCACCCCGGACACGGTGCGCCGGAGCGCGACGAGCGAGGAGATCGAGCGACTGCGCCGGACGTTGGAACGCTACTGGCCCGAAGCGGGTGGAGCGGTGCTGTGGTACCTCACGTGCCTGTACACGGTGACGCCCGATCACCATTTTCTCATCGACCGGCATCCTCTTCGGCCAGCGGTCGTCCTCTGCAGCGCGTGTTCGGGGCACGGGTTCAAGTTCGCTCCCGCGATCGGCGAACTCGTCGCTGCGCTGGCGATCGATCCCGGAGCGCAACCAGTGGCACTCTTCCGCCTGGAGCGGTTTCGGCGCGAGTCGGTCGAAGCGGCGCGCTGAGCGGGGTGGCGTCGGTCAGCTGGGAGGGGGTCGGATCCCGAGTTCGTCGAGGGCGCGGGTCACCGATTGCTCGGTGACGGGCCCGACCCAGGCTTTGCGGATCGTCCCATCCGGACCGACGAGATACGTCTGAGGAATGCCGTAGACCCGCCAGGCACGACTCGTGACCCCGTCGCGGTCGAGCGCGATCGGGAAAGTGAGGCCGAACTCGCGGACGAACCCCTGCACCGTGGCCTCGTCTTCCAGCTGGTTGATGCCGATGACGACGAGGCCGCTTCCAGCGTACTGCGCCGCCACTTGCTGCAGAGCTGGCATCTCGGACCGGCATGGTGCGCACCAGGAAGCCCAAAAGTTGACCAGAACGGGTCGCCCGCGGAACTGACTGAGGCTGATTGGGCCGCCATCGAGCTGGGGAAGCGTGAACTCCGGTGCGACCGTCCCGACGGTCAAGGCCTGGGCGGCGAGGAAGTCGCCAGCAGACGGCGCAGGACGGGGAGCCTCGCTCCGGCGCAGGAACCAGAGGGCGAGCCAGACTGCACTGACCAGGACAGCGAGCAGGGCGATATTGAGCGCGAGGAGGTGCCAGACCGGTCGCTGCTCCCGGCAACCGCTCGACACGTCGGGCGGTGCGATCGGTTCGCTGCTGGTCGGCTCGTGCATCGTTCGCTCCCGAGGCAGATCGTGCCTCTTCCCATAGTGTACTCGTGAGCCGGTGCAGCCTCGTACTCGGGAGAGGGATCACAGCGGAGCATGCTGGCTCGCGCAACGCTGGTTTCGCAGATCGAGTGGATCGGGAGGCAGGGAATCGGTGGGCAAGCGGATTTACCAGGCGAGTTCACGGTACTGGCGCTCGAAATAGATGAGGGGGTCGTCGGCTGGACCGAGATCGAGCGCGACGACCTGGCCCACGAAGATGGAGTGATCACCGCCGTCGTAACGAGCCCAGGGGCGGCAGTCGATCCAGGCGAGGCAGCCGTCCAAACGCGGGATGCCCAGCGGACCCAGGTGATGGGGCAGGCGGGAGAAGCGCGGATCGGCCAGGGGGGCACGTCCCGCGAACTGCTCGGCCAGGAACTCCTGATCGCGTGAGAGGAGATTGACGACCCAGCCGGCGGCTGTCTCGAGTAGGCGATGGCTTTGCTGCTGACGGTCGATGCAGACGAGGACGAGCGGGGGATCGATCGAGAGCGGGCAGAAGGCGGTCACGGTCACGCCGTGATAGCCGGTCGGTCCGGCGGTGGTCACCACGGTGACACCGGCAGCGTGCCGGGCCATGACGTCGCGGAACTGCTCCGGGCGCACCATCGCGTGCCTCCCCAGGACGATGCTACTCTATCGCTGAGGCGGTGGAGGGTGTTGGGTCGTTTCACGGATTCGCGCGGCACGGATCGTGCCCTGGTCGAGCGAGGTCGACCGAAGACGAGGCCCACCGGGTGAGGGACAATCGATGGCTGAAGTGCGGACGGTCGAAGGCGCTTTCGTCTATGTGGAGGGATGTCGCTGGTTCTTCCACGAGAGCGGTGAGGGGGAACCCGTGGTGCTCCTGCACGGCATCCCGACTTCGAGCTTTTTGTGGCGCAAAGTCCTGCCAGTCCTGGCACGGGAGCGACGGGTCATCGCTCCGGATCTGCTCGGGTTCGGTCGCTCGGACAAGCCACGGCGTGGTGCCGAGACGGTGGCCGAGCTCGCGGATCGGCTGAGCGCGCTGTTGGAGCGTTTGCGGGTGGAACGCTGTGCTCTGGTCGGCCATGACTTCGGCGTGCTCGTCGGCGCAGCGCTGCTCGAGCGGTGGCCGGACCGGGTCACCCATCTGGTGGTGACCAACACGAGCTTCCGGATCGAGCGGTGGCGGGGCGGGAGCCTCTCGCCCCTGCAGCTCTTGCGGATACCGGTCCTCGGGGAGGTCGCCGTGGCGTTGGCCCGACCGTGGATGTTGGCAGCCGCGCTGCGTCGGTATCTGAACGATCAGAGCGTGCTGGACCGCGCGATGCTGGCTGGGTACTGGGAACCGTTCGAGATGGGATTCCGCCGGACGCTCGTCCGCTGGATGCAGGTACCCCCGTTTTCGGCTGACGATCTGGCCCGCTGGCGGACAACGCTCATCGAGCGTGGGACGGGTGGGCTCCCGATTTTGTTCGCCTGGGGTGCGCGCGATCCCCAATTCGGGGTAGACGAAGCGTCCGAACTGGCCAGCGCTATCCCGGGAGCTCGCTTCCTCAGCTTCCAGCAGGCGAGTCACTTTCTCCCCGAAGAACGACCGCGGGCACTCGCTCGCGCGATCGCGGTCTTCCTCGAACGTCCGGCGTCGCTTCCGGGTCTGGCCTAGGATGTCTGCTCGAGCGCGCCGAGCACTTCGGCAGTAAAAGCGAGAGCATCGAGGTAGGCCTCGGTCACGACCGATGCGGCCAGCGGGAGGTCGGCGAGATGAGGCCAGTCGCCGGACTCGTAGGCGCGCACGAGCTGCAGGATGCGACCGAGTGGTCCGCGCTGTTCGAGGAGCGCAGCGACCACTTCGCTGGCGAGCGGCAGCGGAGCGAGCGCTGCCTCGAGGGGTCGATCGAGGGCAGCGTCGAGCACCGAGAGCAGTCCGGTCAGGAAGGCTGTCTCGCGCGACGCCGAGCCGATCGCTCCAGCGAGGAGTTCGCATAGGCGAGCTCGCAGAAGGGCGGTACGGACGAGTTCGACTGGCTTGCTCTCCACGCCGGCCAGAACGAGCAGCGTGACCCACGCTGTCACGTTCCGTATTCCGAGGACGAGCAGCGCCTGCCGGAGCGATTCGATCCGGCTGCGCCGAGCGAACCAGACACTGTTGACCAGCTTGAGCAGTTTGTAGGCAAGACGGACGTCCTGAGCGAGGAGCTGTTCGATCTCCTCGAAGTCGATCGCTGGATCGGCCAGACGGGAAAGCAGGAGCAGCGCTGCATCGGACACTGGTCGCTGGTATCCCCGCACGATGAGCGGTCGGAAGAGGAAGGGGCCTTGGAACAAATCGACGCCGGCGTCACGGCACACCGCGAACTCGTGATAGGTTCGAATGTCCGAGACGAGAACGCGCAAGGTGCCGGACCGGGAGGAGGCAAGCGGTGCGAGGAATTCCGCGAGCAGCGCTTCGAGTCGTGTGTGCCGCTCCTGGAGTACTGTGGGATCCGGGAGCCGCACCCGGACGGCATCGACGTCATCGATCGAGGGTAAGTGCGTATCGAAAAGATCGAGTTCGAGAAGGATCTGACAGCCGCGGCGAGCGAGGCGGCGCAGGGCTTCGCGCACGTCGCCGTGCAGATAATCTGCGAGCTCGACGAGCACCATCAGGCGATCGGCCGGAAGCAAGGTGACCAAATCAGGGGGCGAGCTGCTCAGAAAGGAAGCCGGAAAAGCGACGATGGCGGTGCGAGCACCGACCAGTTCGTCGAGCCCCAAATCCAGCAGGGTATCGAGAAAGCGCTCGGCGTCCTGCGTCGACGGTGCACCCGCCTTCCCGCCGGGTTGACCGTAGCGGAGTTCGTAGGCCGCCGTTTCCAAGTGGCGGTCGAAGACCGGTTGTCGAGCGATGAGTATCTCTCGGACCGGCATTCATGCAGCCAATGCTGACTCGATCTCGCGGGCGAAGGCCAGAGCATCCACGTACGCAGAGCTGAGGAGCGACGGGCGAAGTCCGCTTGCCGGCAGGCGCAGCCAGTCGCCTCGCTCGTAGGCGAGCACGATGTCGAGGACGAGACCGAGCTCGCCTTCCCGACGGAGCAGCGCAGCCGAGAGCTCGTCAGCGAGTGGGAGGGCTCCGACGAGGTCGGACATCGGCTGATCGAGCAGGGCATCGAGGACCGAGAGCAGTCCCACCAGGAAGGCCGATTCGCGGCTGGTTCGCCCGCGTGCGGCGGCGACGAGTTCAGCCATGCGCGCACGGACGATCGCCAGGGTCAGCAACTCCTGAGGCTTGTCGGGAATGTCCGCCATGAGCAGGAGCGTCACCCAAGCGGAGACCAGACGCGTCCCGAGCACGAGCAGCGCCTGGCGAACCGACTCGATACGCCGCCGACCGAGCCAGACCGTATTGACGAGTCGCAAGAGCCGATAGGTCAGGCCGACATCGAGAGAAATCAGCGCCTCGAGTTCGGAGAATTCCACCTCGGGATCTTGCAGCCGTGCGAGCAACAAGAGGAGCGCGCGGCTGGCCGGGGCACGGAGCGTGCGGACGGGACGTGGGAGCGCGAGGAACGGCCCAGCGAACAGCGTCACGCGCTGTTCTCGACATCGGTCGAAGGCCTGGTAGTCCTCGATCCCCGTGACCAAAAGGAGGGCACGCCCGGCGCGAAGGTGACTGGCCAGTGCATCCAGTCGGTCGCTCGCTCGGCTGTATTCCACAGCGACGAGATCGACCGTCCGGGTGACTGCCTGCAGCAGCTCATCGCTCGGCACACCAGCGGTTCCGACGCGAAAGCCGTGGCTGCGCAGTGCGGCGATCGCATCGAGCAAGATTTGTCGATCGGGTGGGGGTTCGAGCGTGAGGAGCGGGATCAGCCGGTCCGGTGTCGCGAGTCCGGCCAAGAAGTCCTGGGCAGCGAGCGCTGTGGTGGGAGAAAGCTGGATGAGGGCGGTCGAGTCGCCGACCAGAGCGGGGAGCCCGACTTCGGCGAGCGCGTCGAACAAGAGACGCGCTTCGGCCTCCGAGGGGTCGGAAGACGTGACGGATCCACCGAGCGCAGTTGGGGGGTAGAGGAGACTCGGGTGACCTGCGCTGACCTGGTAGCCCCAGACCTCGAGGCGACGCGTGAGAACCGGCTGGCGACGCAAGAAGACGTCGCGCATCAGCACTGTGCATCCTTTCTCTCGTCGAAGAGCATCGGCGGGAGCGGTGGACGACTTCTGGGAACATCGTCCCGAATCAGAGCGGACTTTGCGGCTAGCGCTTTAGCCGAGACGTGGTTCCCCCTCGGCCAGGCGAGAAGGATGGACGGAACGCGGAGAGCGGGAATCGGTCAGTGGCCGGACGAGCGACCAGGCTCCTCACGCACTGCCGTGGACAGTGCGGTTTACGCTGCGATGCCAGATGACTATTAGAGCCGAGCTGGACGACGGGCCCGCTGAGGCGATCGCCCGGCATCGCCGCTGGAGATCGGCGGGAGTCATTCAGCTTTGCCGAAAAGCTTCTCGCCGAGGCCGAAGACCAGTCCGAACACGATCAGCCCGCCGTACTCGACGATCAGCGGCCACCAAAAGCCGTGCGCGAACCCGGCGTACCACGGTGCGATGACGAACACGATCGGCGCTAAGACGATGCCCAGGAACACGCCGAAACCGCCGAACGTGAGGTAAATGGCGTAGAGATCGAGGACGAAGGAGGCGACCAGCCAGGCGAAGAGAAGGATCCCGCTAACTGTCCCCAGCGTACCAGCAGCGAGCGAGCGAAAAAGACGCACCGCACCCCCTTCCGATGCACTTCGGTGTTCGGCCACGCTCGAGCGCGGTCGTGCTGGACCGATCCGACTGCAGGTGATCGAAGGCTCGTGCTGGATCATCGGTCGGTGACCGCGCGCTGCACCGTCGATCAGGATGAAGCAGCGGCGGGAACAGCGGTGTTCCCGTCGAGCGGGGGAAAAGCAACAGGGCCCGCTGCTGGACGAGCCGAACGGGCCTCGCCCCACGCCGGAGCGGCACTCGTGGCGCCGAGCGGCTGTCGCGCCTCGAGCGAGGCGGTGCTGGCAGCCGGATGTCCTCAGGCGGGGCAGGAAATCGTCGCAATTGGCCGTGGCCAACTCAGGCGCGCAGCCATGTCCGCACGACTGTTCGGAGCGGCGTGGTCGGTCGGCCGATGAGGCGACTCAGCGTCCGGCTGTCGTCGAAGAGCGCCTCCTGCGCGATGCTGGTCTCGATGGTCAGGAGCACGTCAGCGATGGGTTCGGGCGTGCCTTCTCGGAGAAGGAAGGCACGGTACTCCGCAGGGGTGACGTGGCGAGAGGCGATGGGCCGCCCGATCGCCTCGCTGATGGCCTGAGCCAGATCAGCCATCGTCCAGGCTTCATCACCAGCCAGTTCATCGATGTGCCCAGCGTGCCCGTCTCCAGTGAGGACGACTGCGGCAGCGACAGCATAGTCGGCGCGCGTCGCGGGTGACAGGCGTGCTGCGCCAGTCGCACTGACGAGTTCGCCGGTGGCGGCGGCGTGACGGACACGTTCCTCGAAATTCTCGGTATACCAGCCGTGGCGTAGGATGACCCAGGAAAGGCCGCTCTCCTGCAAGGCATGCTCGGTTGCCAGGTGCTCGTCAGCCAGGAAGCGAAGCGGCGAACGGTCGGCGTGGAGGAGGCTCGTGTAGGCGAGGAGACGGACACCGGTGCGCACCGCCGCAACGATGACGTTCTGGTGCTGGCGGACGCGCCGGCCCACCTCGGTCCCGGAGATCAGCAGCAGGCGCTGGATGCCGCGGAGCGCGACATCCAACGTCGCGGGATCGTCGTAGTCGGCACGGCGAACGGTGATTCCCTGCGCAGCGAGATCCCTCGCCTTGTCGAGATCGCGAGTGAGTGCGACCAGTTGGTCAGAGGGAACTCGCTGGAGGAGCTCAGCGATGACGAGGCGACCCAGCCGACCAGTCGCTGCCGTGATACCGATCATCCTCCCCGATCCTTTCCCGTCAGTCGTGTGACAGCCGGTTCAGTACAGCACTGAATCATGATGCCATGCCCGGCTGTCCGGAGAGCGGATCGGGCAGGGACGAGTGCGCTCGCTCGTCGGTTTCCGCGCTACCCGATCTCGCAACCGATGCCGTCGCGGTCCGGGTCGAAGCGATGCGGATCGGGTGGGAGAACCGGGAAGCGCCGGTAGGGGATATCCGAGCAGTCGAGGTCGGGTGGCGGAGGCGGAATGCACACTGTCGGATAGCTCGGATCGCAGTTGGGTGACGGTGTGGGCGTCGGTGACGGGGATGGGGGCGGTCCCGGTGGCGGGGCTGGTTCGGTATCGCGTCCCACGGGTGGGACGGGGCAGACGCCCCAGAGCCCAGCTCGTTCCTCGCGGGCAGCTCGCTCGGCCTCGCGGAAACGCCAGGCGTAGGCGACGTCCGGTGGGTAGGTGGCGACGCCGGCATAGCCGCGCCGGACGAGCACCTCGTTGAAGAGATACGGGCCGACCCAGACGTAGCGGAGCAGCCGCCCGTAGCGGTCGGTCTCCGAGACGTCACGCTGGAGCGCCACTTCCTTGCCGGCCAGCCACTCGGCGGTGAACTGCGAAGCAGCCACGCCGAAACACTCGACCTCGTCGTACACCTCCGGCGTGTCGACGCCGATCAGGCGGACGCGGGCGCTGCGGCCATCGGCGAAGCGGACGTCGATCGTGTCGCCATCGACCACGCTGGTGACCGTGGCCAACTGATAGATGCCTGCCTCCTGCACCGGTTGCCCCAGCTGCTCGTAGCGCCAGCGATAGTAGTGTTGCCCGACGTTACCGGCCTCGACCTGCCAACCGGGCGGATTGTCGGGTGTGTAGGTCAGACAGCGCCGCTCGAAGCACTGGACGAGGACGTCGCGTGGCGTGCCGCCGACGCGGACGCGCGTCCAGTAGGGTTCGGTGATCGGGAAACCGGTGGCATAGAAGGGATTGGGGAAGAGCGCATCCTCGCGGAACCGCCAGCCGGTGTAGACCAGGCCGCGACCGTTCATGAAGGTCCAGAAGACCGAGGCGACGGTGTGGCCGGTCTCCGGGACGAGCAGCGCAGCAGTCACGCCGTAGCGTGCCAGAGCAGGGTCACTCCCCACCTGGCCGGCACGATCGAGCGTTTGGGTCACGACGCTGCCGACGGGCAGCGGTGGTGCGGCGAGGAGCGAGGCGAACGTGGCGTAGGTCGGGGCAGTGGGATCGTCGGGGTCCCCGGCGACGTTGACGACCGCGGGAGGATGCGTCTGAAAGGTCTGGTCGCCGAGCTGGAGCTGGCCGGTGATCAGCTCCTTGGCCAGGAGCCCGTTGGTGACGTACCAGGGTGACGAGCGGTCGGCCGCCGGGTCAGTGATCTCCATGCGGGACTTGTCGAAGTACTGGACGAGGCGGCTCCCGCCTGGTGCTTCGGCATAGGGCTCGCGGAGCGGTGCGGTGAACGGCTCGGGCCCCCACATCCAGGTGCGGCTGACGCGGCCCTCGGCG